>Ga0325410_1005324_pt1 | contig 14222 bp, 6 predicted proteins | sample PopdelMetagenome_16_FD_206182 | JGI IMG/M metagenome (GOLD analysis project Ga0325410, IMG submission 206182) | Populus deltoides microbial communities from Bellville, Georgia, United States - Xylem-PdIQD-R3 | ecosystem: Host-associated > Plants > Phyllosphere > Stem > Wood/Secondary xylem... | reverse complement strand
TCTACAACACTACGTGAGCTCTTCTTCATGTGCTACAAGTCACCTTTTAGACGTAGCTCATGAGATTTGGAACGATGATTGAAAATGGTCTCCAACATAGACTGAACTTCATGATAGGAATGTAATCCAACCTCAACAGATATATGGCTTCCTCGGTTAAGGAAAACAGTAAAAGGCTTAGCACAAAAACCTTATTAATGGCTCAATTATCACCACATCGATCGTCTTTGTTGTGGTACTCTAGTTTTATTTATACCAGAGTTCTAGAGTTACAGGTATAGCAAAACACATTTAAATAAATACAAATTCAAATATAGCTATCTATGGTTATCTCCTATAATCAGGGAATTGTTATAAACATAATCTGAAGAGGATTCTGTTGATCCTTGTATATAATAGATTCTAGTATAACTCTATTCGTAGCTGATCTACATTTAGAGAATTGGTTAGCCAAGAAGTGCTTCACTGCACACACCATATTCAGTCACAATCCTAATGCTTTATTAGAAAGAAAACAATTAATCTAAGCCACTTTTGTCCATTAAATTAATTAGTGAATTACTTAAGCATTATGTATATTTTCACATAGTTAGAAACTACCTGTTTCCAAGAATGCCATGAAGCTGAATGACAAGCTTCTCCTCCTCGAGAGTAAAGGGACCCCGTTTTATATCAGGCCTGAGGTAGTTCGTCCATCTAAGCCTGCAGCTCTTTCCACATCGAAGAAGACCTGAAAAACGAAGAAGAGAGTTACAAGGGATCAGAGTCCGTTTAAGATGAATGCGGTTTTTGGGAAAATTATAAATGAAATCTTTTAGAAATATTTACGAAATATTTTATGATTATTTTTTATATGTATCTAATAAGTTACTCAAAGATTTTTTTTGTTTAAGTGAAGGTAATCTTTATTTTATAAAATATAATTAACAAATATACATTATATATTTTTCAAGATTTTTATTAAATGAAAGTTTTGTACCATTTTCCAAGTTACCTGAGCTTAAGCAGATTTTGCATGGAACTTATTATTTTTGCAGATATGATCGATCAAGCAGGAAATTCAAGTACAGAAAGTTAAGTTTTCAAGAAAGAAAATTTCTAAAAGGTCAGTATCCTCTCGGAAGAGGGCAGATTCCTATCAACACAACAGAAAACATCCCTATAGCGCTAGCAGACAAGTTAATTTCGTACAAGTAAGGAGTTGATAATTACGAAGATCAAGACAAAGAAAGATATCAATAAATTAATTGTAGTTTTGAGTGTTAAATAGTCATGTGAAGTAATCAATTACCATCCGGTTGTGACCATCTAGATAAACATTGCCCAGTAAACAGCGACAACATCAATTCATCAGGAAGGAATGCAATACTGTGAAGTAGCTTGTAGAATTTAACCCCTTGAATATTCAAAGCATTTTACAATACCATAATAGTTCTACTATCCAAGTCCAACAAATATTCTATTTGACCCTCCAAGTGCGCAACACATTATCAGCACTTTTGAAGCTGGTGATCACACACGCCCCCCCGCGCGCGCGCGCGCATATATATATATATACAGACACACAACTCCATGAAAGCTAAAAATTAAGATCAATGCAACTTCAGCTTCCTAAATCAAAAGAAAGCAGTGGCTAGAGTTTAACTATATGAAATACCAGCGAGCTTCGGGAGAGAGCGCCAGCTGCCATGTCCATTCTTCTTGATGTAAGTAACAAGAAGCTCATCTTCTTCAGGTGTCCATGGCCCTTTCTTCAAACCCTTCTTGTCACAACAAGGTGTCCTCCCCATCTTCTTGACCGAATCCTTCACTTTTTATTACAGCAACAATGTTCCAACAAATGCTAGGTACTCACTCTTAATTTACCATGAATGTAAAAAAACAAAAGCAATAGCCTGTAAAGTCCACACACGCATACAAAGACATGCTTTTTCAAAGAGAAAAGCTTTGTACTAGAGAGAGAGAAGCTATAAATTAAATGTTTGAGTGATCTTATCTAGGGAAATCGAAAGTGATAATTTACCGCGGGTTGTGCAAGAAAGGATTATCAGCAAGTTTCAAGCCGGCAATGCAATAAATACATGTATATATAAGTGTGAGTATTTATGGATGACAATTACAGGTATATTGTCCCATTTGAGAGAGGTCCTGTATCATCATTGAACCAAAAACTTGTACTAAGAACTATGAGGGAAATGAAGAGAGTTAATTAACATGGGTTTCTTTTCTGTTTTTGACGTACATTTTTTTATTGAACAGAACAGGCAAGTGAGAGGGGCATACAGTGAAGGTGAAAGCGAAAGCATTAATGGTGAATTCTTGACAGCGAGAAAATTTATGGGGAAAGAGAGAAATAATGGCGCTCACGATGACCTAAACTGTACGGACAGACCATGATATGCTAACCCACTCATCCCCTCTAATTACTTTCTTGAAAACTGTAAATTGTAGTATTATATGTTTTGAGTTTTTTTTCTTTTAAGTATGGTTTTGTTTGATAGAAAGTTTTTTTTTATATAAAATGAATTTTAAAAAAATAAATTTCAGAAAAATAAATTATTTTTTTATATTTGATAATATAATAAAAAATAAGTTGAAAAAAACTTTTCAGTATTTGATTATGTCATGAAAAATAAGCTGGAAAATAACTTATTAATATTTTATTTTTTTAATTTTATTAAAATAATGAGAAACAAATGTTACAAATTAAAAAATTGAAAGAGAATGAAATTGAAAAAAATATATAATTTCATAAATTATCTCAAATAAAATAAATAATAATCAAAATAATAGATATCAAATCTAAAAAATAAAAAAATTAAAAGATGAAAAAATTAAAATAATAATAATTAACATTTCATAAATTATTTCAAATAAAATAAGTAATAATTAAAAGAATGAGAACCAAATTTAATAGATAAAAAATTTTAATTAAAAAATAATAAAAAAAAAACAAATAACAATTATAAAAATAAAGACCAAAATTAATATAAAAATTAAATTCTAAGAGATGGAATTGAAAAACAAATATTCAAAATAAAATATATAAAGTAATTAAAAATTTAAATATTAAATTTGATATAAATAATAAATAATATAATATTTTTAAAACTTTCAAATCTTTTAAGAAATATTTTTGTTTCAAAATAAAAAAATATATATTTTTCTAAAAACGAAGTTAAATGTTTCTTTCACTAAAGGCTAGCTAGCAGAGACTATTAGGGTTGTGGGTTTCAGTTTTTTTCTTTTGCCTCTTACACAAAATTTAAGAGTTATCTGATAGCCTGGCATTTAAGTGGGGGCATGTGGGGCCCTTGATTATCACTCGTTTATGATCTTACCATAAAGATCCTTTCAGAAAAAAGAAGAAGAACAGGATCATAAATGATGAATGCTTGATGGCTTATTTGTCTGTTTGTTGGAAAGGATGGCGAGCAGCCCATTTAAAAGATGTGGCATGTCCTTTGAACTGCAATAAATACAGTCAGCAACAAGTCAAAAGGTCTCGCGGTTTGAGGTCCATGGCTCCCTGGTTTTTGACTGACAGCTGCTGCAGTGCTTCTTCCGCAAATTAGAATTTTCATACGCCTTCACATCCATGAATGCTGTGGCCTTGTATGTGTTTACAGACTGAACAGTGGAGGGTTTAGATAACTTAAAGATTTTGGTATCGCTTCTCTCGTTAAGATAAAATCTATTGTGAGTCTATGAACTCAAAATTTAAGGTCGGCGTCTATGGAAGATCTCCGCTTCCAAGCCTCTCGACTAGACGACTATAATGATGCCAGTATTGCACATTAGCAGGAGTAAAGGCAAAATATCTTACCCTTAACATATGTTCTTGTGCTTCGTTGTTCTTACTGTGGATGCTGCATCATTACAAGCTTCAAACCAAGTTCAAATGTCGTTTTGAACTGTTCTTCTTTTTATTCTCTCCTTTCACGTCAAATCAAGTCATCGTAAAATCTGATGGGACACAACAAACTGTCAAAGACTCCAAAGACTTGATTACCATGAACTATATGAACATGGGTCTCTGCTCCATTGGTTTAAAGAAATTCTTTACAGTGCCCAGCAAATCACAGAAGAAACTAGCTACGGGCCATGCTATACCGCGGACTGCACTCGAATTTCTTCTCTCTTTTTTTCATCCAAGAAAAATTTTCAAATAATGAAAAAACAAATTATATGGTTAATGGGTCAATACTAAAATCTCCAAACTCGTCTCTTTATTTATATTTAATAAAACCAAACAAATATTATGAAATTAGTATTTCATATCTATATTTAATTCATTCATTCATTTAATTAAAAAATAAAATATCCTTAAGAAAAATGAGAAATAAAAAAAAACTCTAGATAACCGAGTTATATTCAAAATCAATGAAAAATTCTATAGAAAGCAAATAAAAAAATTAACAGAACCCAATTTCTAATTAAATAAATACTAAATGGTGAAACTAAAAAAAATATGAGCTTAAAGAAAGCAAAAAAAAACCAAGCAAACTTTGATGAGTCTTCTAAACTCGAGTTAATCTCCTAAATCCGTAACCCATGAAATCTTAAACTCATGCTCAATCAAGAAGCTAAATTCTCAATCAATTTAATATTGAAAGATAAAATTAGAAAAAAAATATTAACTTAAAACATCCAACAAAGTTTTTATCAAATAGGAAAAAAATTGAAGGATAGTGAAATCGTATTCAAACAAAACAAATAGCAATTAAAAAAAAGGATCAAATCTAACATACAAAAAAATTAGAGAATGAAATTGAGAAAAAAAATCAAATTTCATAAATTATTTTAAATAAAACAAATAATAATGAAAAAAGTATATAGAACAATTCCGAAGAAAAAAACATTTTAAAGGTCTACTTTGAGAATTTATAGGGACAAACATGACAATAAAAAAAGAGAAATAAAGAGAAAAATATAATCAGCACCAAATCAAAGATTCATTAACCATATATAGGCGTTGTCATCTCAAAAGCTAGCATTTCGACGCTAGGAGATGCCACACACGTAGCCTAAATAGCGCCGCAACCATTACACACTAGCCCATGTAACGCGGTTTTCAATTATTTTTTAATAATATTTATATTTGTAAAATTACAATAATGCTCCTCTATCAAACCTAATAATAACAAAAAAAAAATAGAATGAAAATACAAAAATATCTCTTATTATAAGTTAAAGAAAATTTCTACTTAACGAGTAATTACATCATGAGCTGAGAAAATTGAAAATACAAAACGTCCATAGACATTAACTTTAAAAAAATTGCTTTTAAAACAATAATTATTTTACACATTAAAGAAATATATAAAAATTAATTTATCCTCCATCAGCACGGAATGACCGGTGAATACCTACAAAAAAAAAAAAAAAAACAACAGTAACCGGGCAAATAGTTATTTGGTTTGTTTTCAAAATGTAAAAATCAACCTTTTATTATGAATGGCTGCTACACTAGTTTTCCCACTCTTTTAGATCTTTTTTATAATAATAATAATAATAATAATAATAATAATAACCAGACCAGCGGTTTTGCCATGAAGAGGGGTGAAAGGTTTCGTCTTCAAGTGATCAATCTTTCAGTTATGATGTCGGCGATTAACAGAGCACTTTTAACCCCTCTAGTTCTTTGCATTTAATAAACCGTGGGCCATTTACACGCAACCTGCCGAGGAAATAGATGCAGATCTGAATTGCCCGTACATTTCTACCTCCATCATAAATGATAGTACAAAATACTGTCTTCAGTTCCGAAAAAATTCTCCTGTTCAATTTTCATTTTCAGTCCTTGGCGTTCTTTACATCTTCAGACGAGCGCAAGAAGAACAGCATCACTCCCACTATATTGGTGTGTATAATGGTAAAGGTTTTTTAAAAAATAATTTTAATTAAAATTATGTTTTTTTTAATTATTTTTTTGTTTGTCATAGATGCAACGTCAAAACTGTCAAAAAAATTTAATTTAATTCTTTTTCATCAAAATGAAGAGCTAGCTACCACAGAGCCAAAAAAACACTAACCGGCCAAATTGCAGCCACTCGCTTCCCAGTTCAACATCCAGACCTTTGCATTGCTTTAATACCATATAGCTGTAATCAAAACCCAGAACAGTTTTTGGCTGCTGTTGCGACTCAGCTAGGTGCTGCTGTCATCTCATGATTGTAGTTATCAAAGCAGCAAACACAAACCATATTAGTCCCTGTGGGGGAGGGATGAAAGTGATGATTCTGCTCATGTAGAATGAAATCCGGAAGCACGCATGGGTCGGGGAATAATCTTGGTGTTGTGATTCCATTGCAAGACATTCCAAAAATATAGTGCTCGTAAATGGCTGTTGTGATCATACTCCTATGAGCAACAATGGTCGAGATTGACAACTTATTTTTATCCAGGCGTCTCATGTCGTGAAAGAAACTTGGTCACATTGAGCAATCATCAAACCTTTTCACAACCCAAGGACAAAAAAAAAAAGAAGAAAGGAACCAAGTACAAAAAAACACGTTCCAGGGGATTTCCTAGGTTAATGACTTTATTAACGGAAGAAGGGTGCAAGAGAGGAGTAACTGATCTTATCTCCATGAAGTACAGCCTTCATTTCTTCAACAGTAAGAAAACTAAGAGCAGATAATATGAAACCAGAACATTAATGAAATCAAACGCAACACCAGAACTGGACCAAGCATCTATCTATCTGGGATTTCATAATCCGTTAAAACTCCATCCAGAAACTAACTAAAGCATTCCAGGATTAAATGCATAAAGCAATCATAAGCCTTCCACAATTAATATTTAGTTCTTAGAAGTTTCCCTCGGATGCAGAGCTATTTCATCTTGAATTGGACAGCTTGAACCCTGTAACATCAAAGTTCATTCAGGTCAGGTGACGTGAATCTCTAGTGGAATATTTCCCAGTGGCCAAAGAAACATCACGACAGATTCCAAACATGTTATTGTTATCACACAAAAAGCAGTGGTCCAATACTTTTATGAAATTCTATATTAACCAATTCTTAATCAAATAAAATATCAAGGATGTGTAACTAAGTCTTGTCATCCATAATAACAGATCTTCCCCTTTTGAAACATGGAAAATATTGGGTGGGAAAAACAATGGACCATAATCCAATTCAGCTTTCTCTGGTAAACTCACCAATCAATAGTCAACATATATCTGATTAATCCATCCAACACCTTAACTAACACCATATTCCAGAGAAATATTGCTTTCTGTTTCTAACAGAAAAGAATCAATTTAGTAATTGATATTCTAGCATGCAGTTTGATTTCAAGTTGATCTATGAAAGCCAATGTTCTTCTTCATTCTTTTAAGCAAAAATCACAGAATCAGAACAAGATTGATTGCAATTGATCTTAAGAGATGGGGTCAGTTGATCTATATCTTATCATCATGAAAACAAACATTTCTGATGTTACTCACCATTGCTAATCACTGATGCTACTCGCCATTGTTGAATGCAAGGACAGAGGCATCTACCACAGGTTATTGGCAATATATTGTCTGATCAATATGTGGAGGAATTTGTTTAATTTCAGTTCCAAGTTCCTGCTCAATCCTATACCTGCAGAAAAATAGAAGACATTAACTAAGTCAGGGAACTCCCAAAAAATAGATGCAAAGTTCAAGTGGAACTGTGCAAGGCAGAGGAAAAAATGCATACAGGTTAAACCGGTCCTCATAAGTGATCAAATTCACAGCTAAACCAAGGTGTCCAAACCTTCCTGATCGACCAACCTGAGAGTGAAACAAACAAAAAGGTATTAAAAATAATAAGAATATAAAATGATATAATGTTCACGAAAACAGTATACAAAACAAACATAAGAATATAAAAATGTCTGCCATGGTGTTGATTGCATAAATATCACATTCAACATACCCTGTGAAGGTATGTCTCTGAGTTCTTGGGGAAGTCAAAGTTTATAACAACATTCACTGCTTGGATGTCTATACCCCTGGTAAAAAGATCTGCAACAAGCATGGTGTATCATCAGGACTTGATCAATGCATATGCAAAGCACACATTACCACTACTTCAACTAGCAAAAGGAGGAAGTCATGAAAGTCAACTAGCAAAAAGAAAAGATATTCATGAGTGCTAAGAACACAAGAACACACCAGTACAGACAAGATTCCTGCATGCACCATTGCGGAAGTCATGAAATACTCTGTTGCGATGGTCCTGTAACATCTTTGCATGGATATAGAAACATGAATAGCCAAGTTCTGTGATCTTCTTGGCCAGTAATTCTACCCGGTTCACTGAGTTGCAAAAGATGATTGATTGGTTTATTTGCAGCTGCATATACACCACAATGGCATCATATTCAAAAAGAAACCAGGAATCATAATAACTGTTTAGTTGAGATCAAACCTTAGAGAAAAGAGTGTTCAGGCAATGGACTTTCTGTCGTTCTTCAACGAAAGCATAATATTGTGTAATACCCTTGAGAGTAAGTTCATCCATAAGATTGATAACGTAAGGCTTCTCTAGATATCTATCTTTAAAATCCTTAACAGTAACAGGAAATGTAGCCGAAAACATCAAAATCTGACGATTTGAAGGAAGAAAACGAATAAGCTGCTCTATTGAAGGTTGAAACTCTGGAGACAAAAGCTTATCGGCCTGGGGAACATGAAGCAATAAACATTCAGATGCTTGTCCGTCAAAAAATTAAACTCAATCATAGCACTTATAATAATTAGATAGCACATTATTTCAGATTAGGTAAGAAACTGCAAGAAGCAATTGGTGAACTTGAAGGTTCATGAATGTGGCTGGAAGTCTTCATCTGGCAAATGCAAAATTTCTTAGTAGAAAATTAAAAGAATAAGCAATCATGTAATTAAAGGTCCAACAGCACTTTACAAGTGAACGCGCGCGCATACACACACATCATCATAATGCAAACACATCTACCATTTGAGGAAAACTAAAGGACCCCAGATAGTTCACAGCTTATATGTATATCACAGCACTGAGCCAGATTTTTTTATGACAAAATATATCATTTTTTACAATGAAAAACAGCAATAAAGGTTTTTTTTTCATTTATGTTTTAGAGCATTTATTTCCTAGAGCTCAAACAAACACATCTTCCTTCTCCCTCAACAACAAGATCGCTAGGCAGAGAGACAAAAGACCCTGATTTCATTGTCTCTCTCCCCTCGCTCTCAATTTTCAAATTGCAATGTTAATTTCATTCTCTAGCCAACAAAAAAAATCTGAACTAAACCAACACTAAATAAATAAAGTTGGCTAATTGAGTTTAAATATATTTACATGGCAAATAGCCAGGTAAGAATAGTATCTCAGCCAACATGAAACAGAGAAAAAAATCCCCTCAACCATCACCAAAATTCAAAGTCTTCAAAAGTATATTGAGCACTAAAAACAGCCAGATAATATTATCTCAACCAACTTTTAAGAGTTCTTTTACATATTAAAACAGTCAATTAAAATCATTTGTGCATTTATTTGTATGTCGTATGCTAATTAACACAGCCAACAACAACAATCCTTCAACCATTTTGTACATATACAAACAGTTGTCATCTATCTATAAATCCAAACAGCTGTCATCTGTCTATAAACAGTTTTGATAGGCTTTGGCTCAGTGTTCCAGTTGCCATCTATCTATATATAAATGACAGCCAGAACACTGAGAAACCTAAACAAAGCTCGTGTTCTTTAAGAAACCAAAACCAGCCTCCTGTACTCATCGATATACCTATTTCAACATCTTTTAAAAGTTAAAAAGAAATAGAAGTTGAACAACAATTATCACACAAAACTATCATGCAGTGATATTACTAAGGACTAGCTGGGTTGAAGTTCACCTCATCCAAAACAAGCATTGAACAGTTTTTCAAAATACACACGCCCTTTTTTGCAAGATCAAGTATTCTTCCTGGCGTTCCGACAAGTAAATGGACTGGTTGATATAAACGCATAATATCATCTTTTAGACTCGTACCGCCAGTGGTGGCCATCACTTGAATTTTCAAATGCTTCCCTAGCTCCTTACAAACCTGTGATGTCTGAAGAGCCAACTCACGTGTTGGCACAAGTATCACAACTGCACGCAAATGCATAATTAAGTCATCAAATACAATTTTCATAAATATATATCCAGAACTAATAAGTCAATTAAATTTAAATAACTTCAAATAAAATCAAGAGCTAAGAAAGCCTGCTATTTGTGAATTGTTTACAAATAATCAGCTCATGTTTGACATTGCTTGAAAAAAAAAACATTATGGCTGTATATTAAAAGCGGAACTCCTTCACACTCAAAACATCATCCCAACCTCCTCGTGGAACAGTTCTTATATTCCTACCTTCTCATTTATTATCAATTCATATCCATAAAACCTAAAAGTAATATGCTCCTAAAGGCCATGGTAGCCACTGTAAGTAATTATTACTTGTGAAAGCAACAAACCATAAACATACAGTCATCTTTCCATAACTGGATTAAGACAGGTTGAATTAGAGGCAACCAGAAAATATCCCAATGCAAACAACAATAAAGAAGATTACATGATGTAAGGCTATCATAGTCCAATCACACAACTAAATAATCTCAATGGTCATTATATAATAGACGTGCATGTACATAGTGAATAAAGAAGTTTATTGATTGTGAATATCAGACCTTGAATAAAATTGTTATCTTGGTCAATTTTTTCCAGGGCAGGGACGCAAAATGCAGCTGTTTTCCCTGTCCCATTTTTAGCTCTAGCAAGAATATCGCTACCAGTAAGAGCAATTGGTATGCTCTCTTCCTGAATAGGAGATGGTCTTTCAAAACCCTTCTCGTATATCCCCATAAGCAACTCACGCTTCAGAAAATAGTCCTCGAAATCATTCCCCTTTGTGGCTGTCACATCCTGCAAGACATTTAAATAGTGAAATGGAATTCATATAGTAATTCCCTTTTAAAAAAGCTCACTAATGAAGTTCACCAGCTCATTTTTTAGACAGTACTTCCATCATTCTTTGAAAGTAAATCTTTAGAAGGAAAACAAAGGATCTACCAGACTACAACGTTAAACCATTTCAAACATTGTCATACAATATTTAAGTCACATGAATGCTCTTTACATGTGCAGAGCTATCTTGTTAAGACAAGACAACCTAAGGTTAAAGCATCATTGTTTGAAGTCCAGAAGTGTGCATGTAAAGGGCATTCATCTGCTATGGCTCATGCATGAAAGGAACAGATATGACTCAAAAGATGATATGAGAGTAAACAAGTGATGCAGTTTCCTAAGCAAACTCGTCAATTTACTCAGAGGAATGCTGGATGCAGTTAACAAACCATAGGGTACAAGTTTTAACTTTAACCTTACATGACCTGCACTTGTCATTAAGTTAGTTATCAATCTCCTAATTCAGAGTCAATGTCAGACTCCATAGTCAATCTTACATAATTTGTAGTTTCCATGCAGCCAGGTGCTGAACACACAATGCTTCCTCTCCAAAAGAGAGAAGAAAACTATTGGTCATGGCTCCAAATACAATAAATTTATGCGTACAAATTAACATACGTGTGACAAAATAATACAGCATCCATTGACCATGAGAAAGTAAATATCTGATTAAAAGCCCTACCTCAGTTCTGTATCGCGTATCTGCTGGTGGTATCTTTAGCTTTGCCTTCCAATCTTGTGAACTAGATAGAACAAATCAAAAATACAAGACAATAAGACTTCAGCCTACAACAAGCATTGCATGGTCGCAAAAACTCAAGGAATGGACTTGAACAAGCATAGATTAGCACCATGCATGTAGAACAGGGTAAGAAATCTAGAAATCCCAACAAAAGCCCACGATCTGATGATGCTCTTTCATGTGAGACCATTTTGTAAATAGAGAGCAACATGCACAGCAATCACAGTGCCAAGTAAATCTTTGTGGTTCATTTTGATGGCATGGTCACTTCCTTGTCTCAAATCCATCAGATGACTGGCACTTAACAAGATTTTGTAATCAAATTAGTAATTTTTTTTTAACTGAATACTCCCACAATAGCTACTGATACATTTTAAATTTCAGAAATCTCAATTCACAATAGAATACCCTTGAAAACTTGCTACTAATGTGCAGATTTTAAGAAAACTATGTCAACAGAAAACTAATAGTCTTACAGTAAAAGCACTCGTGAAAAGCACTTCTCATTGAATATTAGCAAGCTGCTACCATTTAGAAATTTTAACCAGTAAGGTACTTATTGTGTTCTAGATGAATAATCTTTATCAAAACAAACTTTTAATCATAATGAAGAGTCTTGATCCAAAAATGATAATAATAAATCTTCTTTTACTTATTAAGACAAAAGGTAGTTCTGCTCATGCAGCAAGCAGGGCAATCATTATAGCAGGAGCACATATGGTGTTCAAAATGGACCAAGATATGATTAAAAAAGACAACAAAATTATGAAAATATTTGAAAGCGAAATTACGATCAAACAAGGTTGAAAAGCTGCAAACTACTGAAACACCTCTAATAAAGCACCCAAAGGATGCATCAATTATTGCAGAGGTAGATCAAAAACTGAAATTTAAATCAAACAGGAACAAGATACATCAATCAAACCACTTGTAGCGGTAAGAAAACCCATGAACTTTCCTTTTGGAATCCCCCAAGTTAACCCATGGGTAAGGATTTGGAAACTTGTTAAGTTTGCTTCATAATCCCCATACAAGTAAACAACCACTGCCTCTCAGAGCAAGCTGTGGCAATTTATTAAATGCGAACATTGACCAGCCCATCACACCAAATCATCAAACACCAAGCCAAGCTCATATCCAGTGCAAGGCTTTCCTACCCCTCATCCTTTTATGATAACTTATAATTATAGGCTTATAGCAAACAATCTCTGTGCAAATCTTTCTCCTACAACATGCTTAGAATACTCCAGAATCAACTCTTTTCCAACAATAGCAAAGCTCATGCGACACATTAACATTTATTTAAGAAAAATCACACACGAGTAATACAATATCAACATCCACGTGTAAATATTTGAATGAATAAAGGCTGACCTCGAGTCAACAGCCTCAGACTGAACAGTCTTTTCGACCTCATCAATACTCGAATCCGCAGCAGTTAACTGATTCCTCCTCAACCACTGCTGCTGCTGCTGCTGCTGCTGATTGTGATGCTGTTGATGCTGATAGTATTGTTGTTGGTGATGATTTTGCCCGAAATTTCTCTGCACATACTGCTGTTGCGGAACCCTTGATTGAAAATTAGGGTTCGCGTTCATACCTCCGCCTCTACCGGCACCGATCCCCGGCGGATACCTTCCTCTATTGTTGTTGTTCATCACAAAATAGAAGCCTAACCCTAACTAGGAAACTAAATCACCGATTCAAATTCCAAAATTTGTACAGAAAACTAGAAAACAAGAACGATCTGAGCCTAGGGTTTCAAGGTTGCGACGGTTGGAAAAAAAATACTTACAAGGATCAATGAGATTCAAACGGAAGCGTTTTGGTTCGAAGAATTAAAGACTGGAGGTTTCTTCTGTAAGTTGGAAGTTGAAAATTTATACAGTGTGGAGGGAGAAAAGAAAACCCAGGGTTATCTGACGGGGTAAAATAGAAAATTAGAGAGGAAAAGGAGGGTATCACTGGTTCAGTGAGGGAGTGAAGAGGTGGGGTTTCCGTTGGGAGGAGATGTATAATCGAGGGTCAGAATGGTACGGATCTGAGGAGAAAACGAGAGAATGGAGTGATTTTAGAGAAATTGAATGGTTTCGTTTTAAGAATTCTACAGGGAGAGGAAATGAATAGGATGATTCGTGGCGCTTGTACTGTGTCTGTGTTTTTTATATGGAAAGGCGAGAAAATGGGGAGGAGGAGGAAACGGCTTCTAGGGCTTCAAGATTGTTTGTTATTTGCACTTGGTGCCCTCCTTGTTCTTGAATATTGTGTTCCGCCACCACCTTTATTGAAATATTTTTGTAATGATCGCACAAAGATGCTTGTTGCTCTTGTTGCTTTGCTTATGGCCCTTTTCTTGTTTTACGAAAATCGGAGGATTTTTCTTTTTAATTGTAAAGCTTGAATGTAAAAATAATTTAAATAAGCAAGAACGAGAGAGGATGGCAGGGCAAACCTTGGTTGTGGTTTGAATGTTTCTCAAATCCTAATTTGTTTGTTGTCAAGGATACCGGT
>Ga0325410_1005320_pt1 | contig 14225 bp, 12 predicted proteins | sample PopdelMetagenome_16_FD_206182 | JGI IMG/M metagenome (GOLD analysis project Ga0325410, IMG submission 206182) | Populus deltoides microbial communities from Bellville, Georgia, United States - Xylem-PdIQD-R3 | ecosystem: Host-associated > Plants > Phyllosphere > Stem > Wood/Secondary xylem... | reverse complement strand
TCTCTTTCAGCCTGTTCCCTTCAGGTAAAATGCTTCTTGCCCATTCAATAATCTTGTCATACCCGGCCTCACTCAACCCGTGATCTGACTTGATGGTGAACACCTTTGCTACGGCCGATAATTTACTATGGTTCGTGCAACCATCCCATAATGGTTCGTCAGAATCTTTCAACAAATCAAAAAACCTAGCTGTATCTGCATTAGGTTCTTTTTCTACAATTGGACATTGACTGCCATTACCTTGATTCATTCTCATTGCATCCATAACCATATTTCAGTAAGGATTAGTGTTGTCATTTGCCGCTTCATGCACGTCGTTGCTAACACTAGAAGTAGACGCAACCACCATTTCTTCCATTCTCCTCTCACTCTCGCTAACAAATACTTCTCCATGTGCATACCAACACTGGTAATTCTCCATAAACCCTTTGTGTAGAACATGCATTATTACAACATCTTGATGCAGATACTTTTTATTTTCACACTTCCTGCATGGACACCTAATACCGCCTCCAGTAAAATTTCTAGGAATAGATGTTGCGAAATTAATAAAACCCTAAACCCCGTTACAATAATCCATCCTCCGCAATCCTTGGGGTGAATCTCGATATATCCATGAATGATCATCCATGATTTATATCGAACCTCTATAAAATTATGATGACATAATGTATTAATTAACTAAGTTAGGTAAATAAACTTGCAAAAATATTACTTTACCTCGAGATTATCCAACAAACCAATAACAACTTCTCATAAATATTAAATATTCATTATCATTTATCAACGTCCATACAAATTAAAATATATAAATTTATAGAAATTACCACTCCGCAATACCATTGACAAAACTTTAAATGAACCCATTAAGTAAGCTATTAATTATTTCAAAACAGCACATGTACTTCGGTAGTTCCATAAAGTTTTAACAGTTTACAAACAAATACAATCTTACAAAATCTAAAACAAACCATAACAGGTATAGAATTATACATTCATATACTACAAGTTTGTTTAAGAAATAACAATAAAACATGTACATTTGCTAACAAAATACATATACTAAAAAAATGATAAAATTGACATTTAATTAAATATTAAAATTTAAAAAGAAAGAATTACTTACAAAAATTGATAAAATCCTTCGGTAAATCAGAACACGGATGCTGTGACCATAAAACTTCAAGAAATATAACTTGTTGTGCTGATATGAGGAAGACTTTTTTTTTTGGGGGAGGGGGGGCTGGTTGTTTGCAGATGAGGAGAGTTAGGATTAGGAAGAAGGAGAAATAGGGGAGGAGAGGGTCGGCAGAGTTGACATATATTAACTTTTACCGATGGATTCACCGATGAATATTCCATCGGTGAATCAGTCGGTGATCACGTCTGTGATTCTGACGGAAACATAGACACGTCACCGTACGGATCTGCCATTTCAAATCCCTCGGTGAGTCCGTCGGTAATGTAAACAGCGCACCGGTCACGTCACTGTACGGGCTGTCGTTTTTGAATCCGTCGGTGATGTCGTCGGAAAAAAATGACCCGCCAAAACCCCTAGTCAGCGACCCATCTTTTTTTAATTCCGAAACTTTTCCGTCCGTACTTCAGTCGGTAACTACCAACGGAATATTTCAGTCGGTAGTTACCGATGGAATTACGGACGGAAAATTTTCCGTCGATAGTTACCGACTGAATTACGAACGGTAAAGTGTCCGTCGGTAATTCTGACCTCAAATTACCGACCGAAATATTCTGTCGGTAAATCCGTTCGTATTTAGCGAATTTCTGGTAGTGCATTAAATTATTGAAAACATATCTTTATAAGCAACACATAATGGATTTTAGCAAAGAAAATCATTAAGTGAAAAGTAATCACTACATGATCTTTACACTTCATTGAAGGTGTTAAGCAATACAAAAAATAATAAATAAAGAGAAATACATAAGTAAAAGAAGAAAAAAGCTAGACTTTCATTGATACTGTATAATGCAATCAAATAATCAAAAGGAATAATTCTAATCTAAATACAAAGAGACTATATATAGGCTAAACAAAGAAAACTGAAAAGAAAATGCAAAGAATATTCTACCTTTAATAAATAATAAAATAAAACAACTCTATATTTATTAATATCTCCCTTTAAACTCACAATACAACAGCTACAAGCATCGAGAGTCTATCAACTAGAAAACAAAAACGGGAAATAAAATGTGGCTTGATAAAGAAATCTGTAATCTATAAAGAAGAACGAACAAAGGGCAAAGTAATGATGCAATGCTTGAGATGATGACAAGTAAAATAACAATCAATCTCAACGTGCTTAGTTCATTCATGAAAAATCGAGTTGTGAGTAATCTGAATAGAAGTCTAGTGTTACAATATATAGGAGTTGGATGAGAATGAAAAACTCTTAAATATGCAAGTAACCAACAAAACCAAACAATCTCTTTGGTAGTAGATTTCATAGCGCGATATTCTGTTTTGGTTGAAAATTGAGAAACAATAGGTTGTTTGTTACTCTTACATGAAATAAGAAAATCACCCAAAAAGATACAAAAATCAGTAACAAATTTGTGATATGTGGGATCATTGTCATGATCAGCATTAGAGTATGCATGCAACTCTAAAAAAGAGGTGGATGAAAGTAAAAGGCTCTAAAAGATTGTACCCTAAAGATATCACAAAATATAAAGAACAACTACTCACTGAATAGTAGTAGGAGAAGCAACAAACTGACTAACAACATGAACAACATAGGTAATATCTGGACAAGTAATAGTGAAATATATCAAGCTTCCAATAATAGTACGATATAAAATAGGATCTGATAAAAGAAAATATCAGAAGAAGAATATTTTGTGTTAACCTCAATGAGAGTATCTACAGTCTTATTATCAGTAAGTTTAGCTCGTTCAAAAATATTTGCAACATATTTCAATTGAGAAAGAAGATAACCTCTAGATGAGTAGGCTACCTCAATATCTAAGAAATATCATAAAAAACCTAAATTCCTTATTTTAAGCTATCTAGCTAACTCTATCGTCAAAACTAAAATATCATTAATATCATCACCCACTACTAAAAAATGAGCCTATTAGCAACTAACTAGTCCGTTATAGATAATATTAAAATCTGTTACTGATAAAATTCAGCAACAGAATTAGCAACAAATAATTTCAGATACAAATAATAGATGTTAATTTTTTAGCAACGGATTATCAGTTGTTGATTTGTTTAGTAACCAATTATCTGTTGCTGAAATTCGGTTGTTGAATATGTAAATCAGCAACGGATATTCCATTGCTGATTAAAAATTCTTATCCAGTTCAATTTCAATTTCAAAAATTTGAAATTGATTCCGCCAAAATTAAATCTAATATAAAAAAAATTTCAAATATTAATATTTTTATTGACCCAAAATCAAACCCACATTCCTACAATTTGCCCTCTTTTGCATTTTCGATGCCCGCGTTCTTTCTTTGTGTCCGTTCATATCGCAAAGCGGGGTGACGCCAGGTTAGTTGAAAAGAGCGAGGCCAACCAAGACCCCCCGAGAAAGCTTTGCTCGATACCCAGGAAAACTTTGTCCTTATCTCTCGTTGATTTCTATTACAATCCTAAATCAAAGCCAAAAACATCCCCAATATCTCTCTCTCTCTCTCTCTCTCTCTCTCTCTCTCTCTCAACTACTTGTATAGAAGAAGTTTGGAAGCATAAATTAACTAGAGAAGAAGTTAAGAAAATAACAAATTATGTTTATGGAAAATGACGCATGATAGAGATAGGTAGAATTAAAAAGGACATATGGGTTTGGTTTCTGGAGAAAGAATAGAAAGGGAGATATGGGTTTAGTTTATGGAGAAGGATTAGAAAAGGAGATATGGGTTAATTAGGTTTCTGTGGAGAAGTATAGAAAGGGACAATATTGGGTTCTTCCGGAGAATGAAGAAATTTTGCAACTGTGGGGTTCCTTTTGCTTTATAAAGAAGTATATAAAGGGTCATTATTATTTATTGTTTTTTTTAAGTCAAAATTTAATTCTTTTTTTAACAGCAACTATATTAGCAACGACAAATCCGTTGCTGATTTTTAATATATTGATTTATTTTTTAGAATCTAATTTTTCGTTGCTAATCTGTTGCTAATATTAAAAAATTAATATATATATATATATATATATATATATATATATATATATATATATATATATATATAAAATCCGTTGCTAATCTGTTGTTAAAATTGCATCTAAATTATTCTGATGCTAACATCCGATGCTAATCACCCTTCTTTTTAGTAGTGACCAATAATAATCATGCCATCAACATATAAAGACAGAATGATATGACTTGTATTAGTGCATTTAACAATAACAGAAGTATCATACCTACTAGAAATAAATCCAAAAGAAAATATTATAATATAAAATTTCTCAAACCAAACACGAGGTGCTTATTTGGGACCATATAATGTTTTTTTTTAGCTTGCAACATGCTCATAATCATGTGAAAACAAGCATGCGGTGCCATATAAACTTTTTCTTGAAGATCTCCTTTCAAGAAGGAATTTTTAACGTCAAGTTGAGAGATATGCCACTGACAAACTAAAGCCACTATAATAAGCATACAAATAGTAGTCATTCTTGCAACAGGAGAAAATATCTCCTAATAATCCATACCATATTAGTAAGAGTATCCTTTTGCAACCAACCTAACTTTGTATCGCTTAATAGATCCATCAAAATTAATCTTGATCTTTTACACCCAACGACAACAAACAACACTCTTACTACGGGGTATAGGAACTAAATCTCAAATATTTGTCATATGTAAAGATGAAAGTTTCTCATCCATAGCTTGCTACTAAAGAAGATTAAGAATTGTCTATTTATAGGAAGATGACTTAGAAAGACAATGAATAGAAGCTAAAAATAGTAACTATTTGGACTTACGAATGTATATGGATTGATGTAAAGGTAGATCCACAATCTTAAATGAAGCTTAAAGGACCATAGAAGAAAAGAGAGCTTCAAGTGTACCCGAGAGTGAAGTGTCAGTACCTTTAAAATGATCAATACGAATTGATCAAGTAGAATGTAAAGGTAATATGAGAAGAGGGATTTGAAGTATTAGAAACCTAAGATGATAAACTATTAGAATCCTTAAAAAAAAGGATCTATACGAATAAGATTAAATATAGTCAAGCTATGAGTAGTGGATGGAATATAAAAGAAAGGCATATACTCGAGAAAGACAGCATGACGAGACACAAAGTTTCTGAGTTATTGAATCAAAACAACGATACTTCTTTTTACCTTTACCATAACCAAGAAAGACACAAATAGCAAATCGAGAGGATAACTTGCTGCATTCTACATGAGGAAAAAAAATAAAACAAGTACAACCAAAAACTCTAAAGAAAGAATAATCAGGGGCATACCCATACAACTTTTTAAAAGGAGCAAAACTTGGAATATAAGAAGATAGAATTGGATTAATCAAACCTACAGCAGTAAGAGCATGTTCACCCCAAAACACGCTAGGAACATAAATAGACAACAAGCAGTTTCAACAATGTTCCTATGTTTTCTTTCAGCAATGTCATTTTGCTTAAGAGTATCTATACATGAAGTTTGGTGAATAGTTCTATTTAGAGCAAACAACTCATAAAATTTATTAGAGGTATATTCCCCATCTAAATCACACCTAAAACATTTTATAATAATAAACTATTGAGTTTTATTAAGAGCATGCAAGGCTATATATATATCTCAAAGAATTCAGAACGATGTTTTATTAAATAAATCCAACAATAACGAGTATGATCATCAATAATAGAAACATAATATCAAAACCCTTCTTTTATGGCAATATGAGAAAGTCCTTATACATCAGAATGAATCAAATCAAATGAAAAAGAAAAAACAAAAATACTTTGATTAAAAGGTAAAGTAGAAAATATTATCAGTTTACATCCACTACAATTAGAAATATTAAAAGTTTGCAAATTTTTTAAATCTCCTATGGATGCTAAAAATCTAAAATAAAAAGGCGAAATATAACCTAGATGAGAATGCCATGAATAAAAACTAGAAGAAAAAGGACTCAAACAAAAAAAAGACAAATCAAAAGTACTAACAGCAACAACTGACACTTTTAACTTATCCAAAATATATAGTCCCCTTTTCCTACGGCTTATCGCAATCAGTTTCTGAGATTGCAGATCATGCAAAAAAAAAAGAGGAAAAGATGACTAGATAATTACCAGAATCACATAACTGACCAACATAAACAATATTCAACATGAGTTTTGGAATAAAATAAACATTAAGGAGTGACAAGTGAGGTGTGACAACATAACCAATACTTGTTAAAGGCATAAGAGTGTCATCAACAATCATTACAGGAATAGAAGACGAACAAGTCATAGAAGCAAAAAATGAAGAATCTGGAGACATGATGTGAAACACTAAAAACCAAGACCCGTTCAGAATGTGACATACCTAAAGAACTATGAAGCAATTGACCTATGAAAGAAAATGCAGACATAGCTTATGGGTGTAAGGAGAGAAATTTCTGAAATTGCTGAGTCAAAGTACTACGATCGGTGAAAGGACCTGATGAAACTATTGTTGCAGTATTAGACTATGGTGATTTGTAACCCCGAGGTAGTCTACGAGCATTATATTATGACTGGTTATCAGGCGTCTAAGTTTGAGATTATTGTTGCGATTGCTTTTGTTGTCTCAACTTAGGACACTAAGCCTTCCAATGAGCTTTCTGATTACAGAAACTGCACTCATCGAAGGCAACCCTTATATAATGCTTATTCTGATTATTAAAAAGTAGCTTAAAAGGTACTACTAACACAGAAGGATTAGAAGTAGAAATAATTCTCTTTTTACAATAAGATTGAAGACATATTTCTTCAGCCAATAACTATCTGACAATTGATTCAATAAAAGAAAGTGGAGAACGATGCAAAATTAAACCTCTAAGTCCTTCAAAATCACTAGGAAATGCCACTAAAAATTATACTAAATATTGCTACTCTCTATGAGCAATATAGGAACCACATGCCTCTAATTCTTCTGATTCTGTAAGAGCCAATTGATCCCAAAGATTTGTCATAACAAATTAAAACTCCTGAATACTCATATTCTTCTAGTGAAGAGCTTGTATGTTATTCTCCAATTGATACTGCTTTGCAAAATTTGATTGAGTGAATAACTTTTTAGATGATCCTAAACCTTCTTTATTGTCTCATACTTCGCCAACTATGTATCTATAGAATACTCAATAAAATTATTTATCCAAGTAATAATTTTTGCATCAAAATAACTCTCATCAGTATTCCTAGGTTTCACAGAAGTTCCACTAACATATCCCCACATCCTTTTACCCTTAAGAAAATTTCCCATCACGCAACTTCAATATGAATAATTCTTTTCATCCAACCTCACACTCATATACTGAAATGAATCATCTCTTTCAGTAGCCATAATAAACAAACAAAGAAAACCAGAATGCAAAATAAAGGAAAATGATATACCAAATTGCAAAAAGGACAACAAAATACCAAATTGCAGAAACTGAACGAATACCCTCTCGAAATTGTACGGTCACTTTAAAAAACTGAATGCAAAAGTTCGATCTATGAAAGCTGAGTTTGAGATTAAGTCTCGTCCTATGAAACCTTGCTCTGACACCATGTTAAACAATTTAAATAAATAAAGAGAAATACAAAAATAAAAAAGAAGAAAGTTAGGGTTTCATTAATACTACATAATGCAATCTAATAATCAAAATGAATAATTTTAACCTAAATATAAAAAGACTATATATAGGCTAAACAAAGAAAATTGAAAGGAAAATATAAAAACTATTATACCCTTAACAAATAATAAAATAAAATAATCCTATATTTTTTAACAAATAGACCAAAAATAACAATAAAAATTAGCTAATTGTCCTCTTTCTTTTTAATTCCTAAAGATATCATTCTATATATATGATAAAGTGAGGGATATAAATTGAACTATTAAAGATCGTCTTGCAAATTGAAGTTTTTAGTTTAAGTTCAAATACTAAATTTTATCAATTAAAATTCAATTTTTGTTTACGATTAGTTACATTTTTCATTTTTGTTTTTAATAATTTTACTTTACATACACTTTAAATCACTTTAATTAGATTTAAATTATCAATGATTTAATAATATCGATCTCAATTGTCCTCTATCAAGGAGTTCAAAAAATAAATATTTTTGTAATTATTTTAGTTCCTTTTGTTTTAGTTTAGGAATGCTAATTTTTTCTATTAAATATTAATAGGATTTTCTAGTTTTTTTCCTATATAAATGGTTATAATAACATTTTAGCAAGTGAGCTTTAGATGAATAAAAAATATTTATTTTATAAATCTTCTTTGTTACAGGTTTTCTTTGTCTTTAAGAATTTTGATTTTTAACAAACTCTATTATCATTTTCTTTTTCAGTTTTCTGAGTTGATATCAAAGCTAAGTTAGTTGGAATCAGAGATCAAAGAATCATGGTGGTTAAATGTTTTGTGCTGTTATTGGAAATCTTAGAGATGAGAAGCATGGTATAGGGCAACATGCACAAAAGTGTTAGAGGTCCACGATATGACGATCCGCAAATAAAAAAATCATTGGTTTTTTGACAGGCGAGATTCTACTCAATAAATGTTACGTTGAATATTTTCATGGTGCAACATGATTTTTAACTAAGAAGGTTGTGCCCTAACAAATAATTTGAACTCAAGGAAGAGTTTCTTCCAACCTAAAAAGACTGTTCTAAGAGCTTTTTAGAAAAATAAATATTTTTTTAAATTTTATTTCTTTTTTCTAGTTTATAAATATATTTTTTTATTTTTAGTATTATTAGACTTTTCTACCTTTTCTATTTGAATGGAATAATTTTTTAGTTTTATTTTTTTTCAATATTAATAGGGTTTTCTGGGTTTTTTTATATATAAAAGATTGTAATGGTTTTTTAGCAATTGAGACTTGGATAAATAAAAAGTTTTTTTAAAAATTAAGAACAGGTTAGAACATGTATATTCAGAATAAAACTTGAAAGAGAAATTCATATGTTTTCTTATATATTTTTATTCCTTAGAATACAAGACAAGTAGACTATTTATAAGAGAATAAAATGAGAACATTAAAGGACACTAGAAAACACAAGTGTTACGAAAAATCAATAGACTAAATCCAAAAGTCATTAAGTCTAAGAGATTATAATGGACATTCAATATATATAATATATATTTCATAACACTTCCCCTTGAATGATCATGTAGTAAAAATATATCTCATTAAAACCTTGCAAAGAAAAAGGAAAAAACCTAAGTGAAGAAAAAAGAATACAACATTCTTGTGTGATTTCTGAATACTTCAAAATTCAATAGAAGGTTTAATATAGATACTTCAAGATTCATATTTGAATACTTCAGGATTTATAAAAATATCAAATTGTCTCATAAAAATCTTGTATAGAAAAACTCATTGGGGGGGAACTAAGCGAAGGAAAAAAATTTCAATTTGCATTGACTTCACCTCAAAAGCACATGTTTTATGATAAATATTTAAGATGACACATTCTAATATTAAGGATAAGCTTCTTGAAAGTTGAGGTTGGTAAAGACTTTGTAAATAAGTTTTCTAAATTAACATTTGACCTCATTTTCTTTATATCAATTCTTTTTTTTCCTTTTGTAAAAGCTCATTAATGTAAAATAACTTTGGTGAAATGTAATCTGTTTTGTCTCTTTTAACATAGCCTCCTCTAAGTTGAGTGATACAGATAACATTTTCTTCAAACAATATTGTGAGACTATCTTCAATGGTTAACAAACCACATTTTTCTTTTATATGTTGGATAATTGACCTTAGCCATATATATTCTTTACTTGCTTCATGGATTGCAATAATTTCTTAATGATTTGATGAAGTAACAACTAATATTTGTTTAATAAATCTCCAAGAAATTATAGTACCTACATAGGTAAATAGATAATTTATTTGTGATCTCTTTTTGTAATTATTAGAAAGATAATGATCAGAAAGATAATATGCATATGTATATCCAATCAATTGTGAATTTGATCCATTATAAAAAATAACCTCATTTTAGTTGTTTTGTGGAGATAACAAAGAATATGTTTGACCCCATTCTGGTGTCTTTTTGTGGGGGTGGAACTATATCTTGCCCATAAATTGATTGTAAAAGTTGTATTTAGTGTTTTACAATTTGCAAGATACATGAGTGTTTCAATAGTACTAAGATATGGTACTTCTAGACCAAAAATTTCTTCATCCTCTTCTAGCAGTCGAAAAGGTTCTTTCTTCGCATCAAGTGATCAAACAACTATAGGTATACTCAAAGTATGAGCATTGTCCATGTAAAAGTGATTCAAGACCTTTTCTCTATAGGTTGATTGATAGACAAATATTCTATTTGAAATATGTTCAATCTGTAAACCAAGATAATTTTTTTTTCTTTTTGAGATCTTTCATCCCAAATTCATCTTTCAAATAGGTTGAAGTTTTATGAGCTCTTCAGGAGCACCAACAAGATTTAAATCATCAACATATACTATAACAAACTTTTTTTCATAAAAATACATGGGCAAATCTCATTATTCTCAAACCTTTTTTTCTATAAGGTGTTCATTAAGATGATTATAACACATGCAACTAGATTGCTTCTACCCATATAAAGATTTTTGTAGTTTAATAAAATAAACACTTTTAAGTTTATCATAAAAGGCTTCAGGCATTTTGAATCTTTCAGGGATTTTCATATGTATATCTTTATCTAATGATCCATATAGATATGTTGTAACTACATTTATTAAACGTATATCTAGAGTATTTGAGACTACTAAACCAATCAAAAATCTGAAAGTGATTGCATCCATTACCGGAGAATAAGTTTTCTCACAATTAATGTCAGGTCTTTGTGAGAATATTTAGGAGTATCAGTATTAGAAGATGATTTTGACATAATATTTATCATCTGTTTTATACATGTGGAATCTTCAGGAGTACCATCATCTATTTGTTGTGATTTTTTTCTAGGATTTTTGTCCTTAGCACCTACAAGTTTTCCACATTTTAGGCATGGTATAAATTCATTTACTACTATATTGTCTTTTTTTTTTAGAGATTTCGATTCTAGATGGAGCATTTGCAGCTAGAATATGGGATTTAACCACCTTTCACTGTTGGTGAAAACATCCGGTAATTGATTTGCAATATTTTTTAAATGAATTATCTTTAAATTTCAAGTTCACATTGATTTTTCCTTAGATCAAAATGAAAAAACTTTAGGTTATTCCAAGTAATTTATTATCGTGCTTTAGGCACTAACTTATCTTTCCCTAATGATGGGAAAATGTTCTCAAAAAAATAGTAGTCTTCAAAACAAGCTTTAAAAACATCACCAGTTAATGATGTTCTAACCAATGATCACTTGATCTAAAATAACCAATGATGTGGTATGTAATGTAGCATGTCCCCAAATAGATATGGGCAATTTTGATAATCAATCGAAGGCATTTTATAAATGATTCTGCTAGAACATTTTGAGTATATATATGAGCAACAAGATATTCAATATCAATTTTAATAGAAGTATAAAAATTATCAAATGCATAAGAAGTACACTTACCAGCATTGTCCAATCGAATTTTCTTGATTGCATTATCAGGAAATTGTGTTCTTGGTCTGATAATATAAGTTATTAATTTAGCAAATACAATATTTTGACTAGAAAGTAAGCAAACATGTGACCATTTACTTGATACATCAATCAATACCATAAAATATCTAAAAGTTTTGCATGATAGATGAATAGGTCCATATATATCTTCTTGAATTTTTTTGAGAAAATATGTGATTCTAGAACAACCTTTTAATGAGAATGGCTTGGTAATTAATTTACTTTAGAATGTATAGCACATGGATTTTCACTTGGTAAAAGAATCTTCAGGTTCTTTAAAGGATGCCCATGTGAATTTTCAATAATTTATCGCATCATTATCGATCCCCTGATATCAAAATCGATCATGCCAAAGCATAAATATTTTTGGGTTGAAACGCTTCTGGTGTATCACAATATTTGTTTCAATAGATTTCATGATCATATAATAAATTCTAAAAGAAAAGGCAGGTAATTTTTCAAGTACAAGCTCCTGGCCTAAAATACATGAAATAATATAAAGATATTCTTTTTCTTTCTTCATCTATTGTTTCAATATGATAACCATTAGCACGTATATATTTAAAAATGAGTAAGTTTCTTTTGGACTCAGGTGAATATAATGCATCTTTGATGCCCAGTTTTGTGTTATTTAGTGACAAAATATTAGCTATTTTGAAGCCTTTAATCATGTATGTTAGACCTGATATTATAGTAACATTAGCTTTGGTTAATTTCAAATATTCAAAGTATTTTTGTTCCTTGAGAATTGTGTGCATTGTTACATTGTTTGCCAGATATAAATCTCCATCATGAAAAGTCATGCTTCTATTTAAAATATAATTAAAGTTTATTATTCAACTAAAATAATATTTACATTGTTTATTCAAAATTCAATAAGATAAATATCCTAGTACAAATAAAAAAAAACTAATCATCCCTAAAGATTCCACCACTAAGCATGCTATCTATTTTATCTAGGTTTTTAAAGAAATAAAAAACATCAAGATAAGTATTATGACCTTCGAAATCATCTTTATGAATAAAATTAGTCTCAACTGCATTCTGTTTCAGAGAGGCTTGATATATAAATCTGTAAGATGTTTTGGCATGCAATAAGAGTGAGATCATTGACCATGCATACCACATCTATGACACTTATCTTCAGGTCTATGCAAATTCTTGCTCTTTTCTTGTTTGGGTTCATTGTGTCTCTATTTCTAGTGGTATGGTGGGTTGTCTTTTGAAGGATTATAAATCTGTATTATGACATATTAGTCTCAACTGCATTCTGTTGAGACTTGAATAAAATTTGTATTATAACTAGTGGTATGGTGGGTTGTCTTTTAAAGTATTATGACCTTCGAAATCATCTTTATGAATAAAATTAGTCTCAACTACATTCTATTTCAGAGAGGCTTGATATATAAATCTGCAAGATGTTTTGGCATATAACAAGAGTGAGATCATTGACCATGCATACCACATCTATGACACTTATCTTCAGGTCTATGCAAATTCTTGCTCTTTTCTTGTTTGGGTTTATTGTGTCTCTATTTCTAGTGGTATGGTGGGTTGTCTTTTGAAGGATTATCTTTTCTCTTTTTCCATTTATTTTTTTCATATTTATACCCTTGGTTTTTTCTTATCTTTTAGACAAAGGTTTGGTTCTATCTTGTCTTTTGAACAAAGGTTCTATTCACTCCAGGGAATAGTTTAGAACTTGTGTGATGAGATTGATGATTTTTTATCAAAAGCTCATTATTTTGCTCACCCATAAGAAGACATGAAATTAGTTCAAAGTATCTCTTAAAGTTACGTTCTCTATATTGTTGTTGCAAGATAATAATTGAGGCATGAAAAGTAAAGAATGTTCTCTTTAATATTTGGTTTTCCGTGATATTTTCACCACACAATTTTAACTGTGAAGTAATTTTAAAAAAGCAAAATTATGTTCACTAATCAATTTGAAATCTTGCAACCTTATGTGCAACCAATCATAATGAGCTTGAGGAAGTATAGTAAACTTTTGATTGCCATATCCTTCTTTTAGATTTTGTCGCAGAACAAAAGGATTTTTTTATTGTAAGATATTCAACTTTTAATCATTCATGGAGATAGTTGTGAATGAAAGCCATTGCTTTTGCGCAATCCTGTAAGGATGCATTATTTTCTTCTTTAATGATCTCTTCAAGATTCATAGCTTCCAGATGAATCTCAGCGTCAAGGATCCATGACAAATAATTATTTCTAAAGATATCAAGAACGGTAAATTCAAGTTTTCTCATATTGACATTATCTGGCTATATATATAAAAAGAAATAACTTATCAAATAAAATCATGAATATAAAAAAAATCAGTCTTTTAAGACTGCTATTTATTTAGTTATTTAGAAATACTAATTTTTTTAATAATTATATTTAATTTATTCAATTTTTTAGGAACTTATAATATTAGTTCTTCCAAAATTTTAAATAAAGAAAAATTATATAAATAAA
>Ga0325410_1005317_pt1 | contig 14233 bp, 7 predicted proteins | sample PopdelMetagenome_16_FD_206182 | JGI IMG/M metagenome (GOLD analysis project Ga0325410, IMG submission 206182) | Populus deltoides microbial communities from Bellville, Georgia, United States - Xylem-PdIQD-R3 | ecosystem: Host-associated > Plants > Phyllosphere > Stem > Wood/Secondary xylem... | reverse complement strand
TTACAGTAGAACCGGCAAAAGAACCCGAAAAGCAAAAGGAGGAACCCAAGAAAGAAGAGCCGCAGAAGCAAGATCAAGATCTTCACATCACTGCTTATCATTACCATTATCCACATGTTGTAAGTGTTGAGGAGGATCCTAATGCAATTTGTGTCATTTCTTAATATTTTAATTCTAAATGTAAAAGATATTATTTCGGGAAATAAAAAGTTTAAATTTCATAAAGTTTATATATATATATATATATATATAAATATACACGCGCGCGTATGCGTGTTTACAAGAATATACACTCGAATCTCATCAATATTAAACTATGATTTCAATATTTAAATTCACAAAGTTAAAGAAGAATAAATTTTTTAGCTATCCTATCAGAGCATTAGGACTTGTTGTATATAAATTAAATTAAAAAATTATTTAAAAGGACTGAGAAAAGGTTTCCAACTTGATTTCATTATTTATAAGAAAAATATAAAATATTTAATGAATTGGATACAAAATCTTCAGACCAACTCCATGAGATTCCATGCACAGTTATAAAAAACTCAGAATTGATCCAGTTAAGATACATACAAATCATATATTAGGAGGATCAATTTCTTGAATTAACTATTATTTTTTGGGGGAAAATCGTCAAAACAAGTCAATCATTTATTTATTTTTGGAAATTAAAATCAAATCTAGACCTAGATTTGTTGGGCTGAACCAAGTCTTTTAATAAGTTAAGAAAGCAAGCGATCTGAGTTGGCTGGATTCCTCCCGTATCCATCCCGAAAGCAAATCCGCACCTGTTGGATTGCTTTTACAAAGCTCGACAATATTGTATTTTCTTTTAGTCTAGTTTCTACCAAGCTTTCGGGGCTTGGTTTCTAATTTCGGTGAATTATTATCATACAGAGATTTATAACCTAGCCCTCATAGCCTAACAAATTAACCGATGCTCATGCTTCACAAATTAATTATGTATTTGGTTTTTATATTTTGAATTTATATATATAATTAAAACATATTCCTCTAGCCAGTTCTATATATGTTTCTTTTTAATTTGTTGTTTTTTTTCCTTTTTAAAAAAATAAAATGAAAAACATAGGGATAGCTTTTTAATCAGAACAACAAAGCTACTGAACAATTATTGGTTTCTGATGGATTGTTTAATAAGGGGATAGTTAATTAATTAATTAATTTCAATAAACTCTTAATTAACTACAGGTCGACATGTCAATCACGGAATGTGAAATGGAAACAGCAAATACAGACTGAATTAGAAGACGATACCACGCGAGGGCAAAACTAATTATAACCTCAGAAAAAAATCATAGAAAAACTGAAAATGAAGCAAGAAAGGGTTACGGGACATAATTCCTGGAAGGGTGAAATAAGCATATTCTATAAATTATTGAACCAAGATGTAAACTTCTTCAAAGTTTTGAGGATACAATTTCCCTCGAAGCTAGCTCTTCCCTGGTATTGCCATGTGATCGACATGTGGGTTAATATATAGTAAAAGGAAGAGAAATCTTCGTTGACCGACCGCAGCCACAAACCCACATGCATCTATTAATTGTCGATACCGTGACAAGGTTCGATTAAGAAAGTGACATGCATTTTTTGCCATTGTCTGGAACTTTCCTAACTCCCGATTGAAAGCAAAGCAAAGAAACAACAGATCTGTTTCTACCCGACAATAAAGATAAGGAAATGAAGATATCATGCATGAACACTGACCAGAGACTGGAGAGTTGTTTCTGAGAAAGAGGAGCAGGAGTTCCTTTGTCATAGACTAGCCTCCACGGTTAATTAAGAGCCTCCGCCCATGAATCGGTGGGTTCGACTGGCTAAATAAAAGATATTTTTTTGAATAACTTTTTAAATTAAAATAATATTATTTTAAATAAAAATTAATTTTTTTGATCAAATCACCCTTGCCATGGGTTGATTTCTTGTTGCAAGTTTATTTACCAGGTCATCTGAATTTTATCATGTTAACTATAGGAACAGCTTGTATAGACCAAGGTACAATATAGATGTCATGGGATGAGGATTCATAACACCCCAACCGTGTAATGAGCTAACTATCACAAAGTTGCTATTTAACAATCATTAGGAAGCAAAATCTACACCAAATTTACAATTTTGATTTCAATGGCCTTTTTTTATCAAAAGAAAAAAAAATAGAAATGAAAAGAAATGAAAGAAAATATATTCTTAGAGAATGAAATGATAAGTTCGTTTATTTTATGGAAAGTGATTTTTTGATTTTTCAAATTTTTTTATATTTATTTGTAATTAAAAAATTGATCAACGAAAAATATTTTCATGTTAAAGAAAAATTTAGTTTGTTTTCATAAAAGAGTTTTCTTTTTTTATTTTGGATGGAAAACACTTTTCAGGAGTTGTAAAAAATTTAAAAATATCATGTTATTTGCTAACTATATCAAATTTGATTTTCAAACTTTTGATTACTGTCTATATTGTTTCAAATCTTTTTTTCTTCAATTTCATCTCTTAAAATTTGATTTAATTTGATTTTTATATCAATTTTAACCTTCATTCTTTTGATTGTTATTTATTTTATTTGAAATAATTTATGAAATTTTAATTTAATTTTAATTTTAATTTATTTTTAATTTTTTATTTGTTAGATTTTATCTCTATTATTTTAATTATTATTTATTTTATTTGAGATAATTTATGAAATTAGATAAAAAAAATTAATTTTATTTTTATTCAACTTTTTTAATTTGTAAGATTTGTTTTTCATTATTATAATAAACTTGAAAAAAATATTAGCAATTTATTTTTCATGAGATAGTCAAATACTAAAAAGTATTTTTTTCAATTTATTTTTTATGATACCATTAAATATTAGAAAATAACTCACTTTTCAAGAATTTATTTTTTAAAAAAATCACTTTGTAAAAAACAATTATTTTCCGGTAAACAAATTAGAAACGAAATTAATTTCCACGCCAGAAACACCAATGTGCTTTCCTTTACTGGTCCTACAATTGTAAGTTCATTGACCATAAACCACTGTCCTCAGCTTGACTCACTGTTCTCTCCTCACTCCCTCTATAAAACCCCACACAAAGAAGTACTCTTCACCTCGTCACCGAGTATTTTTTAGCTCCTCCTCTCGCCTTACCTCTTCACCTCAAGCTTTCTTTATTTACCGTTTGATCTCAACTTTTTCTTCGATCACATCTCTCTAAGCTATTGAAATGAAGGTGAGAATCATCTCTCTCTCTCTCTATATATATATAGAGATTATTTGGTATTGATTTCAAGTGATTCCTGTTTCTTGATCATCTTGATATTGATTCATAACAAAATTTACATGAACTTATTTTGTTTCAGAAAGCTGTGTTGAAAGTGGAGTTGCATGATGAGAAAGCCAAGAAAAAAGCCATGAAGACAGTCTCTGGTCTTTCAGGTATTGAATTTATTTATTGCTACATATATGGTCATTAGTTATCTAATAAATCAAGATCAACGTTGGAAGTATTTATGATATTTTTTTAAAAAAAAAAACTAGTGGTTTAAATTGTGATGCAAATTTGCAGGGGTGGATTCATTATCCATCGACATGAAGAACAAGAAGATGACAGTGACAGGGGACATTGATCCAGTATGCATAGTGTCCAAACTGAGAAAGCTGTGTTGCACTGAAATAGTTACAGTCGGACCAGCAAAAGAGCCTGAGAAGAAAAAAGATGAGACGCCGAAGAAGCCAGCAGGAGATCAGAAGAAAGATCCAGATCCGGTGGCTTACCGCCTGGCCTATCATCCTCATATGCCCCCATATTATTATGTTTCATGTGTAGAGGATAATCATAATGCTCGTGTCATTTATTGGTGATTTTGGGAAATTTGGGTGGTTATTAGAACTTCATTAGTGATTACACTACAGCTGTACAAAAGTTGATGGTGTTGGGTGTTGTTTTATATTAATGAATTGTGGGTCTTATTTTGGTATTAATTAATGCATACCAATTTGATAGTGATTTTTTATCAAGAAGATAGAGTTATATAAAATAAATATCTCTAAAATATTTTTTTATATTTATTTTTTTAATTTTTTATCTCGAAATAATAATTAATTAATTTTTTTTTTTGAAAAATATCCCTGATCAGTGTATGAATATCACTTTAACCAATGAATAAAAAATCAAACAAAGTTGTATAAAAAATCACCAGCAAGTACTGCTCTAGGGATCAATGTTGCCGTGAGAGGGATAAGCATGGAAAGTGACTTGGAACGTGTTGCTGACGTGGACCAAATAAACATGGTCTATCTGAAAACAAATCCGTTAAGAAGCTTTAATGTTTTTCAGGAGATTCTCTAAATAGTTTTTTTTTTTTTATTATTGGAAAACCATTTTGTCTTTCTTTGAATAGTTGGATCTTTCAAAATTAAACCAATATAAAAACTTTTTGTATTTATATGTTAATTGATTTGTGTATTATCTAAGATAAAATAATTCATAATAATAAAAAAAGAAATAAAAAACTAAAGGATAGTGAAATAAAAAAAAACTCAAATTTTATAAATAATTTAAAATAAAAAATAATAATTAAAATAACAGATATCAAATCTTAAAGAAAATCATATTAAATGGTTGATTTAACAATCTAGGGTGACACCTGTCAATATCAAGATGGAAAGAGAAAAACAAAAACAAAAATCTCACGAGTGCCAAACCGGATGTCGCACCCCCACAAGCGCTGTGATTTTATGAAGGAAATATCGGGAGAGGATTTCAACTACATTAAGAAAGCCCGCACGACGCCACACAAGCCGCTAGAGAGAAAACATTCTTTGTAAGAAATAGGCAGCACACCAAATTTAGTGAACGAAATAATTTTAAGAAAACGTTCTCATTTTCCTTTCTTTTTTCACATGTATCTGTAAAATAATACGAACATTCTTGTTCCAATAATTGAGCTCTGAGATTTTCAGCAGGAATACACGTTCTTACCACCCTTTTTGGAGTTATAAATAATTATAAATCTAAATCCTCCTTTTCTTTTCCAAAAAGAAAAGAAAGAAAGAAAATACACTTTCAGAAAGTCATGATCGACTTTGGAAGCACCGATGTGCTTTCCTTTAATTCGGCACGACGCCCCACAAGCCTAATAATTGAGCTCTGAGATTTTAAGAAGGACAACGCGTTCTTACCAACCCCGCTGCACACTTTTTGGAGTTATAAATTAAAATCCTCCTTTTCTTCTTCAAAAAGAAAAGAAAGAAAAGTGAAATGATTCATAATCGACTCTGGAAACACCAATGTGCTTTCCTTTACCGGTCCTACGATTTTGCGTTTATTGACCATAAACTACTGCTCTCAGGTTGACTCATTGCTCTCTCTTCACTCCCTCACTATAATTAAACCCCACCGCAAAGAACCCCATGTTTTACTCTTTTTTTAGCTCTTCCCTTACTTCTTCATCTCGAACTTCTTTGTTTACTGTTTGATCTCAACGTTTTCTCTGATCATATCTCTCTAAGCTATAGAAATGAAGGTGAGAATCAGCTCTCTCTCTCTCTCTCTCTCTCTCTCTCTCTCTCTATATATATATATATATATATATATACATATATATATTTTCTATTAGACATGACTTGTATCACTACTAAAAACAGGGTCATTAGCATCTGAATTTAGCAACGGATAATTCCGTTGCTAAATTCAGTAAAAGATTTGCAACGAATTATATATATATATATATATTATTTTTTTAATATTAGCAACAAATTTTAGCAATGGAAAATCCGTTACTAAAAACAACATAAAGTTTGCAACGGATTATCCGTTGCTAATTGAAAAAATAATTATTTAAATATTAATATAAAATCAAAATTATATAGGCCGTTGATTATTTTTAATATGATAAAATCTCAACTGTTTAATTTTGCTGCCATTACTAATTCAAACCCCCCCGGTTTCTAAACAAAGAAAACAAAACCAACTGTTGACCATGAATTAATTCCCAGTCTCCCCTTCGTCCCTAATACCCCCCTGTTTCTAAATAGAAAAAACAAAACCAGCAGTTGAAAATTAATTCTCTTCATCGATTTGATTTTCCTTTTGTCCCAAACTTTTCATCTTTTTCTCATTCGTCTTTAGCATCGTTAATTTTTTTTTCTTCATCTCTTCTTCTTCATCTTAACAGTTTTAATCTTTCTCTGTAAACCACCAAAAACACAGACCCATGGCAACATCGCACCAGACCCATCATTATCACCCTTTCTCTTTGTAAACGGGTTGGGTTTTGCACTCTCTTCTTCAATAAATCAGGTAATTAATTTAGGATTTATGTTTTTCTCCGTTGCAATTTAACTTACACTAACAAGTTTTAACCTAACTTTCACAATCTCAGGTGTTGTTCTGTCGTATAGATTCATCTCGTTCATCTATAACTCAAGAACACAGGTAACAATTTTTTTTTTATCGATACTTTAAATAATGGTTTTAGGCTATTAATTCGATAATATAAGGTTTATGAAATGTTTTTACCATGATCTATAACCTAATTATGCATGTTTAATTGAAAATTTATCAAAACCCCCAATTTAATTTTTAGGGTTACGGTTCATAAATTGAATGATTTTAGGCAACTGGACCAATGCTGGTAATTCATGTGTCTGGAAGAGAGTGATTGATGGAAATTATGCATGTTTAATTGAAAATTTATCAAAACCCCCAATTTAATTTTTAACAAGTAGTCTTATTGATGCTGGGTGTTCTTTAGGAGCAAGGTGGTTGGTTGAATTGAGTGTTGTTAATGTACTTTAGAAACGTTTTATCTGTCACAGCTAATAGCATTTTTCTGTTTAAGAACTGATGTTTTTCTTACTCATTGATTTCTTGATCCAGTCATTGTTAAATTTGTCTCTGTGCTTGATGTTTTGAGTTAAAAATCATTTAGAATTCACAGTTTATAAACATGGAATCTTATAGCAGCTGCTGTTTTGATTGGCTTTTTTACAGAGGGTCTTATATTCACGAGAACCATTTGGGTTATGTTTTCATATTGCTTCATGGATCACATGTCGGCCAAGGTTTTACATGGTATGAACTTGTGTATCACTTCAAGTAAAAATTAACTTCTTCAATCAGGTGTTAGCTCTGCAGTTTTTTTGTGTAATTTATTTTTCATGCCTTGAGAGATCCTTTGCCAGTTTGGGCTTGTATGCATTCCTTTGAGTATTTAATGTTAGAAAATTGTTTTTATTTTATTTTTATGCATTTTTTGCAAGTAGGATAGACTCCTGCATTAATCAAGTTTAGAATTTTTTATGGTGGTGGATGGTCGATTTAGGAGCTACCAGTGCTGATATTATTTCAGTTTTTCATAGTTTAACTTGGATTTGTTTTAAAGACTAGCAATGGTTATAGCTGGATGGGTTTAACATACTGTTTATGTTTTTTTTATTTTTCCAGCAATATGAATGGCTTATTGGATCACAATATAAACCATAGAGTTGGCTAAGTCTGATTGGGTTGCAATAAGAAAACCTCCACCTTGGGCTATTGATTCTTGGGGCTTAAGTAAGTTTATTTTGCTCCATTTTTTAATTGTTGCTTCATTATATCATGCTTAATTTGTCTGTTGAAAATGATCTTAATTATTTTGTCAACATTTACCTATGATTCCTTAAAGTCTGGATATGGCACTGAAAAGATTTTTAACTGTATGAATGTCAAATGGATAATGGTGATTTCAATGATGTTTAATGAGGTTGCTGAATATATCTGTTATGTGATTGATTTTTTTCTCTCATAATAATTTGTTCCATATCATTGCAGATATCAGAAGTGGTAAATAGTATGAAAGACTTGATTGATTATAGCCGAGAAACAGGAACTGGACCAATGGGTATATTTGACGAGTTCTTACTTGGGCTATTATTTTATTATTTTTACTTTTATGTTGCTGATTTTTTGAAGGTGTCCTCGTGAATGTTTCCTGCAAATATTCATGCCCATGGTGCTGTTGCTATGATAATCTTACTTATTACCATCATACCATACTTGTCCAATGTTGTCATGTTGGGCACTGAATTATTTATTTACTTATTTTGTTTCAGAGAGTTTGGCCAAGTTCCCTCGGAGGACAGGTTCTTCATCTAGGTTCTATAGTCAACCTCCACAGCTTGAGGGACAGCAGCAGCAACTGCAAACAATACCCCAGACCTCAAATAGTGATCGAAGTTCAGCCCAAGTCCCAATGCTGCTAGCAATGGTATGGCTAGTGTAAATAACTCACTCACCACAGCATCTACAACCACGTCTGCCAACACTATTGTGGGGCTTCTCCACCAAAATTCAATGAATTCAAGACACCAAAATTCTATGAATAATGCAAGCAGTCCCTATGGAGGAAACTCTGTTCAGATTCCATCTCCTGGTTACTCCACCTTGACCACTATATCCTGATTCATCTTGTGTCGATCCAAAATATCATGGTTCATCTCCGCAACCAGCACCATGATTGTATCTTTTGTTGTTTTTTTTATTGTATTTCGACTTATTTGTATTGATGCAAGTTTAACTAAATTTTTATAATATGATTATTATTTTTATTCCATTTTTTATTAGTGATACAGTTATTTTTAATATTAATTTATGTTGGTTATATATATTCCACAATTTTTAAAATATCCATAAATAATTAATTAAACAAATTAAAAGTCATTTTGATAAATAAATAAAAAAATTAATTTAATAAAAATAATATAGTCAGCAACGGATTATCCGTTGCTGATTCACAAAACCAGCAACGGATTTTTCGTTGCTAAAATTAGCAACGGATTTTCCGTTGCTAATTGTAAGCAACGGAATTTCCGTTGCTGCAAAATCAGCAACGGACAAATTCGTTGCTAAAAAATCAGCAACGACAAATTTGCATCTGATATTTGCCGTTGCTGATTCCGTTGCTAAATTGTTTTAGCAACGGATTTTAATGTTATTTGCAACGGAATAGTTAGTTGCTAATTACTATATTTTTTAGTAGTGAATATGCTTGCATGAATATATGAATCATGCGTCAAGTTTTCTTTTCTTTCTTTTTTCCTGTTGATTTACTTATTTTGATGAAACGCTTGCTTCTTTTACATAATTCATTGAGTTTTGTTGGCTTCAGTTTGATTTAGTCATTGTTTTAATGGGATTCCTTGGTATTGATTTTAAGTGATTACTGTTTCTTGATTATCTTGATATTGATTTATAACAAAATTCACATGATTATCTTGATTATTTTGTTGTAGAAAGCTGTGTTGAAATTGGAGTTGCATGATGAGAAAGCCAAGAAAAAAGCCATGAAGACAGTCTCTGGTCACTCAGGTATTGAATTATTTTATTTATTTATTGCTATGTGGTCATTACCTAATAAATTGTGATTCAAATTTGCAGGGGTGGATTCAGTATCCATCGACATGAAGGACAAAAAGTTGATATCAGAATGAAGATCAACATTATCAAAATGAAGATCAAATCATTCATGTTCAAACTCCCTTGTATTCAGCAACAGTTCAAACTTCCTTAAGACTAGGAGTCTTCCTCTTATCCTTCCTTGTATTTAGGTGTTGATTAGTTTCTCTTAAACCTATATATGTACAGCTTGGTTGATTAATAAAGAAGAACAACAATATTGTATAAACTGTTCCATCTTTCATGGTATCAGAGCTGCCTATTTCTATTCTTCATTAGTTTCTTCTTTCTTCTGTCACAAACCATCGATCCTCTTGTTCGAAACATAAACATGACCACACAAATCGACTCAGCAGCTACTATCTCTTCTTCCAGCCTTCCATACAATGAGGTTCCTCTCATTACAATAAATACCACTGCACAAACACCTCTCAAACTCACATCCACAAACTACATTTCCTGGAAGCTTCAGTTTGAAACTTTATTCATTGGATATGATCTCATTGGATACATCGATGGATCAGCACCCTGCCCTCCCAAAACCATTACTGCAGACAACATCACCACAACCAATCCCTCTCATAAACTTTGGATTCGTCAGGATAAGCTTCTGCTTAATGCCTTGATTGGCTCTATTTCTCCTACCATTATTCCTTTTATTGCCTGTGCAGGGACTGCTCAAGAAGCATGGACCATACTTTCCAACACGTATGCTAAACCTTCCCGTGGCCGCATCAAACAACTTAAAAATCAGCTCAAAAATCCATCAAAAGGATCTCAGACCATTACTGAATTTCTTCACTCTGTCAAAGCCAGTGCTGATGAACTGGCTATATTAGGTGCACCCATGGATCCAGAAGACCTCACTGAAAAAATTCTGGATGGTCTCGATAATGACTACAAAGAACTTGTTCGTGCAGTTCAAGCACGTGACACTTCCATTTCATTTGATGAACTGCATGAAAAGCTTTTTTCTTTTGAAGCCACGTCCTCCTCCCATGCAACACCCCTTCCCATTACAGCCAATCCTACACAAAAGACTTCTCATGCCTGGCATGGTAATCGCCCAACCTCCACTTTTCGCCCTTCTCATCCATCCCCTGCCAATCCACAATATTGGCGTTCTTCCCCTCCTACCACTTTCAGGCCTCCTTTCCCCTCAAACACTCGCCCTGCCTATCGTCCTACTCGCCCTCCTCTGCGACAATATCAAGGCTTCTGCCAAATATGTGGCATTCAGGGTCACACAGCCAAACATTGTCCTTCATTTCAGCTCATTCCGATTAATGCCTCCAATAATGAGCCTTCCCCAGCACACAACTCAGCTTCCCCTTGGCAGCCACGTGTAAACTTTGTTGCCAACAATTCATCCACCTCTCCTACATGGTTACTTGACAGTGGTGCCTCTCACCATGTGACAGCAGATTTGGAGAATTTATCTCTGCACTCTCCTTACAGTGGATCCGATGATGTTATGATAGGCGATGGTACCAATCTTCCAATTACACACACCGGTTCTTCACATCTATCCTCTCCTACATCATTCTTTAAATTGTCTAATGTTCTATGTGTACCCACTATGAAGAAAAACTTGATTTCTGTTTATTAGTTTTGTATCACTAACAATGTTTCTGTCGAGTTCTCACCATCCTTGTTCTTTGTGAAGGATCTTCAAACGGGGGCAATTCTCTTCCAGGGCAATATTAAGGACGGAGTGTATGAATGGCCAGCTTTCAAACCACAGTCTCCACCACTTCTAGCCTTCTCCACCACCAAAACCACATGCACAACCTGGCATAGTCGCTTAGGACATCCAGCATTTTCTATTTTAAAACACATCCTCACTAGTTCTCATTTAGAATCGTCTTCGTCTATCACTTCTAATTTCTCATGTAATGCATGCCTCTGCAATAAAAGTCATAAGTTACCATTCTCTATTTCCTCACTTATATCCACACATCCTTTGCAAATTGTTTTCTCCGATGTTTGGACTTCTCCAATTCTGTCTTCTGATGGCTTCAAATACTATGTTATATTTGTTGATCACTTTACCAAATATGTCTGGTTTTATCCCCTCAAACATAAATCTGATGTTCATGAAGTTTTTACACGTTATAAAGCCATTGTTGAGAATTATTTTCAACACCGTATTATCACTCTCTACACTGATAATGGGGGAGAGTATCTAGGCCTCAGAAATTTTCTTTCTAAAGCTGGGATAACTTATATGACCACACCACCTCATACCCCTGAGCTGAATGGTTATTCTGAACGCAGGCACCGTCACATTGTTGAGACTGGCCTCACGCTACTCTCGCATGCATCCCTTCCATTAACATTCTGGAATCATGCCTTTAGTACTGCTGTTTACCTCATTAATAGGATGCCTACCCCAACTTTGAATCTCTCTAGTCCATTTGAATTAATTTTCAAAACAGCACCCAACTATTCCAGGTTAAAAAGTTTCGGCTGCTTATGCTATCCGTGGATTCGTCCATATTCATCCCACAAATTAGAACCCAAATCCAAACCCTGTGTCTTTATTGGCTACTCGTTATCTCAACATGCATATCTTTGTTTTGAACCGTCCACTTCCAAAACCTTTGTCTCTCGTCATGTCAAGTTTGTAGAGTCTGTTTTTCCTTATACTAATCTCCACAGCATGCTTCCACGTCCCACTTCCACTACAGCAGTTTCTTGGTTGCCACCAGTTCTTACAGTCTCTGTTCCCCTTCCATCCCAGCCGCATTCTTACACTCCAACCGTACCTGTACCAGAATTGCCTCCTGCTGCTGCTACCTCATCACCAACTTTATCAGCTGAATCCTCACCTCCCTCCCCTGTCTCACAACCAGCCTCCCCACCATTTCCTCGCCATTCCATGACTATCCGTGCCAAAAATAATATCCTCAAACCTATTCAAAAACTAAACCTTCACACACAGTTAATCTCTTCCCTAAATTCCGAACCATCAACTATTGCCCAGGCTCTCAAAGATTCCAACTGGAGAAATGCTATGTCAGACGAATACAATGCCCTTGTTCACAATGGAACATGGGAACTTGTCTCTCCAACTAATGTGAATAACCTTGTAGGCTGTAAGTGGATATTTCGCATCAAGCACAATCCTGATGGCTCTGTTAACAGGTTCAAAGCGCGCCTTGTGGCCAAAGGCTTTCATCAGAGACCGGGTGTGGATTATCTGGAGACCTTCAGTCCAGTAATTAGGCCAACCACTATTCGCCTGGTGCTCAGTATTGCAGTTGCCAATGGTTGGTCTCTTCGCCAATTAGATATCAACAATGCATTCCTCCAAGGTACCTTAGCAGAAACAGTTTACATGGCTCAACCACCTGGCTTTATTGACTCTGATAATCCAACTCATGTGTGTAAACTTCACAAGGCTATCTACGGCCTCAAACAAGCTCCCAGGGCTTGGTATCAGGAGTTGCGTAAATTTCTCATAGATTCTGGTTTCAGAAATTCACATTCTGATACTTCTTTATTCATTCTGCAACTTGATACTAAACTGCTATACTTTTTAGTGTATGTAGATGATATTATCCTAACGGGTAATAATGCAGACCTTATATCTCAATTTGTTGCTTGTCTAGCTAAAAGGTTTTCTCTCAAAGATCTTGGCAATCTTTCCTACTTTCTTGGTGTAGAAGTTATTCCTCAACGTCAAGGCATTCTCCTTTCCCAGCGTCGCTATATCCAGGAGCTGCTTAATAAAACACACATGGAAATGTCAAAACCTGTTCTTACTCCACTGCCAACGCACTCATCTTCACTTACATTATCCTCAGGATCGCTTCTCTCAGATCCCACAGAGTACAGAACAGTTGTAGGCAGCCTTCAATACTTGTCACTCACTCGTCCAGATATTTCTTTTGCTGTTAATAGAATGTCCCAGTTCATGCATGCCCCGACTGATGAGCACTGGAATTGTGTTAAAAGGATTTTGCGTTATCTATGTGGCACACCACATGATGGACTTCTTCTTAAACGCAACTCTCCACTCTCCCTTCATGCTGTATCAGACTCACTTCATGCCTTCTCGGATGCTGACTGGGCAGGTAACAAAGATGACTACTCTTCTACCAGTGCCAACCTTGTTTATCTTGGCACCAATCTCATTTCCTGGAGCTCTAAGAAACAAAAAACTGTAGCCAGGTCCTCTACTGAAGCAGAATATAGATCAGTTGCTGCTACTGCAGCTGAACTGTGTTGGATTCGTTCCTTACTCTCAGAGCTTTGTGTTACATTGCTCCACACTCCAGTCATCTACTGTGATAACATTGGAGCCACACAATTAAGTTCCAATCCGGTTTTTCATTCCAGGATGAAGCATGTAGCCATTGACTATCACTTTCTACGTGACCAAGTGCAAACTGGTGTTCTACGTGTGGCACACGTTTCTTCAGCAGATCAGCTTGCTGATCTTCTCACTAAACCTCTACCTCGATCTTAATTTCAGAATTTGCGTGACAAGATTGGCCTCTCTAGTCGTGGCCTATCTTGAGGGGGCATATCAGAATGAAGATCAACATTTTCAATCAAATCATTCATGTTCAAACTCCCTTGTATTCAGCAACAGTTCAAACTTCCTTAAGACTAGGAGTTTTCCTCTTATTCTTCTTTATATTTAGGTGTTGATTAGTTTCTCTTAAACCTATATATGTACAGCTTGGTTGATTAATAAAGAAGAACAACAATATTGTATAAACTGTTCCATCTTTCAGTTGACAGTGATAGGGGGCATTGATCCAGTACACATAGTGGCCAAACTTAGA
>Ga0325410_1005315_pt1 | contig 14236 bp, 10 predicted proteins | sample PopdelMetagenome_16_FD_206182 | JGI IMG/M metagenome (GOLD analysis project Ga0325410, IMG submission 206182) | Populus deltoides microbial communities from Bellville, Georgia, United States - Xylem-PdIQD-R3 | ecosystem: Host-associated > Plants > Phyllosphere > Stem > Wood/Secondary xylem... | reverse complement strand
AGCGTTTCTCCTCCTAATTGTCAATTTCTCCACCAACCAAAGTCTTCGACACTATATCCCACTAAATTGACTATATATTCTAACTGCAATGAAAATAAATTTGTTTAATTAACCTCGGAGGCTCAATAAGTTGATCTACAGAGGGCGATGGAATGCACAATGATATATATATATATATATATATATATATAAGTGTTACAAAATTTGAGTCGAGAAGAAGTTGTTGGATAGAGAAATATGCTGGTGAAGAGCAGTAGCGTAGCGTAGCGGAGGTGGCGACACCATACTTGTCCGATGAACAAAGTAAGCGGTTTGACTCCACCGGTAGGAAGTAATAATGGGGGGCTCGTGATCATTGCGCTGGCATCCCACCACTCACCAACACCTATGATTCTTTCCTTTCAAGTTGCTACATGCCGGAAACAGCGGGGATGGGAGAGGCAACAACCATATCAAACCTAATTCGATTTTCAAAACATATTTTACCTCCAGATTCGAATATTGTTAACTCTTTCAGTGTAATTATAATTTTCTTCTCCACTAAAATAAAATTTAACATTAGCTTTCAAGTATATTATTTTATTTTTCCATGAATCATTGATTATTATTAAATTAATCATGGATAAATAAATTTTTTTCTCACTTTAATTGTCTAAGTAAAACAACTAAAATATGATTTTCAAGCACAATAATTTAAAATTTAAAATTTGCCTTAAGAGGTGTTCTTATATTTTTATAATAATTTTTTTTATTATTATAATATTAGTTGAATGGTAATTTGATATTTAATCAAATGTAAAAATAATAAACAATTAAAAAGTATAATGAAAATATTATTAAAAACAAATATTTTAAAATTAGAGTCAAGGAAATTTTTGGTCTTTTTACAATGATTTTTTTCAATATTATTAAGTGAAGTAATTTGATATTTGACTAAATATAAAAAATAAAAAAAAACAAAAAAGCAGGTTTTGGGAGTGCCTGCGCCTTTTGGGCGTCTCGTGTGGCTCCTCCTAGCATCAAAAAATGCTTTTTCATCTTTTTCTTGACTCTTTTGTGAAAATTATTATTCTTTTTAATTTCACCTGTTAATTAATGTTTTTTTAATTTTTTATGTTAATTTTAATCCTCGTTCTTTTGATTTTTTAGGTCTTTTTGCTAAATTAATTTTTCTTTTCAATTTCACCATTCAAACCATATATAAAATTTATTTTTTATTTCAATTCTTATTTTTTTAATTGAATATTTTTTTTATATAATTTAGATTCTTTTTCAATCCCATTATTCAATATTTAATTGATTGAGAATTGAATTTCATGTTTTTTCTAGATACAGTGTTTCAAGTTTAATGACTTGGGTTTGAAAAGTTAACACTATTTTTTTTAAAAAAAATTCTTTATAATTTTTTTATAAGGTTATTCCAATCTTATAATCCGAGCCATAAATTTGACGGAATATTCTAAATTGATCTTGATTATCGAGGTTATAGATTTTTTATACTAACTTAGGTTTATTAGATCAACTTTTTATGTCCTTTTCTTATCCCATCTTGTTTTTTTATATTTAATGAGTTATGAATTGAGATAAATAGTTTATATTATTTTGAGTTTTTTTTTTAGGGAATCCTAATCATTTTTTTTTAAAAAAATTTGATTTATCTATTGTTTTTAACTTTTTATTTGTGTCTAATTAAAACAAACCACCTTATTTTATTTTAAATCTATAAATCAAGTTAATTACAATCTTTTTTTTTTTTAAGAAAAACATGACTGTGATGTTGGTACCTCAACATCATTTCTTATGGAAAAAAGAAGAAGAAGACAACCCCGCGGCGAAGTGCATCAACCGAGCCAAGTTGCCAACTATTGGTTCTCAATACTTAGATTGAAATTCCAAGTCATTTACCCCCACATCTCAATTTGGAAGGCGACATGAGAGAAGAAATGGTTTGGACTCCTTCAACCCATCTCACTAATTAATTTTATAATATATTTTACTGGCCGTGTCTATATATATATATATATATATATATATATATATATATATATATATACGGAGAAACCGCAATGGGTACTCAAGTATTTCTCAGATATTTTCTTCAACAATATCTGCATAATTGCTAGCTTCTCTAACGTGTGGTTCGTGTTAATTTATATAAATAATACAATTAAATTACATAATCGATGATATTGAATTATGGAATATAGTTTTACTCAATTATGAAAATAAATCAATTAATTATGTAAATGAATTTTTTAATAGTACCAATTAACGCGTGCCTTTAAAACATATGTTAAAAAAAATTACTTCACATGAACACTAAACATATTTGGTTTAGAGTTTCTCAACGACAACGCGGAGGTCTTTTGTCTCAAATGTTGTCCTTAAACAATCTACACGTCAACAATGAAATCATTTAAACGACAAACCTATTCCCTTTTCCTTCTAAACTGCTTATAATAAATTACTTTACACCTGACACGTGTGATAGTTTGTCCTTCTTCCGTCTAAAAATTCTGAAGGGAAAAGATCAATAAAAGAATTTTATATGTGCACGGTCTCTCGTTCCTTGTAGTTTGGAGTTTGGACCTCTGTCGTCAATTTACAGTAAAAAGGGTCCTCAATCGCATATATTAAGAAATATGGGGGACCAAAGTCTCATTTTCTTAAAATCTATCATCATTAAATGAAACCAACCTGCCAGCCAAACCCCATGTAAATTCGAAAAGATTTATAAACGCCTAAAGTGAAAGGTGCCTCTCCAGTTCTCACAACTCAATTCAAGCAAAACAAACCCACCAAGCATCTCGATTTTCACAGTTTTGAGGCCATGGCTTTGGTGATGAGGGCCGTGGCTCTGCTGACGGTAATGACATTAATGCTGGAGTTGATCCATGCAGCGGTGTACAAGGTTGGGGACTCTGCTGGTTGGACCGCTAGCGGTAACATTGACTACAAACAATGGTCTGCTACCAAGACATTTCAAGTTGGTGACGTAATCCGTAAGTTAATTCCATTGCCCTTTCTTCCCTCATCAATCTTTACTTTTATGGCTGCATTTGGGTTGTCCATTCTGACTTTACATTTCATAATTCTGGGGGTTCTCATTTTCCATACAAACCATAATCTTGTAGGCTAAAATTGATAGTTTCAGTTTCCAGTCACCGATGTTTTCTTAGAAATATTGTTTTATGGTTTCCATATAAATCTCAAAATCTGGTTATTGGCGGACAAGTTCTGCTAGTATCGTGCCTTTCCACCTCTGCTATATTAGCTTTACAATTTACCTCTCGTGGCCTCTCATTGTAATTAGGTGGGTTAGCATAATGCGTGCAGATCAAGACTAGCAGCAGCAAACTTTCCTGTCTGTTCCCTCTCCCTCGCATAATTTCTTTGCTTGTTTGTTCTGGATTCAACGTTTTGATGTTTGGTCTTGACAGGTAGTGTTGTTAAATCCCAGTTGGCTGTCCCTGTGGCAAGCTCACTGTGCATGTAAACTGGCCTTAATTATTAGCACAAAAAAGTATTATACTAGAACAGTTGATATTTACTCACCACATATGTGGGTGACCTGTAATCCTCAAGTGCGCTGAGCAATTTTAGCTCCAACGTTTAGTTGCTAAGATTTCATGATGATATTGGTGGGCCATGCAAATGCTAGCATGGATGAATGTTGCCCCCACCATAGCAACTCTGACCCTTCTGTTCAGTAATGATGAATCGCACTCAGCATGCTACATTCCCCTATATAGTCCATCACATAGACGCCGTAACTTTCGTGATTTGGCATGATAATGTCGGTTTGGGTCTCTTTCTTTTGAGACATTTCATGCGAGGTGGGAGGCAAGTAAAACATCACATCCATTCGTACAATTTATGGAAATGACGAGGAAAATAAGAAGTTTCTTGCTCTGGTGAGAGGGGGGGGGGGGGGGGTAAAGCTAATATTCCAAAGCTTTAATGACCGTCTTTTTCTTGACTTTGCTTAGTTTAGGCATATGTTGAAAGGTATGCTTTAATCCATTCACCTGATTTCTTTTGTTTCTGTAAGAACAAACTGAAAGGCGAGTAATGTATTGTGGATGAGAATGGAATGGAGATCATTAATATTTGAAGTAAAGTGAAGACTCTCTTCAATTCACCCCTTTTTAAAGAAGGCATATTTTATTTTCATAGACTTAAATAGCAATATACAGTGCCGACTAATGCAATAGATCCTTGGAGTTCTCGTCATTCATCTTGCACATCAGTATATTTGCCATTTTGCTAGCTTTTTGCTCAGGATTTATATCTTCATGTCCTTTTAATTGTGGTTCTACCTAAAACTATACATGCACTTACATGTTGACTGTCAATGGGTGTATCAGTTTTCGAATACAATGCTCAATTTCACAATGTGATGCGAGTTACACATGCAATGTACAAAGCATGCAATACCTCTGCCCCTATGGCAACCTACACCACCGGCAATGATTCAATCACTATCAAGACTCGTCGTCACCATTTCTTTTTCTGTGGTGTCCCTGGCCATTGCCAAGCTGGACAGAAGGTTGACATTAACGTGCTACGGAGCGATGAAAGGGCACAAACTCCTGCATCTTCTTCAATGTCCTCCCCGCCAGTTCCTTCTGCCAAAGTAGCCGGGCCGGCCTCAAGTAATGCCTTGTCATTGAAGGCTTTGAGAAGTCCTTTTGGTAGCTTTGGTTTGGCAATGGCTGTTTTGGCAACGTTTTTTTATATCAATCTTGCTTAATTTGGAGGCTTTGTTGTGCTGAGAATTCGGGGGACGATAGATGTTCTGCAGGTCAATGCAATCAAAAAAGTTATCTATAATCATTTTGTTAGAAACTTTGATCAATTGTTTGGATTGAACTCTGAACCTGGTACAAGGATGAGTTCATATGATAGACCCTATCGGCAGTGGGTAGAGCATGGTGTGAGTTTTGATCTCTGGTGTATAGAGATGGGCGGCGCACCTGCTTCTCAAAGTCTCCGTTGTTTTGCCGCTCAAAGTTTTAATTTCAAATAAGCAAACTACCGTTAATATAATTCACATTTCTTGCAGACACATATATTAGCAGATGGCTAGGCGTAAGGCAAATGTAATTTCTGGTTTTCAAGAAAGTAAGCTGTAATTTCCGAAACTCAAGTACCATACATATTCCAATCACAAATGAGATAGAACCTCGTTCAACACAAATCATCTGTCCTCCCAAAACCAAACTAAGAAAAAAACATCATTAATTCAATAAAATAAACTGCATTCAGTAGAAACATGAATTCAAGATGCCTACTTCCAGGAGACGCCTTCAAGCTTCCAAAATCCAAACAGGTATAATCAGAATACGTACACACCAAAATCTTTAAACTGCCTTATTTGACTTTTTTTTATCACATTGGACTTTATCTTCTACCACTTAATTACGATTACCATTAATCCATGAATCTTTTCCAGACCGGATGCTGCTTCCAAACTCTTTCAACCATAAGATCTATTGGCACATTCTTTGTCTCCGGCAACAGGAAATACACAAACAACCCCATTTTGAGAATCCAGACAGCAAAGAAGAAAAATATAAAGGCACGCATATTACACAGCATCGATAAGAATGCCTGAGCTATGAGGAAAGTGAAGAGCATGTTTGAGCTAACTGCAAAGGCGAACCCTGCAGTTCTGGTCTCTTGAGGAAATGTTTCACTTGGTATCAGCCAGCCAAGAGGACCCCAGGACCATGCAAAGGACATGACAAACATACACACCAGCACCACAACAAAAGCTGATTGTAATTTGGTAAGTGAGCCTGTAGTTGTCAAGAAAGCTAGTAAAATTCCTCCAATTGCAGTCTGCATCACAGAAACTTTTCATTCAGCAAAACAGATAAACTGCAAAAGACGTCATACAAGTATACTCCAGCAGATTTGGCAATAAAATTAAAGGCAAACAGAAAGGAATGTTGACCTGGCTTATTAACATCTGCACGCAGGCTTGAAGAAGCAGAACCCTCCTCCCAACCTTATCCACATAAAAGATGGAGACCAATGTGCTAAGCACATTTACAATTCCAGTTATCACAGCTGACAAAAGTGAAGCATCATTTTTGAATCCAACGGTTTGAAACAGGACGGGTGCATAAAACATTATAGCATTGATTCCTGTAAGCTGTTGAAAGACTTGCAACAGGATGCCTATAATTAGTGGGGGCATGCTAGAGCGCTTCATGAGTTTCTTGTATGGATGCTTGACTTGCCTGGCTATCTCACTGGCAGCTTTAATTTGCTCGAACTCAGAATTAACATTGTCGACTCCTCTAATCTTCCTGAGCGTGCTTTGCCCTGCAGTTTCATTTCCTCGTTCAATTAGGCTTGTTGGTGTTTCGGTGATGACTATGGATCCTATAAACAGGAACACAGCTGGCACACCAGCAAGGCCCAGGGATACTCTCCATCCATATGGATGCATCTTCGAAGTGCCATAGTTGACTAGATTTGCAAAGAATATCCCTACTGTAACAAAGAATTGGAACAGGATGTTCACAGCCCCCCGACGCTCCACTGGTGCTATCTCTGATAAGAACAGTGGAACCGCCTGCAAAGTTTTTCAGTATTGTGCAAAAGGTTCTCATTAACCTACCCAATGCGGCACCAATTTAAAATAAAGCTGCAAAACAATATTCTGCGAAGAAAGTTTTATCGACTAGAAAGAATTCAGAAACAAAATATTTCTCAAATATGCATACCTCATTGCCAAATCCTACCCCAAAACCAAGGAGAATCCTGCCGATGATTAGCATCCAAATGTTTTGAGCACTAGAACTGACAGCTGCTCCAAACAAGAAAAATACTGATGCAACAAGAATTGTCGGCTTTCGGCCAAATTTGGTGCATGCCTTTGATGCACCAAAGCTCGAAACAAGGGCAGCAAGGTAGAGCGAAGATGTAAAAAGTTGAAGATATTGATCGTTATACTTGCAGTAATTGTTTTCCTTGGCATGAAGCTTTCTTTCATGAACAGTAGGAAAGAATTTGATCAAAAAGTCATCCATGGCTGTCACACCACCTGATTATCGATACAAAATCATCATGTACATTGCTTTAGATCAATCTGCATAACCCACAATTGATTTGAACTGAAAACAGAGCGGCCATCACCTTTCAATCTTACCCTTTTCTAGGATAAGAGAATTTAACTTCATACTGAAATTTTCAGTTGACAGAAGTGTTATATACAGAGTCTTTAGCAATACGAATATTCAGTATCATTATTTATACCCTGAATAAGATACGTGACTCCAAATTCATTCAATGGAAAAAAAATAATCAAAATCACTGAATTAAAGAACTACATGGTCATAAATAAGAATTGGAAGCAATTTTTGGAGATTTTTTAATTTCACTTTAACCAGAAGTAAAATATATATGTAATCATCCTAAGGCACCATTATCATTTTATTAATACCCCTTAATATAGAGTCCAATTTTTATTGAAATGTGCTATTATTTACATAGAGTTTTAGTAGTACTACCACATGAATTTATGACATTAAATGCCGGATCCCACTCTATTTTTAAAATAATGAAACCGAATGAAAATACTCATCATACTCTGATTTAGCTGCTTTTATTCTTTTCATCAGAGACTACAACACTGAACAAATTCATTTCCAGAACAGGAGAGAAATCTGGATTTTTCTGAACAACTAACTGCACAGGACGTGCGCTCAACAGGGAAAAAACTGTAGTTCTGTAGCGAAATGTTTGCATTACAAGTGTCAGTGTATTTAATTTTAATTTCTCATACAAAGAAAATAAAGAGTCCCAGTATCCAATAAACATAGTAAGAGAAGAGTACAAAAAGAGGGTAATGTAATTGCCATGTTCTAAAAACCATGTTACTCAGACCACCACAATACCTTGGTGGTATATACATGCAATTACAAGTACTACTTATTTTCTTCGTTAACAATTACAATGTAATAGTGTATTTGGTTTAACTCTATTTTTTTTTTCTTAAAGACTGCATACCTGAAATTCCAATATCATAACCGAACATGAAGCCACCAAAAGCTGCAAGAATCCAACATATGACCACATAAACAGTGAATTTTGATGGGAAATCCTGATCATGCTTCTCACTGTCTGTCATCTCTCTTTCTCGATGTACTTATCAAGTGAAAAATTACAAAAAGTAAAGAATGAAACGTGAAGACAAGGGTTACAGGTTCTTGCTTGGCTTTTGTAGGCTGGCGAGAGATACATTTAGTATATGTAAGGAAAGGTTTCGTTAATTTAGCAAATCAATTCCTTTAGGTAATCGGAACATTAATATTTGATGCCTAAAATGATGATCCTCCGTGGAAAACATAGTGACTAGGTTTTTGGATAAAATTCTTACACCTCTTTAATACTCCTAGGTGGTATTGTAACGCTGCAAGTTTTTATTTTAATTAACGACTAGTATTTAAAATTTTTCATTAAATTTTTTTTTTGGTGTGTGAACATAAGTTGTTTTACTTAATTTATATATGAAATCCATCGTAGTACTATAAAGGCCAAATTATTTTCATAACAAAGCAGAAAACAACTTGCATTTAATTTTTTAAAAATATTTTTGGTTCTTTAAGCAATTGTCTAGACAAAAAGTTTTTTTCTTTTGGATTTTTGTCAAAAACTTCTCAAGTTAAAATTAGCTTTTTTGTTCATGTATTTCCTTTTTTAAATATAAAACATAATTTTTATTAATAAAATGATTTTCTTAATAAAATATTATCATGATTTGAAAATTAAGTAAAAATATATATCTTGATAATTTTTATGCATCTATATGGAAAAATAAAGTAATAATTATTTCGGTAAAACTGCATAAAAACTACACATTAATAAGATTAGATATTTTATTCTCATGGAATATTTATGAGAAGTATTTTTTTAGAAAAAGAATTGTGCATATTAGGTTATTTTTAATTTGGCAAATCAATTAGGTAGATGAAATATTAATTTGATGCCTAAAGTGATGCTCCGTGGAAAACATGATGACAAGGTTTTTGGATAAAATCCTTGCACCTCTTTGATTAGTGGTATTATGTATATATATAGATAAAATTCTTTAGGGCTTGTGTGTTTGTTGGAAAATTGTTTTTTTTTTTAAAGTTAATTCCGGAAAAGTGAATTATTTTTTGATATTTGGTAGTGTAATGGAAAATAAGTTGGAAAACACTTTCCAGTATTTGGTTATATTATGGAAAATGAGCTGGAAAATCACTTATCAATGTTTTATTTTTTTCAAGTTTATTAAAATAATAAGGAATAAATCTTACAAATTAAAAAGTTGAATGAGAATAAAATTGAAAAAAAAATAATTTCATAAATTATCTCAAATAAAATAAATAATAATTAAAATAATAGAGATCGATCAAATCTAAAAAATAAAAAAATTGAAAGATGAAGAAATTAAAATAATAATAATTAACATTTCATAAATTATTTCAAATAAAATAAGTAACAATAAAAAGAATGAGGACCAAATTTGATAGATAAAAAATTTCAATTCAAAAATGATAAGGGAAAAACAAAAAACAATTATAAAAATGAGGATCAAAATTAATATAAAAATTAAATTATAAGGGATGAAATTGAAAAAAAAACAAAATATATATAGTAATCAAAAGTTTGAGGATCAAATTTGATATAATCAGTAAATAATATGATATTTTTAAATTTTTCACAACTTCCAGAAAGTGTTTTCCGTCCAAAATAAAAGGAAAATATTTTCTTGAAAACCAAATCAAATTTTTCTTTGACTGAAAAATATTTTTTATTGACTAAAAAGTATTTTTTATTAAACAATTTTTTTAATAACAAATAAAATTAAAAATTTTAAAAATTAATATTTCAAAAACTACTTTTAGAGAAACAATTATAGCCTAGGACTATCAATCTATTGTACACGCTGCGGATATAAGATCATAGTTACAAGACAACTTGAAAGTTAACTCTGTCCAATATCGATCGGAATTAAAGATTGAGAGTTGACTTAAAATAAATAAAAAAAAACACAAAATAACCCTATTGATTAAAAAAAAAAGAGGAGATTTTTCTGCTAATTCAACCTAAACCAAATTTTAAATTAGCGGATTATCAAGTTGACATGTCACGTAAGTTCTTGTCATTTAACTAGGGGTAAGTCCACCCACGTCACCTGTAGTTTTTCCCATAAGGTGTTCTTTGTTACCATAAACAACAAAGCTCTACTAAGGTAAATACTTATTGACAAAAAATAAAAAAAAAACTTATTGAGGAGGGGGAAATCATTGTTCCCTCTTCACAAAAGTGTTGTTTATTAAAACAATAATTTATTTTATTTTTTAACTTTTAAATATATTAGAGATTAAGTTTTATAATTTATTTTAGTTTATTTTCAATAAGGTATTCTAGTCTTCTAATTCGAGTTACAAGTTTTACGGGTTAACTCGGCTGACTCAAGTTTTTTTAAAGTTCCTTTTGTAATTATTTTTTTTTTCAATTTAATCCCTCACTATTTGGGTTGATTGAGAATTAAATATCATAATTTATTTTGGTTTGCTTTATAAAAGGTTATCTCAGTCTCACGACTCGAGTCGAGGGTTTGCCGAGTTAAACCAGGTTGACTAAGGTTTTTTTTGTCATTTTTTAATAATTGTTTTCAATTTTTTCCTTCAATGTTGAATTGGTTGGGAATTGAGTTTCATAATTTGTTTTGATTTTCTTTCTATTGGATTATTCCAGTCTCATAATTCGATTTGGCAAGTTAACTCGAGTTGACACAATTTTTTTTCTTTTTTTTAATTGATTTTTTTCCAATTTCATTCTTCAACATTGAGTTTATTGAGATTTAATGTGTTTTTTTATTTGCTTTCTATGAGGTTATTACAGTTTCATGACTCGGATTATGAATATTACATGTTAACTTGGGTTGAGTCGAGTCGAGTTGATCTAATATGTTGTCTTAATTTTTTTAAAATATTATTTTAAAATATTTTTAGTCAAATTTTATTTTTTTGTTATTGTTTAGGTTGCTTTTGAATTTATCAAGTTAATTAGATAACGTAAAATCAATCTCTACATAGATTAAATAACGTTAGTAATGCTGAATAACTTTTTAACTTTTAAAAAAAATTCGACTGGTGTAATTGATTTAACATTTATTAACATACAGTCAATTTAGAATGGTATCTTTGTAATTTAGCAATCCTAAAAAAATAATTGTACGATAGCCTATAATTGAGCTGTAAAATACAAAATCTGATTCATGTTCTCTCTTTGGTAAATTCAATAAATAAAAATATTACTAGCAATGACATTATATAAATGAGGTGATTTACAAAATCATATAAGAGATGTATAAAATCATCGCACTAAATGTAGGAATGCTAGACATTTGAGATATATTCTAATTGTTTAATGTTTATTAATTTGAGATATATTCCATCACGAAATTTCCTACTTTCTCTGTATGTCATTCTTTTATTTTCCCACTACAATTCTTTTATTCACACTACCTAATTTCTTGTCAAGAAAGAAAACTTGATCAAATATATATTAATTAATGCAGAAATGGATATGGGAAAAGGTTTTTTTTTGCACCATGAGATGGAGATTCCAAGATGTAGGCATGCAGGTGTTTATGTACAAGTTTGATGGGAGAAATTAAGGCCAATAATAGAAGCAAAGATTAAGGATACAATTAAGGGCTGACCTCTAATAATGGAAAACCGTGTGCTGAGGGAGGGCCTTGCCAATTAGAGTCTTAAAACATGCAACTCAGCAGGGTTTAATTAAAGAGGATAATTTCTTATGATATTGAAGAATAACTATCAATATTTACTTAAAAAAAAGAGAGAAAGAATTCAAATATTTAAATAGCGATATTCTTATAAAAAAAATGTCAAAGAATCTTTATTATATTTTTCGGACATCCAACCCATATTTCAGAAACTCTTTGAACTTCCCGTGAAAAGAGGAAGTCAACCATAAACTGTCCTGTGGTTGGACATGCCCTGCTAATGTCTTCGAGTTACCTTCTGGTAAGCGTTCTTATTATGTTGTGAAAAATTATCATATTATTTCTATAACTTGACTACTTGTTTCGAAATGACGATCCATTGTAATTTTTGTGTGTTAAAAAAGAGAAAAGCTCCACTTACTTTGTACCAAGCCATTGTAAGTATATTAATTTTACTAATTGTGTCTTTATTAAGATTACAAAATGTTCATTGATTGTAATTGTATACGCTGTTACACCTATCTCATGATTTTATATGCAAACTTGAATTATAGTATTTTAAGGGTATGTTTAAAAGTGTGGTACAGATTGTTTTTCACTTGAAAATACATAAAAAATCATATTTTTAAAATTTTTTTTTGATATCACCACGTCAAGACGATCTAAAAATATATAAAAATAATTTAAAGTTAATTTTTTTTTTCAAGAGTATGGTTAGACTACAATGCCAAACAGAACCTAAATAATCATTGAAAACATACAAAATGCTCATATTCTTAAGCACGCACTCTTTTTTTTTTTGGATTCGAGGAAACTCCATCTCCAGAAAGCGTACTTTGTGAGTCGAGATGAACGAGTAAAACCCCGGCTGTCCCAGACTCTTACAAGAGGTGGACGTTCTAACTCGAACTTGAAATTTGTTGTGCAGATTTCAAGTTCTTTACCATCACGCTATATCTTTTGAAGATAAAAAAAAAAAAATCTTAAGCACGCGCTCCACTTATGCAAGTTTCATTTTTCTTTTTCTAAGGATAAATTTTATTTCATTCGTAAATTTATTTTAAATTAACCAATGTTCCGCACCTTTACCCTTGTAGTTTTAAGCTTTCTTGTATCATGCCTGTATTTTTTATGAAAGTTTCAATGATATCCTTCACTGTTTAAATAGCTAGGAAATATGATCTCTGTTTTTTTTTTCCCTTATACTTTGTTCAGTCTATCATTCTGTCCTCTCAAATTCCTATATATGAGTGACAATATCTCATAAAAATTCAAAACAGAAAATTGAAAAAGTGGGTTCATCATTAGCTATTAAATTACCATGGTTAAAATTGGAACTTTTTGAAGAAAATTTGAGGATAATATTGATGAATTTAAACCATAGGGGTAAAAGTGGAATACCGAAGACTTTATAGGGGCAAAAATATAGTTCAACCTTTTTATAATCTGACTTCTGAAATAAGCCCTCCAAATCTTATTTTCGTATCAGATGATGTTCAAAAAAGAAAATCCTATCAAACAGTTCAACCTTAAACGTCCCGTGATAATTAGATGCAAACTCCCGTACATACAAGTTATCTTATTCCCCCTGTATAGGACTCGATCTCCGCTAGGTCCTCTGACCCAAAACTAACATATTAAAACTTTTCAATGCTCATGCTCACCACAAACATACGTGCATAGAGACACAATTACTGATATGTTCGTGAAAATTTCAGATTGGATTTTACACGATTTTATCTTGAACTGAAGTGACTAGGCTTGGGCTTGAATATGAGCTTTTTTTTCTCCTTGATTTTAAGGAGAAAAAAATATATAAGAAAGAGGAGAATGAGAAATGTAAGGAGTGTGTGATTGTTTTGTATTGTTGAGAAAACTAGTGCGGAGTTCTTGAATGATTTAAATTTATTGTTATCTAGAAACTCGATGTATTTATAAATCACAGTCACGTCATTTTATATCATGGAAATTAAATAATGATGAAAAATAATTGTTTTTTTAGATAACCTGAAAAGTTGAAAAGTTGAGTCATTGATTATTGTATCTTATTGTATAATTAGTGGAAGGTCGATGCTCATAAATGATTGGCGAGTAAGCTAGGTGTCCTCTTTGGAGACATGCAATCTCTTAGCAGGAGAGCATTCCTTTGTGCAGGCCAGTCCCTTGTGCAGGAGAGTAATTGTGGGAGATGAACAATGTTTGTGGAAGATGCATAGTGGTTTTCCCTTTCTTTCACTTCCTTTCCTTTTCGCCTAATTCAATTTCGGACATTGAACTGAAGAATTGTACAATAATTAGGGAATGAAGTCGAGGGACTAAAATAAAAAAAGAGAGAAAAAATTCCTCGTGTGTGCATCACATGTACTAGAGTGTGGACAAGCTACCGTAACTTATGCAGCACATGAAATTCTTCCCACTATCAATGATGACTTTTCCTAGTAATGTCGTGTTAATCTTGTTAAAATCTTTCTGATGATA
>Ga0325410_1005312_pt1 | contig 14237 bp, 5 predicted proteins | sample PopdelMetagenome_16_FD_206182 | JGI IMG/M metagenome (GOLD analysis project Ga0325410, IMG submission 206182) | Populus deltoides microbial communities from Bellville, Georgia, United States - Xylem-PdIQD-R3 | ecosystem: Host-associated > Plants > Phyllosphere > Stem > Wood/Secondary xylem... | reverse complement strand
TTCATGGTAAATTGGATTTCAACAGTTTTTTTCTAAAGTTAATTTTTTTTTAATTTTCTTATTTTTTTCAGGAAACATATAACACTCGATTACAGGACAGATACAAAGATGATCCTTTAAACCATCTGAAACTCGATCCAGATTTTTTATTAGAGGTTAGATTGTCTAGTAGACTCGATAAGAATTAGCCTTACAGTATCTCCAACACTACAAACGAGGATTTATGGATGGACCATAGTGTATCGACTGATGGATCCTCGCAATTAGGATTGAGGTAGTGATCTTTGACCGTCTAGGTGATTGTACGAGAATAGGTTTAAGTTTAGACGACCTGACTTATTATTGAGATAGCTTAACTTAGGTATGAGACGATCGACCTGAAGGATAAAATGAATTTCTTCGAGAAGTTGATGGCAGCCCTCACTGGTACACGGGGTCAACCTCATCACTGTCTTGGTTTCAATGAAGATCTATCTCCGCCTTCTCCTCCGCCTTCTGTCCACTAGATAAATTGTATTGGACAATATTTTTTAAATTAATAATAAAAATTTGGTTTTTTATTTTATTTTAATTATTTTTAAAATTTTTTGTATTGTTTATTTTAATTTTTTTTTTCAAGAAATATTAAATACAATACTAATAGAATTAACGATAGAATTTGAATCATAGATGGAATTACTGATGGACTAAGCCCCTTAAAAAGTTCCAGAGAGTTGGAAAGAAGTTATAGAACTTTGTCACTAGTAATTACAGATGGAAATACTAATGGACTAAGTCCATCAAAAAGTTTCAGAGAGTTGGAAAAAAATTACAAGACTTGCCATTATTAGATGTAATTCTCCGACAGTTTGATTCTATTAGTAATATGCATATGATTACCGATAAAATTACCAGTGGCTTATTTTATCGGTAAAATGCCATAATAACTGATAGATCTTGTTTCTTTTAAGTATGACCAAATACATGGAATCTTATTGGTTGAAAAATTCATGAGAGGTTATTAACAACGACCGAGTCCATGAGTGATTTATCTTCCTCTGTTGGATTTTTTTTAAATAGCATAATTTTTTTATTTTTTATTTTTTATTTTTGTAGAAGAACACCATTTAGAAAAATAGCACATTTTCACCTTGTCGCATTTCTGAAATGCGACATTTACTAAATGTCGTTATTCCTAAGCGTGACAACTGCCAACCAGTCGACTAGTTGGATACAATTGTATATTTGGTCAACTGTTTCACATAAAAACCATAATTTTATGAATTTTTTTCTTTCATATATGTTTTATGAGTAAAAATCTACATCTTTGTCTAACTTGTAGACTAAAAAACAGACACCAGTTAAAATCTTAAAAAATTATTGTTCACATAGTAGTTTTCACAAGTGATGTTGAGTAGTCTGGTGTGAGTCTGTCATAACTAGATGAGGATCTATCTTAGACAAATCATGAGAATGGCCTAGCTGATGCATTTATGAAACAATGAGACAAACCTAAGCCCAATAGAAAATTTGATCACATCATACTAGAATAAAGGTTCAAAAAAACCATAAATTTTGATTAGATTGTTGGATCACACTTAAATTTTTATAGGATTTTCCAGAGGTAATTTTTTTGTAGCAACCATGAAATTGCTACTTTGACTATTGGATTCTTAGATTTTAAGAATCTCACTCGCGGGACCTAGTTTTAGTAGTTTTGTGAATTTAAATAGATATCACAGTTGTAAAATGCGATATCAATTAAAATTTTATCACGGTTTCCAATCATGACATATAATGGATGTTGCAGTTCCTAGTTGCGACATCCAAAAATATGTTATTTCGCCAAAACTTTATGCTTTTGTGTCATTTTGCTATTTATTTGCATTTTACATGCCAATTGCCCAATTTATCCTCTTATATTAAGGTGTGTTTTGTTTGTTAGATCAGTTCATGCTTAGGGTGATTTTTCTTTTTTGGGTAAATTGTATATATTTTTTGACAGATCCATTTTCCACTTTTAGTCATGCTTGTTATGCCGGGCCAAGAAATTAGTGACTCGAAAAAAAGTTATGGGTTATTTAATTATTGGATCAACTTTTAAGTCACCTGGTAAACGCTAGATTAACCGTTTTATTCAGAATGACATTATTTTGTTATTAAAAAAAATTCTTAAAACTAATCAAATCAGATTTGTTTGAGTCAACCGAGTCACTATAAAACAAACGGGGTTAACCAGGTTGCACAAGACTAAAATCTTTTCCAATTAAACTTGAAATTTAACTTAAATCAAGCTTTTGGGTGTAGGCTTTCACAAGTCAACTCATCAGGTGAAACCAAGTTTAATAGTTATGCTTCTACTCCTATATTTTAATATATTCTAGTGCTAGCTGTACTGTTTTTTAATGATAACAATATTTACTTTTTATTACAAAAATAAATATACTAAAATAAAGTCGGTTTTTATTGCTTACAAAATGATCATGGAATCACTACAACCACTGTCATTTCGGCACTTTGGTGTGCAAAATGATACTAAGAACACTGTCATTTTGGCACTTGTTGTCTGTCCAAATCATTGTTAGAATTGATAACTCATGATTTTGTTAGATGATATATCACATCTCTGAATGTTTTTTTAAAAAAGGTTTAGACTCAAAATTAAATTAATCCATATAATGATATATTCAATATTGTAAGGTATTTCATATTATTCATTAATATATTAGTTCTAATAAATTCAAAGACATCAAAATTTTATGTACATAATTATTATTATTTTAACTCTAGTTACTAATAAAAAATTTATTTAAGTTAAAAATGCAAGTGAACCATTTATAGAATGATTTTAGTTTAGGACATATTACTAGTTCATGTATTTAAATAAAAGATAAAGGGATTAATTATTTTTTTCTCTCGTCTAATGATTTCAAAATATATTAAATAAAAAAATTAGGTATATATTATCACATGAGGAATAAATGTTGAAAAACTCTTATTACATAAAAATTTAGGAGGGGCTAATATTTTTTTTTTAAGGCATGATTGTTTATATTACTACAAGGAGCAAAATAAAAATATAAAAATAAGGGGACATTAGCGAGAATGGGAAGGAGAGACAAAGTTGTCTTACCATCCCAATCCAGTTTTGGAAAACGAAAGTTGTCTTATCATTAACATGATTGTTTGAACCTTTAAGATGAAAAAAAAAAACAAAAAGAAAGAGATTGGTTACTAATTGTAAAAGGAAAATTGAAAATTAAGTAGATATTTTGTTGTAAGAAAAAACAAATAGAAAAAAGATTTGAGCCTTATCTGGATTTAATTGAGATGTTTTTTTTTTCAAAAAATGAAAAACTATAAGGTGATTTTATTACGGTAAAAAAGTTATCAACGAAGTTGATGTATCACTTAAAAAAACGACGCGTCATTTTTTTTTTTAATTAACCATGTTGGGCCTTCCTCACCCAATGCAAGGTGCGTGCGACTTGTAAGTGAAAGGCTTGGCAAAGTGGCCTGGCTATTTTTTTTTAATTCTATTATTATTCTCTTTAATTGTTGTGAGCTTTTTTCCTTCTATTAAAATTTAAAATAAACTAAATGTTAGTGATTAAAAAAAAAGTTTTTGTTGTTTGGGCTAGCCTAAAAGAAAGAATTGCAAAAAAAAAAAACCCTCTTATTGTTTGGGCTAGTATAAATACAGAGACAAGACATACCCTCCGTTTGGGCCTAGACCGAACAAAACCAATAAAAACACACTAAGAGAAGAAGAAAAAAGGAAGATCACAAGCACATAAAAGAAGAAAATAAAAATAATGGCATAAAAATCAAGTTATGTATAGAGAAAATAGAAGAAAAATAAAGAAATAATAAGACATTAGAGACACATTAAAGCTTCAATCAGCACATACATGATAATATTAAAAATATCTTGCGAAGACAAATCCAATAACACCAAGGAAGGTCCTCATTGATGGGAGGACGAAACCAAAAACACCATCACAAGTCGCAATAGCTTGTCCACACGCTCTCATATGTCATAAACGCACCATAAACCTTTTTTATATATATCTTTTCTTCATTTTAGTCCCTAATCCTTATACCATTCTCCAGTTCGGTCTTTAAAATTGAACTATGGGAGGAAAGGGAAAAAGAAAGAGGGAAAACATATTCATTACCCATAAACATTATTCATCTTTTAGAAACAATATTTATCTCTCATAAACATTATTCATCTTCCGCAACTTTATCATGCTTTCCAACCTTGGAAAATGTTCTCCAGTCAGGAACTACTATCCAACCTAAGGGAATGCTCTCCAACCCAAACACATATCCTAATATGATCAAATCCTCTTATGCAAATTCCCAACAAGCCTAGTAATTAGCATACATCACAATGTAGAGTTATTACTTTTTAAAAAGTCAATACAATGTTGCACTCTTATGTATCTACATATAAATTATTAATACAACGTCTTACTAATGACTATCTTCTGCCAAATTATCTCGTTATAAGGCGCCAACCTTTCATGACATTCACTCACGAGCGCAAATATTTCTCACCCATGGCATATCGATGCACAATAACCAACATCATTTTTTTCATTGTAACACAAGTTCTTAAGAATGAATAACAACCCCGTCAAGTGAGAGACCCTTAACTTTATCATCGAGTGTTGCGCACTCGTCTTTTTAAAGATTATGTCTTTGTAAAAGAAAACTTAGACAACTATGATGAAATTACAAATCCAAGAGAGCATATAAAAAATATATAAAACATCTTAGAGCTTGTAACACAAGATAACAATTCATTATGTAAATTCCTCTCGACAATATTTCATGGATCTATTCGAGTGTGATATCATATCTTTGAGCATGGCTTCATCCTTGACTTTTTATGATATTTATGCTAAACTCAACTTTTATTTTAGCATAACGATATCATTTAAAAATAGCACGACAGAGTTCTTTGTCATTACACAATGAGAAGTTGAGAGCATTAAAACATATCTTCAAAGGTTTAACAAGAAAATGCTCAATATAGAAAGCATACTTGAACTCATTACCACTAAAGCTCTTATTAGTGGAGTTTAAAACTATTATTTATGAGAATGACTATACATTATTCCTAATTAAACTCTCATAAGTGTGAAAAAGATAAGGGAAAATCATATTCAAGTGGAAGAAGCGTATGTAACCAGAAAAGAACACCTTCATATCAGTCACAAAGAGCAAAACCTCATAAGCATAATTGATCTCCTATAAGTTTGCATATAAGAAGAACACCAAAGGATCCATTTATGACCATCAAATGTTTTCTAAGCTCCTAACCACACCTCTGACCACTACATGTACAGAGGTATTGGTTTCCATTAAGAAAAAAGAATGTGTGTGATATCATTTTTTTCTATGAAAGATGAAACAAACATAAAAAACCCTAATAAATTTTATTCCTTTCATCGTGACAATAAACATGATACCGAGAACTATAATGCTTTAAAAAAAGATAGAAATATTGATTGCTAGATGTTTCCTTGGATAATTTATAATGAAAGAAATGCAACCTGAATATAACAAGAAAAGATAAATGTATCCTATAATTTGTTGATTGAGATTAGATATATTACAAGGATTTATCTTCACTTACATAAGAAAATATTTTAAACTTTTCAATCAACAAATTAATATCATCTCTCCAAGTAGTCTTCATATATTTTTCTCAACTGTGTTGTTTATTTATATATCTCCAATGAAAATATTTATCTTTAAGAAAAATCTCAAAGGATCTAAGCAAAAATCTTCATGCCTCTATAGAAGATCATTATATCTCCAAATAAAATCATTATATCTCCACCAAAAATTTCTATATATCTCCATGCAACATCTTCGTACACAATGCTTTGTCATGGTCACAAAAACATTCTCCATTTATAAAGATGTTTTTTACCATAAAAGCACAGTGGACACTATCAACACGTTATAACTTGATAAAAATAAATTCATGAGTCTTTTAGATTTTACATAAATTCAACGATTAGGGGAAAATGATGATGCATATAACAAAAATACAATCCTTATTATTTAGGTCAACCATGAGGCAAGACAACCTTTTTATTTAGGATAAGCCTAAATGAAACTGATTGAAAAAAAATAAGAGAAAAAACAACAAGAAAATTGAGGTACATAAAGAAAAAAGAAGAAAAAAAAAAGAAAAAGAAAAGAATGGAGCATCGAAGACACACCAAAGCTCATATTAGCACATGTGTGGCATCACCATAAAGATTTTGTCAAGACAAATCCAACAATACCAAGAAAGGCCACAATCAGTGGCTAAATGATGTTATACACACTGCCATAAGCCACAATATATTGTCCATAAGATGGCACATGTAATACACGCACCAAAAACTTTTTCCATATTTTCTTTAATTTAGTCCCTCATTCTTATTCAATTTTCCAGTTCAGTCTCTAAAATTGAATTAATAGAAGGAAAAAACATTATTCATCTCCTATAACATTATTTATTTCCCGCACTCACTATTCATTTCTCATAAACATTATTCATCTCCCACAAATTTATTCTGTTCTCCAGCCTAAAAAACTACTCTCTGGTCCAAGAGAATGCTCTCTAGCTCAGCAGGTTACTCTCTAGCCCAAACACTCATCTGAAAATAGGCCTTATCCTAAGGTGATTGAACCCCCATATGAAAATCCCAAAGAAGTTCAATAACTAGCACATATTATAATGAAGAGTTACTTCTTCCAAGAAAACCAGTACAACATCACACTTTCATATGCTTACGCATGAATTGTTAGTATAACGCCTACCTTCCTTTACCTTTTTCATAAATGGATATCTTCTCTCAACCTATCTTAACCAACCTTTTATGCAAATCACCCACAAATGCAAATCTTTCCCACCAACAACATAACAACCACTAACTTATTTTTTTCTCTTTCAATGAGGTACCATCGAGTAATAGTAATTATTCTCTATTATTACTCTACTCTATAAGATAAAATAACATGAACAATATCTATAAATAACTATGGTTACTAGGTAAATAAATTCATTCAATAAAACCATTCAACGATTCAATAATAACACCATCGAACAACCATTTACAACATTCACTCTCCTAAGCTTTTACTTTCATGGTTATATTTTCCTTACCTCTTACAAGTTACTAATTTAAGCATAAGATGGTCTCTAATTCTAATAGAAGACTTGTTTTGTAGGGGATACCAAGTCCAAAGATAAAGCTCACATTCAAAGTTTAAATATTTTAGTCCAAGACATCGTCATAGAAAGGCCTAATTCAATTTGAAGTTTTTATAACTTCATCAAATATGATATATTTTTAATTTTTAATTAGAACACATCATTAAAAGTATATTGAATGTGCATTTAAAAGAAAACATCCTAAAAAGTATATTAAGATGTTTATTTAACAACAATTAATTATTCTTAAATTATTAGTTTCTCTTAATTTCACACATCATTAATGACATATAAATAATTATATAAAATATTTCAAATTTATTATAATAAATTATTAACAATGAATCCTTTCTTGATTTTTTTTCCATTCCATCCATTAATTAATTTAAGATCTTATTTTACTTTTTTTCATCAGTTTTATCTCTAATTATGAAAACACCCCTTAAATTGTATTTAGACTTCAATATCATCAAACCTATAATTTAGTACTTGGTTTCACACCAATCTATTAATTGAAAAGTTATTTGAATTAAAGGTATAAATAAATTAAGTTTTATATAGTTAAAAAAAAATAAAGGATGCAAAATAAAAAAAAATACTTCTCTGATACTTTATTGGGTACAATTATCTTTACCTCCACGAAACCATCATTTTTACTGTTCTTTAGAATCCAATTCATAATCACTAAAATTATTCACGTATATTTTTGGGATAATAATTAAGAGGGAGAAAATTATTTTTTTACTGATACATTGCATATTAAACTATATAAAGTATTATTATTTATTTTTTATCATGAATTCGTATCGTTGGACGTATGAAATTATGTGAAATTATATAAGATAAAGTTATATATTTTAATTAATTAAAATTTTTAATATTGATTTAGTAGAATAATTGAATATATGATATGCTTTTTCCTTCCTATAAACAATAGTAAATAACTAATAAAATAAAATAGAAAAAAATTGAATAAAATATTAAGCATATATATTGAAAAACTGAATAACTAGTCATCCTTATAGATAACATTCATTTACAAACTCCTTTATCATTTAGATGAAACTAGATATAGTGCTTACTTCATATTGCGAAATGTTTTTTTAAATATATTTTTATTTAATTATATAAAAAAATAAAATGGATATTCATAAAGAAAATACAATAATATAAATTTTGTATTTTTATAATCAAGATTCTCTTTTCTCATTCATGTGTTTTTTTATTCAATAAAAGAATATTATTTTTTGTTATCATCATAGTTTATTGAATAAAAATTAGAAAATAAAATAAATATTTCTAATAATTCTAATGATTTGGATTACAGAGGAAAAATATGTCTTTTTAATCAAGATTCCATTTTCTTATTCATGTTTTATTTTGTTTCAAAGAAAATATCCTTTTTATTAGAAGTTATTTTAAAATAAAAACTTATTATGATCTTACAAGTGATTTTTAATTTAAAAAATAAAAATTATGAATTAATAGTTTTTATTTGCATGTATAAAAAAATATAAGAATAATAAATCATGAATTTAGAGTTGTTTAAAAAGTCAAGACATCACCTACTTGTTATGAATAAGGGAAAAAGTGTCCATTGACTTGAACATCTATAATTAGAGGTCATTATTTTGGGATATAGCTTTTATTAACAAACAAACAAAAAAACTAAATGAGGAGGGGGTTTTCTTGTATCCTTTTTATAAAGTACTATTTACTAGAATAATGAATTTTTTTCTTTTCTTTGAGTGTTTTTTTTCAATTTATAATTTTTTCAATTTTAATTACATCGTTTAATATAAGATTTATTGGGGATTACACTTTATGATTTTTCATAATTTGTTTTTTATAATATTATTTCAGTCTCATGACTTGAACCACAAGTTTGATGGGCTGACTCAATGATTTCACCTTTTTTCTGATTATTTTTTTTCTCAAATTCATCTTTCAACATTAGGTTTATTGAGAATTAAGCTTTGTGATATGTTTTGGTTTGTTTTCTATGAGATTATCTCCATCTCATAACTCGGGTCACGGGTTTGGCAGTTTAATTAGGGTTGATTCGAGTTGTTTTTTATGTTCTTTAATCGAATATTTTTTTCACTTTTATCTTTCATCACTAGTTTGATTGAGAATTGGGTTTTATGATTTGTTTCAATTTATTTTTTAATAAGTTATCATGATTTCATGTCACAAGTCGCAGGTTTGGCAAATTAATATAAACTGACTTGCATAATTATTTTTTCTTAATTGATTTTTTTTTAATTTCATGATTTAACATTGGATTTATTGAAATTTAAGCTTCATATTTTGTTTTGATTTGCTTTCTAGGTGGTTATTATAGTCTCATGACCTAAAATTGAATTAGAAGATTAACCAGGGTTGATTTGAATCGATCCAACATGTTTTCATCTCAATATTTATATATATAAAAAAATATTATCTTAAATATTTATTGTAAGTCAAATTATATTTTTACCGATCATCTGAGTTGTCTTTGGACCAACCAAATCGATCAAGTCAATCCCCACACGATTAAAAAACAAATTCTACTAGAAAAAACATTTGCAACACCTAAATTTTTTTCTTACATTAAAAAAATAAATTGATTCAACCTACATCATAGCACGAGCTAAAGATCTAATAGATTGTCATAACTCAATTTTGAATTCCCCTAAAATTATCCTTTCTTTTATACAAAAATAAAATACAGGAATACAAGTAACTTAGTTGGCAAGAATAATTTAAAGAGGGATCTACATGTATAAATGAGAGATAGAGGGACCGAACTGTATCTTTGACAATGCAAATTTAAGGTTGATTTACGTTAATATTTGATGAATTTGCATAAAAATTAAATGATGACTTAATTAGATTTTTAATAGGCTAATTTGATTTAATCATGAGCCTAATTAAATGTTTAATTAATTTTATAAATTAATTGAGGCTGAAATTAAAAGAATTAATTAATTAAAAGGACTTAATTAAATTTTTAATGGGTCAAATTAGTTTTATTAAGGACTTAATTGGACAAAATTAAGTTTGAAAGCCTAATCTAGGCTTAATTGAGAAGATTGGAACTCTTACAAGCTTCATTGGATGGAATCAAGGGTGATATTGCAAAAAAATCAAAGTTTAGGAGTCAATTAAGGGATAAATTGAAGAAATTAAGACCAATGATCTTTTTTGCAAAAAATGTGTAATATTAAGGGTTGTACTGAACTTTTATAGGGACTAAATTGAAGAAAAACAAAGTTTAAAGCTTAATTAGGAACTAAATTAAACAAATTAGATACCAATGACTACTTTGAAAAAGGAGACAAAGTTGAGGGGACCTAATTGATTTTTGGCATGGACCTAATTGATTTTTGGCAAGAATCTAATTGCATAAAATTAATCAATTTTTTCTCAATTAAGGATGCTTGAGCTTAATTTGAAACAATGAGAACAAATTTGAAAGTTATCAAAATCCCAATTAGAAAACAATAACTTTTAGGGTTTAAGCAAATGATATGTCACTCTTTTAAAAAGAACAATAGAGTGACACGTCATCTATCTTTCTATATTGTCTTTTTCAACCAAAAAAACTGATCGAGTTGCCACATTTAAGCGAATGAACATAGCATCTCATAACTACCTTAAGGGCTTCAACCACAACCATTTGATAGATAAGCTTCCCCTCTACAAGGTTATGTCACCTTTATTCAATGTTTGTGCCCCCACATGCCATGTGGAAGTCCTCAACTTCTTGTTCCAAGACAACCTTGTCTGATTCAGTAAAATTTGGCAGTGTTACACCCAACTTTGGATCGATGGTGAGAAAGCTATAGGCTATCAAATCAAGTATGGTTTGATCCAAAATGAAGAACAACACCCCCTCTACAAGATCTATGGCTAGTTTGGCTTCAATGATCTCCCATTTGCCACGATTAATTCATGGAAGATACATCTCCAGTCAGCCATTTTCGGCCAAGGTTTCAGTTATGAAATTTCCAACTTTTTCCAGAAGTCTCAGGAGTTTGTTAGACATCTAGGAAGAAGGAAAATATAAGAAGAATAGAGAAGAATGGTCTTCTAACATATCAAAGGCAAAAATAGAAAACAAATCTCATATGATCTAGTTTTAAAAACTATCTTCAAACCCATAAATGGTTTCTCAAGCACCAACCATTTTGAGACTATAAAAGGAAAAAAAGATCACATGAAAAAGGGGAGATCCTGGAGAGAGAAATCACAGAAAAAATAAATAAAATACATAGAAATCAATAGAATACTTGAAATAGAATTGAAGCAAAAATGATAAAAAAAAAAAAAGTGTTTTAAAAATAAAGCAGGGAAATCCAGATCAATCTAAGATTAAAACAAAGAAAGAAGAAAAAGCTAAAAATCAAGAGGAAAAAAGCAAAGAATTCAAAGAAGGAATCAACATTCTCTTTACAATGTAAACCTTCAAACTTTGATGAAGGAGTGAAGTTCAATGAGCACATCCTATCCCTTTTTATTTTATCTTTTAAATTGTTGCTCATAATATTTGTTAAGCATCCTTTGAAGCTATTTTTAGTTTTAAAGCTATGATTCTTATTTTGAGATGTTTAAGCATGCCTTGAATAAAGCATGTATATGCTTAGTTTGTTTAATTACCTCTTTCCAATGTGTTAGAATATGATAATAGAATGGCATGGAATTTTTTTTTTGTATGCTTTGATGTTTGGTTAATCAATTTTTGAAGTCATTGTAAGATGTATCAAGTATTGAAGTTGTTCTGTTTTAGATTGTATTAGGGTGGATTGCTGAGTTTATTAAAGTTGTGAGCATGATATTTGAACTCAAGGACAAAAGGTTTAATTAATGGAATAATTTTTATGCATATGAAGATGTTATTTTTTGTTTACCATTATTATTGACTTTGCTTTCTGTTTTTTCTTTTGATTTTTTTTCTTGTTCTTTTGATGATTCAAACAAGTTGTGTTAAGCATGCTTAAGCTTTGGTTGTTATGTTTAGGTTGCTTTTCTAGGTTATATTGTATTTTTCTACGTTTAGCCTTTGTTGCAGGTTTTTGGGTTTGCTGAATTTTTAGGTTTGGATGTTCTTGTGTTGAACATTGCCTTAGGTCATTAATTTTTGTTTCATTTTGATAATTTTTTTTTACTCTTAAGCATGCATACAATCTTGTTTATCACTAATCTACGATTCTAATGACCTAAACACACTAAAATCATGACATTTAATCTTCATTTCTTTCCCTTTATCTTTGTATAAAATCAATTAATCGTGATGATTGAGTGTTTATTAGTATGATCCAACCCCAATTTTTTTTATTAAACATTGGTTTTACATATGTCTGTGCCTTCAATTTAATGCGACTTACTCTGGTTTTGAATCTTATTTTCTAGGTTTCTTCACGAGTTATTGGTGTTCTTGAGTGAGTTCAAATGTTTTTCCCTCTTTGATCTTCGCTCCTTTTTTGTTTTTGAGTCGTGTTTGTGGGCTTGGGCTTTTAGGTCAGGAAGCTCAGTCTACGTGGCCTAAAGGTGGAGTCCATTAGCTTAAGAGCGTGTTTGGCATGTCCAATTTTTATAGAAGAAAAAAAAAACACAATATTTTGTTCTTAAGACGTATTTGTCAAACATGGCCTTAAGATATTTTTAAGCCTCTGATTTTTAGTTAAGAGCATGTTTGACAAACACACCCTACTGATTTTTCAGCAATGTTTAGTTTTTTTATGCTTTTTCCAAACAAATCTCAAATAATTTCCAAAAATTCTACAAAAATTAAGGGATTATTTTTTAATTTATTTGTGGGTCCCTCACGTGTTTTCCAACCATTTTATTTAGTACATGGGTTGTAAATTTACACTGTAAGAGACTAACTCAGTATTAAATATACCTGATTTTTTCTTTAAAAATTCAAAAAAAAATACAAAAAATATAAAATTCCTTATTTGAAAAAACAAAATACAAAAATACATTGTTATCTATGTGCATAAGGCCAAATTCTAAAATTTTCATGCATATTTTATAAAAAAAATAAAAATTGCATTTTAACATACTTGGAAAAATATGAGAAAAAAATCAATTAATGGGTATCATAATAAGTTTGTGATTATCCATTAGGATTTGATAAAAATTTCAAAAATATCAAAAAAAATCAATCTATTTATTTAGTTTTTATGATATGTATTTTACATTAAAAAAATAAAATAATTAAGTTTTAGCCTAATAAGATAAGGACATCCTCACTGAAAATGATTTTTCTTAAACCTTAGACAAATCATCAGAAAAAAAAAACATAATCTTAGAAAAAAACAATCAATAACAATTTAACTTACTATAAGTAGGGATATATCTTTTTATCCACAACTAATTCTTTATGTAAATTTTTATATATCCATAAATTTTCTAGTAATTATAATATTAAATATTAATTTAAGAACATTATTAATCATATTTTTATGACCATTTCTTAATACATTCAAAACCTTCTGAACCCTATTAGTCAGATCAGTCATTCAATGCTGGGCACCCTACATTCATAGACTAGTTTTGAAGGTGAAATGTTGATGTCATAGGGAATTTTTCACTTGACAAGGGCAGCCTATTATTGAATTATGCGAGGCTACGAGAATGTGTGGGCATCTAATGTATGGTGTGAATTATCCTAGGGCAAGGGTGGTGTGAATTATCCTAGGGCAAGGGTGTCTGATGCCTAAAGGGCTACATATACGAGCTAACCTTTTTTCCAAAGCATGCCGATCCCTTCCCCTCACCATGTGGTGGAGTGTAAACAAAGCGAGCCCCCTCTAGGGCACACATGGACTCCAGTTGCATTAATATGGAATTAATTATGAAGAATAAATATGCTTAGAAAGATCATCCCTCTAACTTATTCCATTCAGAAGCTAAAATTACATCAAAAAAAAAAAGTGATAAATGCAAGTTTAAAAAGCTAAGCAAGATTTTGTACCCAAAAAATTGTGTAGGAGTGAAAACTGGTTTTTTCATTATTTGGGCTTTATTTTATATATATATATATATA
>Ga0325410_1005308_pt1 | contig 14243 bp, 7 predicted proteins | sample PopdelMetagenome_16_FD_206182 | JGI IMG/M metagenome (GOLD analysis project Ga0325410, IMG submission 206182) | Populus deltoides microbial communities from Bellville, Georgia, United States - Xylem-PdIQD-R3 | ecosystem: Host-associated > Plants > Phyllosphere > Stem > Wood/Secondary xylem... | reverse complement strand
CTTAAATGCAGGCCTATCACATAAATGAAAGAATTGATTGATGAGTTGAAGTACTGAAATTGAAAGGACAAATTGATGGCCAAACTTAGAAAAGAGATGTTGGTGCAGTCCAAACTGGAACATTGTTCGGTAATTGGGTCATATCTGGAGCTGTAGATCTTGGATTTAGGTCTACTTTATATGTATGGAAAGGTAAGACATAGGCCTACAACTTTCATGCAGAGCCAAAGATTTAACAAGGCTGTTTTCAAGTCCAAATTGTAGCAACGACGAAGAAGTCTGAAACTGTCCTGCAGCCTAGACACGGTTCGGTGTTCAGCCCATATCTCAAGTTCTAGAAGTCCAAATGATCTCAAGGTTTTACCCTAGAAAGATGAGACAATTGCCTAGAATTTTCATGGTTTAAGTCTGTTCAAATTATGACGTTATCAATTACGTTTTTGGCAGACAAGAAGATAAGAATTGTCACCAACTCAAGATGTGGCCACCCATTCATCAATTACTCAACAAATCAATAGTTCTGAATTTTGGCCTATAAAAGGAGGCATTTGCCATGTATTTAGGCATCTTGGTGTTCAGATCTTGTTGCTTATAATTTATACAATTAACCTCCCTGTGGTTCGACCTTGGTCTTGCCGGGTTATTTATTATTTCGACACTCCTGCACTTGGTAGAAGACATCAATCTTTTGGTCGTGTCACCTATATTGTTAAGGAGATCTCAACATTTCTCTCATACTATTTCAAACCTCATTTGAGAACGAGGATAAACCGTGTTCCACGACATGATGATGGTGGTGAAGTGCCTTCAAGTGGGAACTTGTCAATATTCTCCAATCCTGGATGACCTACACCTAAAAATGTCGTGAAAGGAAGATATTTGTCTGAAATAGAGTTCAAACAAGCACACAATTATGTCCTATTTAATTGTGATGAGCTGAGACCTTTTATTAAGTAAGTAGATGTTCGACTTAAACTTTGTCAAAAATATACTATTTATGTTTTGTGATACCATACACTCATATAATTTGGAACAACCTTGCAGGCAACATCGACTATACTTACTGTCCAATAACTCACAGCTGACCGAATCTCAGATCTTTCAATTACAAGATAAATAATTTGCCACATGGTTTAGAACACATGTAAGTCCTATCACAAACTCATTATCTCTTGCAATGTAATTAATTGTAGTCAGTGTTACATAATATCCGTTTATTGATTATTTTTGTATTTAATTTACAAGCTAGGTTTATCAAATGGGAGGTAATGCTGCTATTTCACTATCTTTACTATATTTGGGCCCTGAAAAAAAAGTCAAGTGCTATAACGGGTATTTTGTCAATGGATATGTCTTTCATACTGAAGAATATGGGCATGGAAAAAAGACATACAACAATGGTGTTTATATTAAGGGATCGACTTCTAGTGAGTTTGAAGTTGACTACTACGGTAGATTGGAAGAGGTCATCGAACTGCAATATCATAGCGAACAAAATAGAGTGTTTTTATTCAAATGCTATTGGTATGACACAACTGACAGAGGAATCAGAGTAGATCCTCACTATGGTCTTGTTGAAATCAACTCAAAAGCTAGACACCGCAATGTAAACGACGTCTTTATTTTCGCAAAGCAATGCCAACAAGTTTATTACACATACACCCCTTCCTTTAGAAAGGATCGATCAAGAGTTGATTGGTTATCCGTTTTAAAAACAAAACCCAAGGGTCGTGTCGAGGTTGTTCAGGATGAGAACGAAGACACAAGTGTGATAAATGAAGTCTTTCAAGCTAGTGAGTTGGTTGAACCATACCGAGTTGCTCCGTCGATTGACTTAGAAGAAAATTCAAATTTTCGTGTTTTCAACGATAGTCTTGTTGATGTTGACGCAGAGGAGTTGAATGTTGTTCTGAGCTCTACTAGTGGAAAAAAGAATGTTGTTGAAGAAGATGATAACGAAATTGAAGAGTGCGATGAAGCTGATGATAACAATTCAATAGAGGACGAAGATGAAAATTCCGACTAACTAAACATGTTATAAAGCCTTATTTTTATAATGTAATAATTTGAAACATGAAATATTTATTCGTCTTTAAGGGTCAGCCTTTGTTATTGTGTTGTGTGTGCTGTAAGATTGCAATTCAAGATTTTTTGAGAGGGTTACATAAAAAAAAAGAAAAATATACCTTTTCACCGACGGGTATACCGACAGCATATAACCCGTCGGTATTTCACAAAGAGTTGCAAAAAAATTACGGGATTTTGCCACATTCACCGACGGATTGCCGACGGCGTTTCTGACTCTAATACCGACGGAATCACTGACGGGTTGTCGCACGCATGTCTGACACGTGTCCGTCTGCACGAATACCGACTGCATTTCCGACGTCCTATACCGACGGCATTACCGACGGATCACGCATGTCTGCCATGTGTCCGTCTGCACGAATACCGACGACATTGCCGACGGAATATACCAACGGGATTACCGACGGATCACGCTTGTCTAACACGTGTCCGTCTGCACGAATACCGACGGAATGGCCGACGGATCGAAAAGTTTGGCGGGATTTTCGAACTTTTTTGGTGCGCATTTTAATTAATTTCCGACGAAAATTAATTGCACCGACAGCAATTAATTTCCGTCGGTAATTCCGTCAGAAATCTTGCTTTATATACCGCCACAACCCCCCCGCACTTTCTCCTCTTCTCCCTTTCTCCCTTGCTCTCCTCTTCTCCTCTTCTCCCTTTCTCTCTTCTTCTCTCATTTATATTTAGCTTTTAGAAGGATTTTATTGTTTTGGTGGTAGTTTTAAAAGGTATGTATTTTTTTTCTTTATCTTTGTATTTTTTTATTTTAATTATGATTATTTTTTTTGGTGTTCTTTGTTTTGTGTATTGTTTGTAGATAAAATCTTAAATTCAACACACTATTAAGGTAAGCATTTTTTATTCCCAAATTTATTTTGAATTGATATAGTGTTTTTTAGTTTTGTGTATTGTTTGTTTTGTGTTTATGTTGTTTTGTATAGTGTTTTTTAGTTTTTTCACTTTATTTATTAATTTTATGATATTATTGTTTGTATTGCTATAATTGTTATTGTTGAATTTATATTAAAAATGTTAATTTATATATATAGAATTACATTTAATTAGTTTATCTTAATTTAGGATATTATTGTTTGTATTGTTATAATTGTTATTGTTGAATTTATGTTAAAAATGTTAATTTATATATATAGAATTACATTTAATTAGTTTATCTTAATTTAGGATATTATTGTTTGTATTGCTATAATTGTTATTATTGAATTTATGTTTTAAATGTTAATTGAAATATAGAATTAAATTTAATTAGTTTATCATAATTTTAGGATATTATTGTTTACATGTCATTGTTACTGCTTGTTATTATATTTTTATATTTATGTGTACACGTTAATTTTTATTTTGAGGTCCATTAGGGTCGATCATGTTAGGAATGATATTGATTTTAGTTACCTTTTGCTTTTGACCATGTAATTATTTATAAATTAAGAGTCTTGTCTCCTAAATCTTGAAATGTAATATTAATCTGTAAATTTGAATATATGACTTTAATCTAATGTTTGTAACTAGGTACCAATTTAACAATGAATGTTCATAGTTGAAATTGATTCTTTTACTTGAATATCATTATATATGATGTTATTGAATAAAATATTGTGTTGATGATGATGAGTTAGATTGAGATCCAGGATGATTGGATCGGGATGTGAAATAAAATTGGAAGTGTAATATGATTTTGTCGATAACTTGGGACCCCCCAATATAGGGGAGACTCTGTCAATTTTTTTTTAAAATAATCAAATTTAATTATGTAATTATTCGTATAAATTTGTGTAGATGCGTAGAATGAAATTTACAACACGTCGTTAGAAGACGGTTGCAGCTAGTTCTTCTAGCAGTGAGGAGAACATATCCTTAGGTGCTGATCACGGCGAGGAATCTACACCAACTTGTGATTCTGCCTCTTCTAGCGCGGTTTCACAGTGCAGAAGCGGTGTGCCTTCACAGCGAGGTCAATTCCCCCGCAAGTACCAGGCACAATGGAAGGATGACCTCTCAATGTAAGTTTGTTTAGGTTTTATATATATATATATATATATATATATATATATATACACTTATAACATAATTTATGAACAACTGATTAATATTACTATTATTTAATTTCAGGTTCACAAACATTGAGGCTGCAAGGATTATAACATATTGGCGTTTAAATCGTCGATGGAGATTCCATTGTTTCAATGGAGCCAGGTTTCCAGACATCCTGAGTGGAAACCTAATATCGATGCATGGTTTAAGCAATTTCAAGTTGGTGTTAATTTTTAATTTCCAGCTTATTTTTAATAAATGATTTTTATAATTTTATATCTTGTACTATTTTTATTTTATATGAATTATTTATATACACAGAACAAATTTGAGTGGGATAAGTCGAACAACAATGTTGTGAGGAGGCTATGAGAGAATCACGCGGCAACTAGGTAACATCGAAAATAATATTTATTTTTGTTTTATAATTTTATATTTTAAATTCTAATTTGTTACTATGGAAGTAGGTTGCATGATTTTTAGTATGACATCCAAAAAAAATCAAAAAGACATGCGAAGGATAACGGTCTTGAAGGATGGAATGAGGTGGCGATTTGGCAGGAATTCAAACCGCCATTCATCTCGAGGGAAATATGGACGGCATATATTGAGCATATGACCTCAGAGTGGTTCTCACGGTGCTCACAGTCCGGCGCCGACAACTGGAACCGGCAAATTCATGGTTCGGTGACCATGCACACTGGCGGATCCGTCCCATTCAGTGCACATGCAAAGCGGATGGTAAGATTAATTTTAATGAAATATATCATTAATTAATTTGTCATTCCTTATAATATATTTAACTTTCAACCTATATTTTTCGTTACAGGCTGCGTCTCTTGGACGTGAGCTGTGTCCAATGGAGCTGTTTGTAGAGACGCATGTGCAGAGTCAAGACCACCAAAAGGGGGTGCAACAGTTCGTGGACAACCGTGCTCAGCACTTCGTGGTATGTTCGTTCATTCATTTTATTTTGTAAGTTATTATTTTCTTGAATTGCATCTTGAATTGCATCTTGAATTGCATTTGATAATTTTTTTACCGACAGAATTTTTAAGAGACCTATAATAGCCGGTTGAGGGAGAGATATGGGGACAATCCTTCGACCCATCCAGATTTCGATCCAGATTTGTGGATGGAGGTGGGATCATCTGGTGGACCCGATAAAAATCAGGTCTACGAGCTCTCCAACGCTACGGCTGAAAACTTGCGTTCAGCTCGTAGTGTCTCAACCGTTGGAAGCTCTCCATCTATATCGAACACCCAGTCTGAGGAGTTCATTGCCTTGAAACAACAATATCAACAACTCTCGACGAATTATGATGAGCTCCGTCAAATAGTCATGGATATGAGATCAAAGATGGGTGACAATACTTGTGCAGCTCCTTTTTGGCCGTATGGTCCCGGGAACAACCAGCCACCTCCTCCTCCTCCTCCTCCAGCTCCGCCACTATTCTAGTTTAATTTGTTTTTTAAACACATTAAATTTGTAATGAATATTATTTCACATTACTTTTATATTTTTAATGTTTAATCCAATTTTATTTGTTTATTAAGCTTTTTTTCTATTAATAAATTATTATTTTTATATATTTTAAATACATACCGACGGATAATATCCGTCGGTATTTCACAGAGAGTTGGCAAACAATTACTACCGATGCCATAATTACCGACGGATAGGCCGTCGGTAATTACCGTTGAAATTGCAGACGGATTTATTCCGTCGGTAATGTTCCCGTGGGAAACTTTTTTTTGGTGCACGCATATCCGCCTGTAAGACCGTTGGTGGGTGTTTTTTTTATTTGCGACAAAATTAGCGATGGAAATGGGAGTTACCGACGATTATTATACCGACGGACATGTTCCGTCGGTGAGGCCGTCGGTAATTATTTCACCGACGGAGTTCATTCCATCGGTAAAATTGTTTAATGTGTAGTGTGGAGAGACAGTAATGTTGTTAGGCTTTATTTGTTTTTGTATTTTAAAAGAGTTTTTTTTTAAAAAAAATTAATTTCTTTCTTTGTTTTAAATTAATATTTTTTATTGTTTTCAGATTATTTTGATGCGTTAATGTCAAAAATAATTTTTTTTAAAAAAATATATTATTTTAATATATTTTTAAGTGAAAAACACTTTAAAAAGCAATCATAACTATACTCTCAAACACCCTTTTAATATATGCTTTATTGTTCATATAAATCTGAAAATAAAGCCGACAAAAAAAGCTAACCCTAAACAAAATTCACCAACAATTAACTTCCAGTGTTTATTGTATTTTACCGTATGAATGTCTGTGATTCTTCTTCATTAAAAAAAAAAAAGATTGCAAGAAGAAATTATTGTGCATCCCTCTTTTACAATTTATTATTGATTAGAATAATAATTTTTTTTTGTTTTCAATTTATTTTTTCAGCCATTAAACCCTTTGATTGCAAAACTGATGGCCAATTATTTCTTTTTTGTTGATTAGAAAAAAAAATTAAAAGAACAAGGACTAATATAAAAAAATATATAAAAATTGTGATGGAAGGTCACCGTGTTCATGGGTGCTGTTGAAATCTTCTCAATGATGCCTTTCTATTAGGGCGACGCGTGTACTGAGGAGAGGTCCGATGTTGGCCAACAATCATTTCTTCTTTTCATTATTTTCCTCTCTTTTCATCGTTTCACACCTCACTCTCTCCATATCAGACAAGGAGAGCATTTAAGGCAAGACTGGTGAAAACACAAATAACAACGACATGGACGCATTTAAGGGGAATCAATATTCATAAGAACACTTTTGTTCAAGTCACTAGACTCACTATCCATGATTCCATTGCCCTTGTAATACGGCAACCCTAGCTGCCACTTACCAAAAAGTTCAAAAACGATTGTCCAAGTTTCAGAGATTTTTCACCAGCCTTTACGAATGCGAAGAAAAGTAAGAGTCCTTGTTAACTGTCGGTCTTCTTCATCCATAAAAAATCATCAATTTCATTTCTTTACGACATCCTTAAATCCTGAGATTCTAATAAATGGTGGGCCACTAGGAAGAAATGAAGGTAATCTGTTGCTATCTATCAACACTCAACAGTGACCTTACTTAGTGTGTCTCGTTTTCCAATTCAAAGTTCATGTTTCCCAAGTCTTCTTCTTCTTCTTCTTTTTTAGAACAATCGAGAGAGATTTTATTGATACAACTAGATTATCGTTAAGCCAATGGAAAGCTAACTAATGAAAACTGAAGTGAAGGAATACGAAGGTGATGAAAAGAGGAAGAGAGAAGATTAAATTCCAAAACTTATATATAAAGCAAAATAACGGCTGGAAGAAATAGAACCTGTTACTTGTTTGTCCATTGGAGGATTCCATCTGGGCCTCTAAACAAATCCATACACACGTTGATTTGAGAAAGATTCATCATAAACATAAGCATTTTAGGCCATGGAATAGCCTAAAAAAAATATAAGGGATAGATTTTGGCTCTAGCTTGATTGGGGTGCAAGGTTGGGTAAGTGGTAAACATAGACAACCAAAAGTTTTATAGTTTATGATAATTTGGTTGACACCCAAACAAAGCCTCAAAAGGAGAGATATTGTGAATTAGAAGTGTGGGAAAGTGGTTAATGAGGTAAATAGTAGTTTGAAAGGGATGTGGCCAATAGGAATGGGAAGAGAGGCCTCAGGGAGTAGAGTTATACTGGTTTCAACAAGGTGACGATGATGGCATTTCGACACTCCATTTTGTTATGGGGTGTGAGGTGCAATAGTTAAGTGATTAATCCCGTTATGGGAAAGATAATTTTTTAGAGCAAGAAATGCTCCCCCTAATATTGTTAGAATAAAGACATTTTATGGGCTTTTGAAAACTTTTTCCACAAAATTATTAAATTGAGGGAAAATGCAACTTTCGTCAAATTCTTAAGCCATGGGGTAAAGCTATATATATTTGGTGTGGTGATCAACAGGGATTAAATAATAATGAGAGCCATCTTTGCTAGTTTGAGCCCAAGGTGGAGTGGTTCTTCTTATGGCTATTATTACGCATATAGCAGGATCCCCAAGATTCTCCTCAAATCATATTGTATCTGTTAACAAAACTCAATCTCATGATTCTAGGCAATTCCTTGATTATAGACAGTAGCTATATGTAGAAGGATACGTTAACTTTGTATAGTAATTACCTTTCTGTAATATTGCTAAAGAAATTCTATAAATGAGAATTGCACCACCAGACAAAGACACGGTGGTTTTCATAAACCTTTACAGCTATAGTTTGTTGAGGGAAGCAAAGCCTGAGAAGTCGGCGAAGGTAAGTTTAATGACTTTCAAGAAGATTGTGCAATTCCTCAAACATCAAGGAAGTTTCTTGAGCATGAATCAGTCCAGCAATACCTTGAAACTCCGAACCAATGCCTTGAAGAACATAGAGTATGATGTCATCATTGAAAACATGATGATCGATGAGAGTAGTTCATCGACAAGCTTTGTGACTACGTGAAAGAACTCCGTGACCAAACAAGAGTCGTGTTGGATGGTAGAGAGTTCTAATTGAAGAACACAGGTACGTGATTCGCTTGCGTAGAGCTTTTTCAATTTGTTCAAAGCTTCACTGGAGGTGACAGAATTAGAAATTAAGGGTTTGATGTTAGTGCTGACCGTAAAGAAAATAGCTTAGAGTAGAATGCTGATCTTAGCGTCGAAAATGAATTGGAGACAGACAATACCACATTTAACTGTTTTTGTGTTGGAAAATTTTGTCGTGTTTACACTGAAATGTTATTGGTGATTCTTTTTCTGATGGATTTATGGATGGATACAAGCCGTTAGAGAAAACCTCGTTGGTAATTTCTGATCTGTTGATAAATCCATCATTAATAAAAAAAAATTACCGATTGCTTTACAAATGTACAATACATTATCCCCCTGGAATATACCAACGAAATAATTTTTTCAATGATATGTAGTGGTATTTGTAATAATTCTTTTCCAACTCTCTAGAATATACCGACAGAACAATTTCATTGGTGATGTAACATTGTAGTGGCATTTTCAATAATTCTTTTCCAACTCTTTAGAATATACTGACGGAATAAGTCCGTCGGTAACCCTGTCCGTAATAATTTAAAAATATTTTTAAAAAATCTATTGAACAAAAATATAAAATATTTAAAAATAAATAAATTTGTATAAAATTCAAGTATTTAAAAATCAATTATCTTAATATAAAAGCCAAATATTTATTACAAATTTATACATTTAAATACAATGGAACAAAGGTGGCGCTGGAGGAGGATGGTCGTCTCTGGGGTAGGGCCAATAAGTGGCCACCCATTTGTGATTTAATATCTATGATCATTCAACAAAGTTCTTCATAATCTGCAGAGAGTCGTTCATATTTTTCATTGAGATGGGCAGTATGTTCTTGCACTCCTTGATGTAACAAGGTCGTGAACTCCAGAGACTGGGTGCTCGGGACCGATTGTGAGCTCTTTAAGGTTGAAATACTATGGGTTCTTCGCAAGTTCTTGGTCGTAGTGTTGGAGAGTTCGTCCATCCGATTTCTATCGGGTCCACTGGAAGATCTTACCTTCAACCACAAATTTGGATTGAAATCCGGATGGGTCGAAGGATCATCCCCGTATCTCTCCTTCAACTGGCTGTTATATGTCTCCTGGAAATTAAAAATGAAATCATCAAATTCAAGAAAATAATAACTTAAGAAAGAAAATGGTTGAAAAACAACATACCATAAAGAGTTGATCTTGGCTATCGATGAACTGCTACACCCTTTTTTGGCAGTCTCCATTCCACATGTGTTTTCCACAAAAAGCTTCATTGGGCTTGGCTCACATCCAAGAGTCGTAACCTGTAAGATAACAATGTTATCAGTTAAATATATTTATAAATAACAACAAATTAATTAAAAATAGATTTAATTAAAATAAATTTTACCATCCACTTTGTATGTGAAACAAACAAAACTGAGCTGCCAGTGTGCGTGGTAACCGAAACATGAATTTTCTGGCTTTGATTCCTTGCACTGGACTGTGGTCATTGTGTGAAACGCTCGGACATCACGTGCTGAATATAATTCGTCCATATATTCTCCAGGATGTATGACGACCTGAAATCCTTCCAAACCGCCACGTCATTCCAACCCGGTAGAGCGCTTTCTTTGGCATATTTTTTAGATTTTTTTTGTGCCTCGTACCAAAAATTACACAACCTATATGTTACAAACATATATATATATATAGACACACACACCAGTCGTTTTGCATGTCCAGCAAATGGAATGAAGCCGCTGGTGTGCATTGTCAATGAACCATGAATTTGCCGGTTCTGGTTACCAGCACCGAACCGTGAGCATCGTATTTACCACTCAGACATCACTTGCTCAATATATTGTGACCAAATATCTTCCGGGATGTGTAGCGGTTTGAAATCCCTCCAAACCGCCATGTTGTTCCAGCCTTGGAGACCTCTATCTCTCGTATTTTTTTTGTTTTTTTTGTGCTTCATACCAAAAATTACGCAACCTACTTCCATAGTGACAAATTAGATTTAAAAACATAATTTTTTTAAAAAAATATCGTATTGTTTTTTATGTTACCTAGTTGTCGCATGATTTTCCCACAACCATCCTCACAACATTGTCATGCACGCTGTCCCACTTGAATTTGTGCTATGTATAAGTAATTTATTTAAAATAAAAATAATAATTTATTTACAATTATATTAATAATTTCTCCATCAACCGCATCATGTGATTGGTGCCCTGTCATGTGCGCAGCAGTCCTTGATGACATGAATGACCTATGTAGTCTAGGTGTGATTGAGAAGTATCTAAGTTTTTTATATGCCACGAGAGTCTTTCCCCTGTCAGTTCTGGGTTTGTAATGAGAATGCCTATATGTCATGCACTCAGTCAGCTTAACATTTTCAAGGTAGTATAACATGTAGAAGTTAGGGCACATGTCAATTTTCTAGTATCCTAAACCGAGGGGTTTCATCATAGACTTTGCAGCATAGAAATTCTCTTTCAGCATGTTCGCTTCAGGTAAAATGCTTCTCGCCCATTTGATAATTTTGTCATAACCGGCCTCACTCAACCCGTGATCTGACTTGATGGTAAACACCTGTGCTACGACCGATAATTTACTATGATTCGTGCAGCCATCCCATAATGGTTCGTCGGAATCTTTCAACAGATCAAAAAACTTAGCTACATCTGCATTAGGTTCTTTTTTTATGATTGGACATTGATTGACATTACATTGATTCATTCTCATTGCATCCATAACCATATTTCTGTAAGGATTACTGTTGTCATTTGCAACTCCCTGCACGTTGCTAGCACTAGAAGTTGACCCAACCACCCTTTCTCCCATTCTTTTATTATGAACAAATACTTCTCCGTGTGCATACCAACACTGGTAATTCTCCATGAACCCTTTGTGTAGAAGATGCATCATTACAACATCTGGATGCAGATACTTTTTATTTTCACACTTCCTGCATGGACACTTAATACCGTCTCTAGTAAAATTTTTGGGAATAGATGTTGTGAAATTAATAAAACTCTGAACCCCGTTACAATAATCCATCCTCCGCAAACGTTGGGGTGAATCTCGATACATCCATGACTTCTATCGAACCTTAATATGACAACATGCATTAATTAACTATGTTAGGTAAATAAATTTGCAAAAATATTGGTTTACCTCGACATTATCCAACAAGCTGATTACAACTTATCATAAATATTCATTATCAATTATCAACGTCCAATATAAATTTACAAAAATTACAACTCCGCAATAGCATTGATAAAAATTAAAATGGAACCGTTAAACAAGCTATTATAATTTATTTCACCACAACACATGTAATTTGGTAATTCAATAACGTTTCAACAATTTACAAACAAATACAATTTTAGAAAATCTAAAACAAACCATAACAAGTACAAAATTATACATTCATACTACAAGTTTGTTTGAGAAATAACAATAAACATGTACATACACTAGAATGTAAAAAAATTGCCATTTAAAATTAAAAAGGATAGATTTACTTACAGAAAATGATAAAATCCACAATAAATTAGAACATGGATGCTGTGACCACAAAACTTAAAGAAATATACTTGTGTTGAGAAGACGGGTTTTTTTTTTTGGGTGCTTGTTTGCAGTTTAGGAGGGGAGGAGAGAGTTGGGATGGGGAAGAAGAATGAGAAATAAGGGAGGAGAGGGTCAGTAGAGTGGTGATATATTAACTTTTACCGAGGGAATCACCGATGGACAATTCTGATGGTGAGTTGGTCACATCACTGTATGGAGATCCCGGTTTGAATCCCTTGGTGAGTCCATCGACAATTTTGACGGTGAATTGGTTATATCACTTTACAGATGTCCCGATTTGAATCCCTCGGAGAGTCCATCAGTAAAATCACCGAAAAAAACTTCCACGTTAGCGAATCGTCCTTTTTTTTTTAATTCTGAATATTTTTTCTATACTTCAGTTGGTATATACCAACGACAGTATTCCGTCAGTATATAACGACTGAAGTACAGACGGAATAGTGTCCATCGGTAATTATCACCGCAATTTACTGACAGAAGTATTCCGTCGGTAAGTCCGTTGGTATTAAGCGAATTTTTGGTAGTGTATATACTCTATGTTCATAAGAAGAAAGTTCTGTTTTTCCAATATGGGATAAGAAAACATTTTGGTTTAAATACTTCAACATAAAAGGAGAAGATAATATCTTTTCAATGTGAGATAAAAAATATTTTAAAGTTTATTATTTACAACATGTATAACCTACATTCACATGAATTATTTCTTAAATTTATAATATGAAAAATTAAAACCCAATTTTTTTAATTTTCCCAGGTTTATCAGGTTAAGGGTCAAGTCTAGTAACTATGGTATTAGGTTTGTGGTTTATTCATTAATTATTTTTTCTTAATTTTATCCTTCAATATTGAATTGGTTGGAGAATAAATTGCATGATTTATTTTATTTTATTTGTCTTTTTACAGGGTTATCATTGTCTCAAATAATTTTTTATTTTTAAGTTGGTGCTCAATTTTGTTACCATATATTTTTATCATATAATTAATTTTTTTTATAAAAAACAAATTAGTAAACCCAATAGAGTCCATGACACGGTTCGCTGGGGGACTAAGATCGATACAATATGTTATTGTCTCAATAGTTTTTGTTGAAAAAGTTATCATCTTGAAATTTTGTCAAAAGTTAAGTCATATTTTTATCAATTATCAAGATTGCATTTAAATCTATTAAATCAATGAATTTAATTCGGGCCAACTTCTACACAATTTAGTTTGAAACTTGAGTTAGACAAATAGTTAGATTACGAGATTTCAAAATTGATATATTAAGTCAGGTTAAATAAAACAATTAAAAAATTTTTCACACTCTTAATATTTTTTTTATATTTTAAAAAAATTATCAAGTTTATAGTATAGCCCGGGCTAATAAACTAGTATAATTTAAAATCCATCACAGATTACAAATTAACCAAAATAACACATCAACAAAAACAAATATAATTAATATAAAAATTCATACACATTAATAATGGTCTGCTGTTAGTTTTTCCTGACTGGGCGGTGTTTAGCTGTTGGGTTCTGACATGGGGGGAGGGGATCTACGATTAGACATGAAGGAATGGGCGTGGCCTATTTTTTCTTCGGCTGATCTCAGCTTCATTTGTTTTTACTAGTCTCTCTGTTTTCTTTCTAATTTTTTTTTCGCTTCTCTCAGACTACTCTCGTGTATTTCTTAGTTGTTTTCTCCTCTAGTTTATAAAAGATTTTATAACTCACTGTGCTGACCTTTTTATCTCAATTTATTTCTCTTTGTCTTTACGTTTTTTTTCCTATATCTTTTCCTCTTTTATAAAAGATTTTTATCTCTTCTTTATCAGAAATTAAAGTCCCATATTTATCTTGGTCCCTCTTTTTTTAATCACTATTTCACTCTCTTATTATTATTATTTTATTTTCTGAGTTTTTTTCCTTTTCAAAAAAATATTTAAAAAATGGAGTGTTAAAGTGGATTATGGCAGTTTTCTCTCTCTTGTA
>Ga0325410_1005305_pt1 | contig 14244 bp, 12 predicted proteins | sample PopdelMetagenome_16_FD_206182 | JGI IMG/M metagenome (GOLD analysis project Ga0325410, IMG submission 206182) | Populus deltoides microbial communities from Bellville, Georgia, United States - Xylem-PdIQD-R3 | ecosystem: Host-associated > Plants > Phyllosphere > Stem > Wood/Secondary xylem... | reverse complement strand
CCTTGGAGAGACTCTTTGTTCACTAAATTTTGTGAGTCGAGTGCGAGGAATTGAAACCAGTCCTGCCTGCAAACAGGCTGATCTCTCTGAACTTTTCAAATACAAGCAAATGGTATATATATATATACACTGCTCGTATTTGATGAAATTTCTTTTGTCTCGGATTCTTTTATCTTGATTCATATTTTCTTTCTTTTTTCTTTCCTTTTTTAATTACAAATAATCAAGTTGAAAAGTTAAAGCATGACGAGAAGGAAACAAAGAAGTTGCAGGATAGCTTGCAATCATTGCAATTGAGGCTTGCTGCTAGAGAACATATCTGCAGATCTCTCCAAGAAAAGGTAATTATGATGGCTTGAGCTCCATTTAATGCTTTTATTTATTTATTATTACTATGAAACATGTGGAAAATTTATTGGAGCTGTTTTTTCGTTTTTCTTTTGCGTTTATTGTCCCTTAAATGGCATTTTTAAGTCATTTTGTAGACTAACAAATAACTTTTCTTACAATAGGTTCGAGAGCTTGAGAATCAGTTAGGTGAGGAAAGAAAAACTAGACTAAAGTAGGAATCAAGAGCCTTTGCCGCTGCTGCTTCTCAGTCTACGAAACAAGTAGAAGAGAAGAGAAGAGAAAAGTAGATAAGAAGCCACTTCCGTGTCCTTCAAAGTTGAGGATGCTTTTGAGAAAAATCACCAATTTCATGCCTCCACCATCTCCTCTACAAAAACAGAAAACTGGTTCTGTTTTATCTTCAATGCATGAAAAAGAAAACAATCCAAGGACCACAGTTGTGGTTTACTTCTTATGTCTTACCATTAACTTGTTCTTGCATTGATTCTGCAGTGTCTTGGAGGTGCCTTATGATTGTTCAGCTGAGGCAGACTTGCTGCATTCACTTATCGTTAAAGCTAGGTTCGAGAACAATCGATTCCAGAAGCCAAGGAAGCAACCAGAGACTTCAAGCATACATGTTGATTGGTTTTGATATTGAAACACCCAGTACATTCGTATTGAGATTTTCACTTTCAGATTTTGTGTTCTGCTCAGGACTCAAAACTCAGCACTAAATATGTGAGATTTTCTGATATCATTCAATTGTACATCTCAACTCCTTGAATGATGTGTCCCCTACTTCCTTGAGTGACATGAAGGATTGTATTCCTTCATGATAATTTTGTATATGTATCTCACATTCTCACTCTCTTCGGTGCAGGAATATTTTGTTAAGCCAATTAGAGTTAGGCTGTGTATTCCTGGGTTGGAAGTCCCGGAGTGGTTCTGTTATAAAAATACAGGAGGATCTTCATTAAATATTCCAGCTCATTGGCACCGTACTACTAACACTGATCAGTTCCTGGGATTCACCTTCTGCGCTGTTATTTCATTTGGCCACAGTAAGAAAAAGCGTCCCGTTAATATTAGATGTGAATGCCATTTGATAACCCAAGGTGGAAACCAGAGTGATCTCAAAATCTACTACCATGAAGAAGTTGAAAGAAAGGAGCGGAGTTTATCGGAAAGGGATCATGTTTTCATCTGGAGTATCAACTCTAGCTGCTTTTTCAAGGAGGCCTCGTTTCATTTCAAACCACTGGGGGGAACTGCTGATGTGGTGGTTAAGTGTGGAGTCCATCCACTGTTTGTCCAAGACTGTTGATGAATCCTCTGTTATTTCACTTCCTAGGACCATAATTGGGTCTTAGCCTTCTTGAGCTTTTCACCTGTGCCATTCAAAGAATTTGCATGGTGTCCATGTTCATGTGTTCAAAGAGCCCCCCTGCCTTCACTTATGCTTCTGCGGCTGGAACTGTATTGGCGACGTCTCAAGGTTGGTCTACTATCCAGTGATCGGATTTTTGAGTGTCTTTGGTCTCTGCGAGCTAGCCTCTATAAAAAAAAAAGCAGCAAGGCAAATAGATGATGCATAAAGTTTTACTGATGCATTACAGGCTCTTTGAATTGATTTAATAAGCAAATAAAGCCACAGTTGTGGTCTACTTCTTATGTCTTATCATTAAGCTGTTCTTGCATTGATTCTGCAGTTTCTTGGAGGTGCCTTACGATTGTTCAGCTGAGGCAGACTTGCTGCATTCCCTTATCGTTAGAGCTAGGTTCGAGAACAATCGATTCCAGAAGCCAAAGAAGCAACCAGAGACTTCAAGCAAATATGTTGATTGGTTTTGATATTGAAACACCCAGTACATTCGTATTGAGATTTTCACTTTCAGATTTTGTGTTCTGCTCAGGACTCAAAACTCAACACTAAATATGTGAGATTTTCTGATATCATTCAATTGTACATCTCAACTCCTTGAATTATGTATCCTTTAAGTTCTCTGAATGATGTGTCCCCTACTTCCTTGAGTGACATGAAGGATTTGTATGGTATATTTGCAGTTCAGGCATGTCAAAGTTTCATGTTTTTGTTCTTTTGGGGATGTATGGTTTGTACTCCTCTTATTAACTTTATGTTCATTGTGAATGAAACCAAAGTAGAGTATAAAAACTCTATTTTCACGACTATGCATGGTAAGAAACTTCTGAACAGAATACTTCTTAGCAAGATTCCCACATACCAAAAACCACTTTCTTCCCCCCAAATCAACAAACAGGAACGAACATATAACAAGAAACCCAGTGACCAAAAAGCATTCAACTTTATTAATTACCTGAACAGAATACTTCTTAGCAAGACTAGTAACAGAATCTCCTCTAGCAATCTTATGTGAAATAGCAAACTTCCAAATCCCATTCTCTCTCCAAAAACTCCCAGACACAGGCTCCCCCACTATCTCCTTCAACTTCCATGGTTCCATAAACGCAGGCCTCACAATCGCATCATCAGAAGCCATATCTCTCCACAGCCTGCAAACACAGCTTGCACGTGCCAAGTCTCGAGCTCCAAGCTTTCGTAAGATCATAACTAGTGTGTCCCTGCATGTAAGGATGCGAGTGACACGTGGGAGTCCATTGTCTTGGTGGTTTTGTTATTCTTGAGTGGTGTATTGAGAGAGGGAGGGGTAGAGGAGGCCTAGTGTTAGGGAAGAGGGTAGTAGTAGAAGGTAAAGTCTTCCTCTTCGATTTCAACTGATTTGTTTATGGGTTTTGGATTTCTCTTGGTGGTGTTTTCAGTGGGGATAGTGTCGGCGGCGATTGTGTTTTGATTGCCACTGGATTAGGTGAAGAAGAAACGGTGGGTTTTCTTTTTGGGAAGGAGGGTAATAGTAGAAAAGGGAGTCTGTGTCATCCATCCTCTGTATAGCTTGACTGGCTTGGAAAAGCTTTTTAATTTTCATTTATCCTAGTTTAAAATCTAGGTTAAAAAAACCCCAATTGATTAGGGCAAAACTCAATTAAAGATTCGTTGACTTTTCAATATTTTAGATAAGCCTTTTGAATCTATGGCCCAAACCTTACCCTGTCTGTATCAATCCTAAAATCCTAAAATTATGTTTTTGAAAAGCAAATTGATATGAATATCTTTTTTATCATCTAATAAAAAAAATCACCTATTAATAACAATATAATAAAATGTAGTGATGAGTGCTAAGATATATTTAAATAATGACATTGACATTAATAATTTACCATAAATTTAGTATTTAGTATGATGTAAGAGTGAATTCTGTGAAAGTAACAGAAAAAAATTGCGTATTATAAATGCTGTAGTTAAATCCATGGATGGTGCAGGATTATTTCAAGTTAATTTAAATTAATTTTGATTTTTTTTTAGAATTATTTTTATATTGGGTTGATTTTAAATTTAAATTTTGTAAATTTTTTTCATTTCATCTTCTACTATGTTATCACATTCATATGATTCGGATTGTAGGATTTGATGGGCTTGCCCGAGTTTGTAGTTGTTTTTTTGTTTTTTTTTGTTAATTGTTTTTTTTAATTTCATCTTTCTATATTAAATTTGTTAAAAATTAAGCTTTATATTTTTTTATTTCTTTTCTATTATATTATCTTAGCCTTATGATTTAGTTTACAGGTTTGACATGCTCATTTGAGTTGTTTTTTTATTCTTTTTTGAAAAACAATTATTTTTTGATATTGAGTTGACTAGAAAGTGAGTTTTATCTTTATTTTTTTTGCAAAATATTTTTTTTCTATACTATTATGATCCTTTTTTGTTTGTTTATTATAGTTGAATGTTTTTTCACTATTTAATTAAAAAATATTGATTGATGTTAGGTAATCTCTCAGGCAGTATAATTAAAAAGAAAACGTGTTGAAAAGTTTCAAGATTAATTTGTTTGATTAGGTTTAATAATATTATCAAAAAAATCATTCATATTATTGAAATTAAAAAAAAAAAATTCAAAACTAGTGTACAGGGCAATTAGGTGCTGACATTATTGTTTTTTTGTTATTGATGATGGGGGACTTGGTATTTTACCAAAGATAAAAAAAAAATAATACAAAAATTAAAAACTATAGTAAAATGATCAAAATGCTCTTAGAAATCAAAAAATTAAAAATGTCCTAAAAGGGTTTTTGTTTTTTTTTTCTAATGGTTTTTTCATTATTATTATGTAAGTTTTGGGAAAACTTGATATTATTTAATCTATAAAAATAGTAGAATTAAAAAGAATTACGTGAGAAAGGTCAAGCTTTTGCTACATATATAGCCTCTGGATATTCGTAATGATTCTGCAATTGAAGGGCCGTGTTATTAACAATCCGGTTACCATGAACCAACTACAAGAGCTCATGAAAATGTTGATGCCCAGAATAAAGAGTACTTTTTTTTATTTTTTTTATTTGTATATCCCATTAATTATATATTATTTGTTTATTTATCGGATTTAGATATTAAAAATCGTCATAGTTAATAAATTCATAGTTAGAAGCTCACTTCTAGCTAGGTCAGTTTAATTCGATTTCTTAATTGCAACACAAGTAGCTTAATTAAGCCTTAGAATGAGTGTTTAAGGAATCCCGTTAAATTAATTATATATTGTTTGTTTATTTGTTTAATTTGGACATTAAGAATTATCATAGTTAATAAATTCATAGTTAGGTTTGTTTCAATTTCGTACTTAATTGTAACACAAGTAAGTAGCTTGAGCTTTAGAATGGGTATTTAAGGAGAGTTTTGCTCATTGCAACTCTTTAATTAGCCTACCTTTGTATCAACAATTTCAATATAAGCTTTCTCAAGATAATTATATGGTTTTTTTCCTAAGTTTATTTTGTAGCTCTTTATTTTATTTATATGCTTTCTTTTTATTAACATGTTTTATCTATCAATTTCTTTAAATGTTTTCTCTGCATGTTCTTAATTATTATTTTTTTGTTTCGTTATCATGTGTGTGTATGGTATTAGCTTCATACTTTTATGTTTTTTTATATATTAATAATCGAGATAGAATATTAATAAGATCTAGTTAGTTAGTGTTATTAAGAAAATAATAAATTGACTTAAAGAAAAATTTATAGTGAAAAAAGTAAAGAAACAACAAAAAAATATTAATCCTGAATGTTGTAACTCATTTTTGGACCCCCGCATAAAAAAAAGTCAAAAATCCAAAAAATAATAGCAATGAAAAAAGAATGTTGGAGCGTCCATAAAATAGTCAGAAATTGGTTTAGAAGGTTAAAAATTACAAAATTTGAAATTTGACGGTATATTTTTGACTGATTAGAGCCCTATTGACAATGAAAATTCAATTTTAGAAAGAAAAGTTTAAAATTAGATGTTTACTCAATTAAATTTTATTGAAGGTTCAATTGAATTTATGGAGGGTTTGATTGCAAGAAAAATTGATTTTTAAGTCAATTTGGCTTTAATTGGAAGAAATTAAAGTTGTGATGTCTAATTATAATTTTTAAGAGTTGATTTGGTTAAATTTAGGGCTTAATTGCATAAATATTGAAGTTTGATGGTCAATTAAGAACTTAATTGAAGAAATTCAAAACTAAGAACCAAAATGGAAAAGACGCGTAAATAAAGGGTCTGGAATTGATTGAATCAGGGACCAGATTGAATAAATCACAAATTGAAGACTGATTTGGAAATTGACATATTTTGACGCCATTTACTTTTAAATGAAACGGTGCAGTTTCATCTAATGTTAAAAAAAAAAAAAAGAGAAGAAGCCCAAAAACAGTGCCGTTTGGAATGACATTGTGGATTCTTCTTCTTTTTCAGTTTTTCCCCTGGACGTGTAGAGGCAGGGGAAGAAAAATCATGTTCCCCTGCATCTGCTCCTTTCCCTCTCTCTCCCAAAACCCAAAAAATCGACAAAGACCCCCATGTATTTAAACTTTTACCCGTAGCCTACCACCAGATGAAAGAACAGAGAGGACGAGCCCCTCGGGCGACCCTGAGATGGCTGCCCAGTAGCCGCTTGCCCACCCTACCCCTGTGCCATGACTGGACAGGGGTAGTAGCCGTCTCTCTCCTGTTTTCCACTTATAAATACCAGGGGAGAGAGAGGGTTAGTGGGGGGGAGAAAAAAAGAAAAAACAAGGGGGAAGTATAGAGAGAAGAGACGAACAGAGAGGGGGGCGGAAATAGAGAGAAAGAAGAGGGGAAAGGGGCCGAACAGAGGTGATATTGAAAAAGTAGAGGGGACAGGGAGATTTTGAGAACCAGAGGGAACGAAAAAACAGAAGGGAATAAAAAAGAATGTTTTGGGGTTTTAAGAGAAGAAAACGCATAATACAAAACGAAAAAAGAGAGTAGAGCAAACAAGAAAAAAGAACAGAGAGAGAATAAAGAGAAGGAAACAGGGGACGGTTTGAGAGGGGAGACTGAGGAGAGAAAAGAACAGAAAATAGAGGCAAAAAAGAAAAGAAAGAAAACAAGGGAGAACAGGGAAGGGGAAAGGAAGAAGAAAGAAATAAAAAAGAAAAAAAGAGAAAAAACCAAGAGGGAAGAAACAGAACAGAAGCAAGAGAATATGAAGAACATAAATAAAAATAGAAGAGATGAAGAGAAAAACGGAGACTAGGTATGCCTCTGCACTGTGAAGAAGAACAAGAACGACAACAAACACCGGTTGAACCACACCGCCATTCCACCATCGGTCCACGATTGCTAATTATAATTGACTAGTTATAACCGGCTAATTATAATTGACTAGTTGTAAGAGCACAGTAACCGGTCCACGGTTGCTATGGGTTGGATCATCAGTCTATTCCACGCGGCTGGGCTGAGTCCAACCCAATTAAAGTAGTTTGTATTTTATTTGGGTCTGAACAACCAGATTTCATTTCAGGTCAGGTCAAGTGAAGTCCAAAAAAATTTTAAAAAAGTATTTTTTAAAAAATTTATGATTTCTCGCATATTTTTTATCCATTTTGATTAATATCAGTTTGTATTTTTATACTATAAAGATGCAAATTCAATATTAAAATACCTGATTTTTATCGAAACATTGCAAAAAATCATAAAACAAAAAAATATCTTGTGTTCATGCATACGACCAAGTCTCTCAAAGATATATATATATATATATATATATATATATATATATATATATCATATTTTCATACGATAAAAATTCAAAAATATATGTTAGCATGCATTTTGGCTTTAATAATCAGTTTATTAAAGTAATGAGAACTAGGCCAACATTTCAAAAAATTCCATAAAAATTATTTTGTTTTCTTTTAATATCTGGGATTACGAACTTACACGTAAGACGTACTATTAATATTAAAATTAGTTTCTTTGGTTGACATTAGAACAGTTAGGTTTCACCTTATAAGATGAGGACCTCTTTACCGAAGAGGACTTTTCTTGAACATCAGACAGACCAACAATTAGAAAACACGACAATACCTTAGCTTTCATAAGACAATAAAACAATGTAGCTTATCTTATATAGGGCGTAGTTGGAGTGCTAATACTTTCCCTTTACGCAACTAGTCCTCGTACTCGATCTCTGAGACCAATTAGGGGTTTCTAGTGACCAAAATATTAGGTGGTGACTCTCATTCCCGCTTTTCATTGATAAAAGACAAGAATTCTTTGTCTCCCCACATTTGCCAGATAGATACAATATCGAGAGTGGACGATCGCTGCAGTGTCGCACACATGTGACACTAAATATTAGATCATCTTATCACATAATCTGAACATTAATTAGCTAGATTAACACCTATATAAGTAAAATTCTAAAATCATAAAATTTATCCCAATCAGAGTCAGCAATATCAAAAATTAATTTGTTGCGGGTAATTCAAATAAACCACAAGATACCACAGCAATCCATACTTCTATGCAATTCTATAGTTTATTAATACAAATATTTATTATTTATCACTTGATTTAAACCTATAATTTATTGTTTAATGTAAACTTTAAGGTTTATTTCTTAATTTAAACCTTTTTGTTTGAAGCTAGAGTGGACCTTATTGTTTTTCGATCAATACAAACTTTACCATTTACTGGTTATCATGCCCGCGCGCTGCTGCGGGCTTAAGGTATGTTTGTGTGTTGTTATAGATTTGTAGAAAAAATCATAAATTTTTTTAAAAACAATTATGTGAAGAAACACTATTGCAATATCAAAAATTAATTTGTTGCGGGTAATTCAAATAAACCACAAGATACCACAACAATCCATACTTCTATGCAATTCTATAGTTTATTAATACAAATATTTATTATTTATCACTTGATTTAAACCTATAATTTATTGTTTAATGTAAACTTTAAGGTTTATTTCTTAATTTAAACCTTTTTGTTCGAAGCTAGAGTGGACCTTATTGTTTCTCGATCAATACAAACTTTACCATTTACTGGTTGTCATGTCCGCGCGCTGCTGCGGGCTTAAGGTATGTTTGTGCGTTGTTATAGATTTGTAGAAAAAATCATAAATTTTTTTAAAAACAATTATGTGAAGAAACACTATTGCAATCCATAATGTTTTCAAGAAAAATTAAACTATAAAGCTAAATTCTCAACCAGCTTAATATTAAAAAAATAAAATAGATAAATAATTTTGAAAAAAATCATAAAAAAACAAAAGGAAAAAAATCATGTAGGGAAACATTGCAGTAATCTATAGTGTTTTGTGAGGAAATATACAATTGTAATTTTCATCCAACTCAATAATAAAAAATTAAATCCAATAAAGATAATTTTGGAAAAAAATCTTAAAAAAATGAAAGGAAAAAAAAAACTATGCAGAAAAACATTGTAGCAATCTATAGTGTTTCATGAGAAAATTTATAGTTATAATTTTCAATCAGCTCAATATTAAAAACAATAAAATCGATAAAGACAATTTTGAAAAAAATTATAATAAAAAAAATTTCATGTGGGGAAACACTTTAGCAATCAACGGTGTTTTGAAGAAAAACACAACAAAGCTAAATTTTCAACTAGCTTAGTATAAAAAATAAATTCGACAAAGATAATTTTAGAAAAAAATCGATAAAAAAACATGTGGGGAAACAATATAGCAAGAAAAAATCATGTGGGAAAATACTGTAGCAATCCACAATGTTTTTTTCAAGAAAAAAACTACAAAACTAAATTATTACCAGCTCAATATGAAAAAACTAAAATTGATAAAGACAATTCTAGAAAAAAACAAAGGAAACAAAAAAAAAAACCATATGGGGAAACACTGTAGCAATCAACAGTATTTTAAAGAAAAAACTATAAAACTAAATTCTCAACCAGCTCAATATTAAAAAAATAAAATTGACAAAAATAATTTTGAAAAAAACACAAAAAAAGAAGACAATTTTGGGAAAAAAAAAGAAAAAAGAAAAATAAAAAAACATGTGGGGAAAGCTAAAGCTAAATTCTCAACCAGCTCAATATTAAAAAAAATAAATTTAACAAAGAGAATTTTGAAAGACAAATATGTGGAGAAATATTGTAGCAAAAAAAAAAACCATATCAGGGAAATACCATAGCAATCTACAATGTTTTTTTATAAAAAAAAACTACAAAACTAAATCCTCAACCAGCTCAATATGAAAAAAAAAACTAAAAGGACTATTTTTGGAAAAAAAATCATATAAGAAAACATTATATCAATTGACAATGTTTTTTTTTTAAATAACAGAGCTAAATTCTCAATTAGTTCAATATTAGAAAAAAAATTAGTAAATTTTTTTTTGAAAAAATATATAATGTTTTTTAAAAAGAAGTAAATCATGGAAAAAAAACATGTAAAAACAAAAAAAAAACAAAAAAAAATTAAAAATATTAGTACAATGAAAATAAAAGGTGTGGGGAAGCTACATTACTTTCCCCATCCATGCCTTTTAGAGTGTTGTTAATTATTTAATTAAATCTTATTGTTTAATGCTTTATGTGGACTTATTAGTTATTATAAACACTACAATGTTATGTCGATGTAAAAATTATTTCTTCGTGTTAGGAAGAAATGTTAGTGTATGCTCATATGGACTTATCTTCAATGACAAGTAAAGGAAAAGAAAAAGAAAAAGAAGATATCTGACCAATGCTGTCCTCTTTTCCTTTCGGTTTTCTCGGGCCAGCCCTCCTCTCTTTTATCCTTTCTTTTTCTTCCTCAACGTCTCTTCCATGGCACATTAAGGAAACAAGAGAAAGAAGACGATATTGTTTCCTCGTTGTGGCACACAGAGGGTTAAAGATCAACAAGCTGCCCTTGATTAATAACTGGTACAACTTTCTTCCTATTCGTCCATTAATTTCTCTCTGTTTTGGGTTAGATTCCACTTGTTTGGCCATTGCTGTAGCATCATTCATGTTGTTTATGTTAGTGAGTTTTCTCTTTTAGCTCAAAATGACTGTGTAATTAAGATCTCAGCTAATTTCCCACTGGCATTGTGGCACATAGAAGGAGGGTCAGAATCCACCTTCCTCAAGGGCTTCACTTTCTTTCCAATGAACTAAGGATTCTCCATTGGTATAATTACCCTTTGAAATCCTTACCATCAAATTTTTGTCCTGAGAAACTTGTTGAATTTCACATGCATTGTAGCCAGCTTGAACAACCCTGGAATGAATTCCAGGTATGCTTTAGCATCCTTCTTTATCAAATATAGGACATTATTTAAATTATTCATGACATTATTTTATGCCTTTTTTTTTTAATTTGCAGCCACTTGAAAATTTGAAAGTAATGAACCTCCGTTCCTCCTCAAAGCTGAGCCTAAGTGATTCAGACTTGTCTAAATTCCCAAATCTTGAGGTTCTAAATCTGGGACAGTGTAGTGGTTTGGCTGGTTTACCTTCCTCTATTAAAAACAGCACCAGACTTACTGAATTGATCCTTTACCTTCCTCTATTAAATACAGCACCAGACTTACTGAATTGATCCTTTACCATTGTGATAGTTTATCTACTTTGCCATCATCAATTGTACAGGCGACGTCTCAAGGTTTGTCTACTATCCAGTGATCGGATTTTTGAGTGTCTTTGGTCTCTGTGAGCTAGCCTTTATAAAAAAGCAAAGGCAAATAGATGATGCATAAAGTTTTACTGGTGTATTACAGGCTCTTTGAATTGATTTAACAAGCAAATAAAGACACAGCTGTGGTATACTTCTTATGTCTTATCGTTAATCTGTTCTTGCATTGATTCTGCAGTGTCTTGGAGGTGCCTTACGATTGTTCAGCCGAGGTAGACTTGCTGTATTCACTTATCGTTAAAGCAATCGATTCCAGAAGTCAAGGAAGCAACCAGAGACTTCAAGCAAACATGTTGATTGGTTTTGATATTGAAACACCCAGTACATTCGTATTAACATTTTCACTTTCAGATTTTGTGTTCTGCTTAGGATTCAAAACTCAACACTAAAGTTCAATGTGTGAGATTTTCTGATATCATTCAATTGGACATCTCAACTCCTTGAATTATGTATCCTTTAAGTTCTCTGAATGATGTGTCCCCTACTTCCTTGAGTGACATGAAGGATTTGTATGGTATATTTGCAGTTCAGGCATGTCAAAGTTTCATGTTTTTGTTCTTTTGGGGATGTATGGTTTGTACTCCTCTTATTAACTTTATGTTCATTGTGAATGAAACCAAAGTACAGTATAAAAACTCTGTTTTCATGACTATGGTAAGAATCTTCTGTCCAAAGAAAGGTGTCATGTCATGTATATTACAAATTACCTGTCAAGGTTCAGACAGTTAAGATCTTATGCGTCTGCATTTCTACACTGGAAATTATCACCTAAAGTCTAATTTCTACTGATATAGACCTCTATCAAACAGGTGGGAAAAGAGGATTCAGGAGTAGTGTTTCAGACTTCATTATTATTATTGCTTGATGACTCGTATTCAGATCATTAATTACTCACTGTGGCCCTCAGCTCAGGTTTCTGACATGTATAGTTCACAGAGTGAAGACCATAGAAGACTTATCTAGATTACCGCGGAAGAAAAATGATGTGGTTGTCAATGACAATGGACAAAGTGTGATAGCTTCATATGTTAAGAGAAAAGTGGTAAATTCTTAAGTGGAAACTCTAATCATGGTCTAGCAAGGGTTGTCTGGAAAAAGATTCCGGAAGACCACCAGTATCCACAAGGAAATCACCAGGAAATCACTGCTTGGCTGTGTTCAAAAAAGCAAAAAGGCACACAGCGAGTCAAGCATCCGCGTACACGACGCTTTAACTCGTTTTGGCCGGTGGGACTAATTTATACACCCAGCCAGCGTTTAACACAAGATAGAGCTCTACATCAATAATTGATAGGAAATTGGCATGCCACTTTCTCATCAATTATTTAAGATATGATTAAACCATAAACATTCCTTCCTGGAAACCGACCTCAACTTTTCCTCACCGACAAAGTAAAGAAAAAGGAAAAGAAGATAGATGATTAATCCATTTGGAATGGAAGTTGAACCTGTTTTTTTTTTTTTTTTTGTTAAAATTTAGATTTTTTAAAATATTTTTGGATTATTATTTATTTATATAAAAAATAAAAAAATTATTATTTTAATATATTTTTAAATAAATACTTTAAAAATCAAACTTTAAATGATTCCGGACTATAATTCATTTGGTTGACTTGACGATTAATGATACGATAACTATGACAAATAGTCATATTTTCTCTCACTTTTTAGTTCTAAATTTCTCACTGTAGGAAGTGAACTTAGCTCAACTAGATGAAATAGAAAGTGAAATAGAGAGATTATTGTAGAGTTTAATGTTACAACAAGGAATTTTAACTGGTAATGTTCTTGATATAGACATGTAATTTTTTTTATTTAAATTCTGTTATTTTATGTTTTAAAAATGTTTTTGAAGAACAATAAATTTTTTTTATTTTTTTACTTTACTTTAAATTAATTGTTTTTGGTGGTTTTAGATTGTTTTAATATAGTAATATTTAAATTAAAATTTAAAAATATTATTTTAATATATTTTTAAATAAAAAATAATTTAAAAAACAACTTAGCAATTTGTGGGGTTTGGTCGGCAATAATAATTAATAAAATCTAATGCACCACGTATTCTGGTCTAATTCCTCCATTAATTCAACTTTTTAAATAATTAATTACAAAAAAATGTTGAGTCTTTGCCTGGTGAGTCAACCCATGCGAGTGTTCTATTAAATTATTAATTTTCATTCCCAACTTATAATTGGTTAATTAGATAATATATATTTGCTCAGCGTATGGTAGTAAACAATATATAGTAGTTTGATGTTATACACATTCCTTCCAGGAAACTGACCTCAACGTCTCTTCCATGGCACATTAAGGAAACAAGAGAAAGAAGACGATATATCCTCGTTGAGGCACACAGAGGGTTAAAGATCAACAAGCTGCCCTTGATTAATAACTGGTAAAACTTTCTTCCTATTCGTCCATTAATTTCTCTCTGTTTCGGGTTAGATTCCACTTGTTTGGCCATTGCTGTAGCATCATTCATGTTGTTTATATATGTTATTGAGTTTTCCCTTTTAGCTCAAAATGACTCTGTAATTAATTAAGATCTCAGCTAATTCCCCACTGGCTCCACTCTTTGTAACTTTCATTGCTCTTCTTTGCTGGGCTAATATTTTTCTTCTTAAATATTCCTGCTCTGTTCTTTCTATCTCATTATCTTCTGACAGTTATTATTCACTTCTATCTCCTTCTTTCTGATTTTCCACATGTTTTTGGCTTGAACCTCTGAGCTATAGACCACTATATTTGTCTGATCATTCTAATACACTCTTGTTTGATCATATTTAGCCTTTATTTATGAGATATAAGAACTCAAATAATCTCCCAAGTGTCCTCCATCCGCTAGCTTCTCTCTTTATTTATCAGGTGTAAG
>Ga0325410_1005301_pt1 | contig 14255 bp, 8 predicted proteins | sample PopdelMetagenome_16_FD_206182 | JGI IMG/M metagenome (GOLD analysis project Ga0325410, IMG submission 206182) | Populus deltoides microbial communities from Bellville, Georgia, United States - Xylem-PdIQD-R3 | ecosystem: Host-associated > Plants > Phyllosphere > Stem > Wood/Secondary xylem... | reverse complement strand
CCACCCCCTCCCCCCCCCCGCCCCCCCCCCCCCCCCCGCCCCCGCCCCCCGGGCCGCCCCCGCCCCCCCCCCGCCCCCCCCCCCCCCCCCCCCCCCCCCCCCCCCCGCTGATAAGTTTAGAGTGGATGCATCCTGTCCTTAGAACATGGCATGCTTTAAGGGAGCTGCTCCTGCTTTTGCAATTTTGTTTCATATAGTATTTTCAAAAAGAAATGTTTTAATTTCCAGCAGTGGAGTTGGTGATAGATTTTCATCGGCATCGATGAAGAGCCCGCTGCATTCTTTTCCATTTTTAATGCAAGGCAGGAGCCTAGGTCTTTTTATAAGCAAGCTGCATGAAAAGAAATTCCTATAGGGTTTGCAGATAGACTAATCATTGATCTCAGTTATTATTGTGAGCAAGAATTCTCTAGGGACTATACTGAAGATCCATTTGAGTGGAATTCAAGTAAATTTTTTCTTGGTTTCTCGTTTTTTGGAAATAAGAACGTTGTTTGGTACTTGTAGTAATCAAACATACGATTTTGTATGAACGGCGTGCCTTCATTTAATTCATACATTCAGTTGGAACAGAAAATCAAAGTAGCGTTAATGCTTTGCCACAAGGGAACTTCGTTGCGATTTTTCGCTTTTGAAACCTAATAACTGACAAAGGCATAACTTGAGAAAGATAATTGTTTCCGAGTTCCAAGGCCATCATCATCAATAGAAAAAAGTTCAAAGGGGCAGAAAATCTCCTCCGATCATTATCCATATTAATCATCTGATTAGAAAATCAATCAAGTATGACACCAAAATTTTAAAAATACAGGCAGCATTCATTGTCTAAAAAAATTGTGTTGCTCCAAATATCATATTCTACGTCAAAGACTCCGACAGGAACGATAATAAAAATAATTTCCTTTGAACAAAGACATGGGTAATGGTGTTTAATGTTCCCTTAATGACCCTCTCTTTCAAATTCACTCACATGGATTTGACCAAATTGGGACAAAAATTATTTTGATCAAGGCTTGGAAAAGTTCTGCAATTTTTTTTTTATCTTATTGCAGCTTTGCAAAGTAGATGTTGTGTGAAATAACTTTGACATTCACAGCCAAGTGCTTAGTGCCAATACATAACAATAGGTTTGATTACCAATTTGCAGGCTATACTGTCATGGAGGCATGTGAGATTCTAATCCCGCTTTGATTAAACAAATGACAAAACGGAAAAGTTGTGCAGGAAGACTGTTTGTCCACTGACTTAAAATTCGAAGTTTTTATGGAATTACACGACTTGAAATGCAGCACATTAAAGCTGATACCAGAGTTTGTTCCTCTTTTTTTGACCTTTGCTTTTAGAACATTACTGTAACTTCAGAGGTGAAGACACTCCTGCACGATGATAAAAGAAGTCACAAGGGGAACAGTCAACTCTTATTTAGAAACAGTGTCCGAAGAAACACATATCCAGAAAGAGGAAGATAAATCATGCCCAAGCCTGCCTAAGCAAAGTCAAAAGCATGGTTAGTGCCGTAGTGGTCCCAAACCTTGATTTAGAAACCATTAAAGGGCACGACCGAGAAGGACAAGAGGCTCTAATTGGTTAGTTAAGATAAGACACTTGATTAGCCTCCTCATGATCCCAAGAGGCTAAACTATTCCTTCCTTATTTTGGCCGTTTTCAATTTCATGCGTTGTCACATTGATGTCACAAACTGAATTCTTTAGTATGCTGGCATCCATTTTGCAGTTGAGGAGAGCTTTGACTGCTCAACTCACCTAATCATTTTTATCAAGAAAAAGAAAACATCAACTAATCATCGCCAGAAAAATAATGACACCATAGGAATTTATGTGGAAAAAAACTGATGATGAATATTTTCAGGGTAAATGTGCACCCATGAACATTGCCTTCCTCATCAGAGCTGGTTCTTAATTTTCACAATGTATTCACAAAAAGTTGAGAACGCAGCTCAATACGCAGTCTCGACAATTGATAGTGCATCCACCGAGGAAAAGAGGTTTAATTTGGAGTTCGGTGGTTCAACTCCCAGTTGATCAAAGACAGTAGCATAAAATCTGAGATGAAGCATAGTGCAACAGTAAATAAAAGACTACTACGTACTTTCAATTCACTTCAAATTCTGATTCATGGGATTTAGTCAAGGTTTCGTTATAAACAAGAATAAGACTATGTGCTCCATTTTGGTAATACTAATTTTTTTTGTTAAGATTTTTATTTATAAAAAATCATCTTAAATAAAATGGGTCTGACAATCATGTCAGATTCAAAGTATTTTGGTTTGACAATCAGTCAAGTCTAAAGTTACGTGAATTTGACGAACATTTCAAATTAAAAAAACTTAGATTTATAGTCAGTTAAATTCAAGAAAACTTGGGTCTGCTAAACATGGCAAACCCAAAAATCTTGGACTTGACAATTAACCAAGTCCGAGAAAATGTAAATTTGATAAACATGACAGATACAAAAAACTTGGACATTACTAAGTATCAATGCTATATGTCTGATCCTGGACAATCCTCTACAATATAAATATAAAAGACATGATAAACTATCATTTCTCTCCATCTAGAATAACGTTCATATTAAGATAATAATTTCTCTATACTAATTATAGGTATATACATGGTCCCTTAAGGAACTTATCATACTTATTAATGATATGTAAGAAATATTTATCACCCATACAGAAAAGAAAGGACTTTGCAGTTTTTTTTCCTGAAACGACAAGGTTCAGGAGTATAAATACATCATGAACCATCCAGGTAAAAAGTTCATAACTTTTCATCTCTTAAGATAAAATATACATAGATTTCAGAGCATTAATCAACTTAAAACTAAAAAACAAACATCTTTGTTTCTTGAATTTTAAAGCTCTTTAAATTATTTATTGCCTTAAGTCATTTTATACATTTCTCATAAATATATTAACTTTATTATCGGAAGGTTTTTAGGTTCTTCGATTATATCCGTTTTTGCAGATATTAAAGCTTTTATTATTAGCATGAGTTACTCAAATTAAAAAGAAGAAATTTAAGCATTTAAATATATTGATTAACAACCATCTCAAACTTAAATAACCTTTTAGTTATATATTTTGAAATATCATCACACTATAAGGAAGAAATTTCCATTTCGGGATTTTCACTTTAGGAACTTCTGCCAATAAAATTGCAATGAATAAATGAGCAAAACACATACTTCGGAATTGTAGGATGCAATCAAAATTTCTTGTCTGTACATCCAAAGATTGTCCCAGGATTGTAACAGAGGCATGGATTGGATCCGTTTTTCAGTTTGTCCAAGTTGACCTTGAATTTTTATTCACCGTTAATTCAACGATTTCGCCAGAAACTGAAACCGAACTCCTCCAGTTATAATTGTTTGTCTAAATGCACTTAACGGAACCTATAAATTAGTGAGAACATCAACTAAACCAGTCCATATATATGTTCTTGTCCGAACAGGTACATTCGATCGGGACAAACTGCAACTTTAAGCTGAAGAACACGGGCAAATTAGGATCCTTGAAATGCTCATTGCATTTCTTAAGGTGGTCATTTAATGTCCTCGAATGTACGATTTACTCTTTAGAGATTAATTTTCAACAAGTTGTTGACATATATAGGAATCACTTGCACTATTGTATTCAAATTTGTCTCCAACCTGACCCTCAAGATTGCATAGAAAGAGCTGATTTATACAAGAAATGTCACAGGATCTTCATTCTAAATGTGCACCATGTTTCCTCTGAAGACGCCCTGGTCATCCGACCTTTATTGCATTCAGATTAACAGGAAGAAAATCTAAGGGTTGTCTGAATGTCAAGTTACCCAGGTTAATGATTTATTTCAAAACCAAATGAGAAGGACTACAAGTCTGAGAGATTATCCAGTTCTTCTAAGGCAACGGTCTCTCTCACATTCATGCATGCAAGGGAAAGATATATATATATATATCGTGTTTGTATTTTACAAGTGGATCCCAATTCCTAATTAAATCATATGAATGTGAGCATGTAATTGATCAGCTAAATACTACCTTTATATTTTAGGTCTAATGATTTACTTATATCTCGATCGATGCAGAATTAACTTAGTTTTGATATATAATGAATTCAAATATGTTTTTACCATTAGTAAAATAACATATAAGGACTAAACTACAAAGGTATAAGCACATATCAAATCATAATTCAGTTCAAACTTCAAACAATTCTCGAATTTCAAATGCAATTGGATCAATTTATCATGATGACTCCCGTACTAGAATTCTTGCTATATGACTGACATGTGATCATTTTTTAAAAAATGTTGGAACCATTGACCGGACAACATCCAAAATTTATCAGACTAATTTCCATTCAATGAACCTTTTTAGTTTGTCTTTCTATTCACAATGCCCTAAAAAATTGCCTAGGAAATCACCTTCTACCTTATTTACACGTGTACGCACCAGATTCTCTCTCTCTCCTTGTCGCTCGTGTTTAGACGTTGACGTTTGACCAAAAAAGAAGGGTCGATAAGGACTTTTGATCTCCGTGACCCGAGACACATAGCTTCTGTAGTGCCGATCAACACCTGTGCAAAGAGGCACGAGTAACCTCAATACTTCACAACACAGAGACTTCCAATATGGGAATGCTCTTTTGTTTTTCATTTTTTCTTGTCCAGTCCTACTTTTTTCTCTCAAAACAGTACCATGCATGTAATATTTTTCTATAGAAACCCTTATAAGTCCAAAGAAAATCAAGAAAATTCAAAATCCCACCACTAATTGAGGTTAGTTATTTAATGGAAAAGGGTCATATTGAACTTTTTCAAAAACTTTATAGAGTTGATACAAATGCACCTTCAACTATGGAAACTGAAACTGAATATGACACAATTAAGGGGATTAATTGGAGTGTAGTTAAGCCTAACTAAATTACCATACGATGCGTAAACAATCTATAAAAAGCTGACCTCTATCGACATTGTCATCATGTGCACCCATGTGATCACACCAGTCTACGAGATGGCGCTATTCAAGAAGAATAACGCTTCCCTCTACTGCATATACTTGATACTAAATTGGTATTTTTTAAATTCAATTATTCCTGTATATTTTACACAAATGGAGTGCCCAATATATTTTAAGAATTCCTTTTATTTAATTTTATTGTTTTAGTACATCGTCATCGTATCTTTTATCTCCTGAGTTTTGGATAATTATCAAAATAAATTAAAAGAAAATAAAGACTGTAATGAAGCCTGGAAACGAAATAATTAATTAGCTAACTTTAATGTCAACTAAATCTAATTAGTCCTTCTGTGAAATACCAGCTACTATACCACTCATTAAGCTAGTTCATGGTCGAATGAAATAACACCTTGAAAAAAAGGGGCTAAATTTTAGAAAGTAAACATGGATGCCTTTAGGGAAACCGTCCCCTGGAATGATATGGCTATTAGAAATATAATTACTCAAAATGTTTGGTAAAAAAACGAAAATTTGGGGTATAATATTTTTATTGTGTTCTATTATTTTTGAAAATTCATGTATAATTCAAATAATATTAGTACTATTTTTATCCTTAAAATTATCCATATTAGTTGAATTTGAAATTAAGCTGATAAAATTGTAATGGTCAAGTCATTGAAATGCTACCTTCAATCCCGGTTGAATAGCAAAAGGCTACACTAAGTAGCACTGCAGTTTTCAGATTCGTTGTTCCAGGATTTGTCTTATTAACAATCGAGTTAACGGCGGGGAATTTCATGCTCAACGTTAACATTTCATTCAGACTACAGTTTCGAGACTTGAATATTGAGTGTTCGGGGTGCATGATAACTTTTATTTTTTAAAGCATTTTAAAAATGTGTTTTGTTTAAAAATTATGTTAAATTGATATTTTTATAGTTTTAATATATTGATATTAAAAATATATATATATTAAAAAAAATTTTAATATTTAAAAAAAACATTATGCATTACAATATCATACATACGCTATGTAAAAATAAAAATGTTGTATGGTAAAAACTACCAGGGAAATCCCATTTTCTAAATTAATTTTTTTTTTTAATGTTTAGAGGTATTATATTAGAATTTCTTAAATAATTTGATAGCAAAACTTAAACTGAAGAGCTTCATATCTCTAGCAATATACGGTGCACTTTCGCTAAAATTGCAAATGTGCTTTCTGTCATATTTCGTAGATGGTCCTTGATGCATTATTTTTATCTTCACGGCCACCTTTGTCGTAGCCACGCATGATAAATTCTTAGAACAATTGGGGCCACCATTTGTAAAGATCATAGAGCTTAAAATAGAAAGCACGCCAGCCATCAGTCACTGGGTCATTAGCCCTTCTTCGCCATGTCTCTGTAGATTGGAGGTGATTTCCTGCACTAGGTTACCCAACGTGAAGAGCATGTCGGCTCAATTACTGTGTACGGTCGCATCCACTGACCCTCATAATCATTTCACTAACTGGAAGCTAACAAGTTCAATGGGCATAAAGATTTGTGTTTATTTCGTCAGTTCACTCTTGCAGAATTCTAGAAAGTCCCCGAGTTTGCATTTCGATTCAGTCCCATGAAATCCAAGTAATTTGCGTCCAAGATTTATGTTTTCGCTAATTAATCAGTTTTTTAGTTTTGATAATTTGATTTATTTTTTCTAACCAAGATGGCCGGAAAAAAAATGATAAAACATGATATTATCTTGATAGTTTTAATCTGGAAATATCCATGATACATGTACTAATATTAAAGGAAAATATTCCAAACATAACTGTCAATGTTGATGAAAGATATCTTTAAAGTATGTATTATATTAGAAAGAGCTGACAAAGATGGCTACAGACATTAATAGAAATATAATTGTTGGCTCTTAGATGATTTTTATACACTATCTCTTACACGATATTGATATCGATGGAAATATAATTGGCTCTTAAATGACTTTTATACACTCGAGGTTGTAGGAAGAGTAGGATCCAAGATATAGTTGTGCTCATTGGACTGAGCTTTTTCATTAGGCTGAGCTTAAAGGAACCGAGTCATTCTTTTGGTTGAGCTTAATAAAGGTTAGGTCTTTTTCGTGGTTGAGCCTAATAGAGGTGGTTTTTTTTAGGTTTTTTACACTCGTTAAATATGGGTTTATCAGTAGCCTCAAAGTCTTTATAAAGATTCAAGATGTAGTTGTACCTGTGAAACTGAGTTATTTCCTTAAGCTGAGCCCAAATGAGCTAAGTTATTCCCTTGACTGAGTCAAATGAAGGTTAGGTCTTTTTCCTAGTTGAGCCTAGAGAAGGTGGTTTTTTTAGTTCCTTTAAATCTGGGTTTATTAGTAGCCCTCAAGTCTTTGTGATATTTGTATGCAAAAACTTGTAAAAGTACTCGGTACGACAAGTTTGTTGAATTTTTTTGTATGAGAAGCAAGGTGAAAACTCCGGTTAATATACTAGAGAGCTCGTGTGCAGGGTGTGCACCATATTTGAAAAAGAAACTTCTAAGTACATAGAGGTGAACCCTATACTTAGAAAAAGATTTTCTAATAACTGGAGAAACTCATGGGGGAAGAGTCTGTACTTAGACAATTTCTAAATGGTTGGGAGAAATTCAATGAGGGTGATGTTATTGTATCAGGAAGACCAAATGTCACAGCCCAGCCCAGTCTGCCAGATATTATCCGCTTTTGGCCTTACCACCCTCACGGATTCGTTCTTGGTGACCACACATAACCCCAAAACGCGTTTAACAAGTCATGAACCAGCACTACTAATAATGTCAGCTACCAAATCCTTACTCGCTGATGTGTGATATTACAATTCACCCCGTTTAAGGACCCGATGACCCGTCGGCACAACCGGACAACCAGTGAGGCCGGTTCTGATACCAAATGTCACAACCCGGCCCAACTTGCTAGATATTGTTTGCCTTGGGCCTTACCGCCCTCACATATTTGTTCTTGGTGACCACACATGGCCTCAAAACGCGTCTGAAAAGTCAACAACCAGCAATACTAATAAGGTTAGCTATCAAATCCTCATCCGCCGATGTGGGATATTACACCAAGTCAATCCTTCCCTTGAAGAGTTAATGTATTTTTTAAGAGTGGGAGGTCTGTGGCCTCCATGATGAGGTCATGAGACGTCAGAGCCCCTTACTAGAGAGAGATCAAACCTGATAGTGGGAGATTCAAGATCATCCCTGAAGATAGTATTAGGTCTGAAAGCCTGTCTGGAGAGCTGTGTTAGTTTTTTGGGTTTCAGTTAGCCTTGATGGTGTATATTTTTCCATAAAATAGGGGTTTTGTTGCTTTGTTGAAGTTGTCCATCTCAAGTTATCATGGAGGATGGAGTTATCGCATTAGAGAAAACCCCTTCAAAAGAGATTGTGCAATCACACTAGGAAGAACCCATTGCAAGAAAAATATGCAATCACATTAAGGAGTACCTCTTTTAAAGTGATTGTGCAGGAGTCTATAAGCCTCCATTGAAGATCTGTAGATGGAAAATATATGTTAGAGAGACAATTATTTTCATTTAAAAATAAACTTACTTTATATCAAGGATAATATATCCCGATATGATTTGTTGAACTCTAAGGAGCCTTCTAATCAATCCCTTGAAGAGTGGTGCTATTACAATAGAGAGATCCTTGGTCAATCCCTTCCAATGATGGGGATGTTGTGGGTATCAAGATTTACTGAGGTGGCAAAACTTAATTTTACCTCTGAGCGGCAAAATAAGATGGGTTGCTCTTGGTTAATGAGTTGTTGGAAGTCCGAATGAGCAAAAGTGCTTGTGGTAACGGGTAGATCCATCAAGTATTTTATCCCAAATGTGTCGTAGTTGTGTGCTATGAGATGATTTTGAAATGTCATTAGAAAGAAACTGACAGTTTTTTTATTAGCTACTCATATAGGCTATTTTGATAAAGTCCTAAAAAATCCAAGTAGCTCGGGGGGCAAGACTTATATCTTGGATAATCAGTTAATCTTTTGGTTAGAACAATTTGATTCATTCTCCCTATCGAAGATGGCTGGAGGTAGGTGCCAGATACCTGTAAAAAGTCTCTTTTATTGAATTTGGAGACTCTTCAATAATTAAGTCATTGACTTTTTAAGTGAAAATATAATAATATTACAGAGAGATTTTTTTAAAATAAATATGCAATGGAGAATGGAGATTCCAAACCTTTTTTGGTTGAAGAATTCATGATCTATTTATATCTCATAAGTCTCTTAATAGAGAGGAGGGTTTAAAACGTAATATTGCCCTAATAGTTGTAATGAGTGAAAATATCTCTGACATCTGTATTAGTGTTGATGGAAAATATCTCTGACATACATATTAATATTGATGGAAATATGATGGACCCTTAGAGAATTTTTATACACCTAGGAGTGTGTGGAGAGTATGATTCAAAATGTAGTTGTGTCTACGGGACTAGACTCTTCCCTAGGTTGAACTCAAAAGATATGAGTTATTTCTTTAGTCGAGTCTAAGGGAGGTAGGTCATTCCCTTTACGGAGTTTAAAAGAAATTGAGTTTTTTTTCTTGACCGAGCTAAAAAAAAATGTGTTTTTAGAGTTTTTGGATGTATTAAATCTGAATTTATTACATTAAGATTGAATTTTGATTAGTTGAGCCAACAACACTTCCATTCCAAAAAAAAAAAAACTAAGAAAAAGAAAGTCAACGCTAAAATTTTGGCTCTTCTATATCTATATATATATATATATATATATATATATATATATGAAGTTGTGTGCACATTCTGGGCCCTCGACTCCAGTAAAAATGCTGAAATTCAAATTTTGGAATATTAGAAACAAAAAAAAAAAGGCCTTGTCATGGTGCCCGATGCTTTCATCACTAGTAAAATGCGAAAAAAAAACTTTTGAAATTTTTATTGATTGTGAAGATTACTCACTCATCGCACTCCGGTCCAACATTTAAACTTATACGTTCGTACAAAAAAAATTAATGTTGTATTTCATTAAGTGACTCTAATTAAGAATTATAACCGCTCCGTGACTCTAATTAAGAATTATATAACAAAAAATCAATTACTCTATCCAAAATAAAACATCAAAATCTCTGTGATATTATACTCGAAGACATAATTATATATAATGAAAAAAGAAATGGAGTGCGAGTAAACTAGGGGGACGTCGGAGTATACTCCGTGTTGTTTAGGTGGTTTTGGGTGTGTGGGCGGTGGGTTCGTGCACTCAGGTAAGTATAGAAACTGTACTCCTTTGTCAGTCTCGACTAGAGTCTCCAATTTAACAATCCATGCATGCTCATTAGAGTAATCAGAAAAAACTTTACTCTCTTTCTGTACTCGACACCACTTCAAGTTCATTTGGCGATGAGTTGCCACCTGTGAATTTCTGGATCTTGTGGTGAAAATCAAGAAGATCTTTTGTCCTTTTTCTAAGAAGATAAAATCCTGGACCGCTTCACTTTTTCTTTTTCTTTTACAAGACGTCCAACTTCCTAAGAAGGCTAGATTGTAAAATATACCTGAGAAAACAAATACTTGGATGTTTTAGTGAAAAAATGACATGAAAATAAAAATCCTTAAAATTATTTTTTATTCTTCACCCTTTTTCTATAATCGATTAAAAAAAAAAGTAGTCTGAAGAGTATGTCTTGTATAGTGCAAGAAGTTGTTTTTAAAAATATTTTTTATTTTAAAATATATTAAAATAATATATTTTTTAAATTTATTATTGAAATCAGCACATTAAAAACTATTTAAAAATATAAAAAAATAATTTAAAAAAATAACTAAAATTGTTTTTTTCAAAAACATTATTGAATTTAAATATCAATCACCAACTAAAAAAATGGACTGTTTACCAACCCGAAAGCGTGGAAAAAAGACAAAAATATCACACCCTCCTTAAAAAGAGCAGCATGCAAAAAAAACAAAACAAAACAAAAAAAAAGGTTATCAAATTGGAAGCGACGAATTAAGCCCTGTAGGGCCTTTCGAGAGCTTTTAAAGTTCACAATTTAAAGTTTAGACTTTAGACTGCTAAATACTTTTAAAAAAAATTATTTTTTTATTTTAAATTAATAATTTTTTAGATTATTTTGATATACTAATTTTAAAATAATTTTTAAAAAATAAAAAAAATATTATTTAAAAATATTTTAAAAATAAAAATATTTTAAAAAATAATTACAAATACTTTTAAAATAGGTGTTAGATGACTTTTAATTTTTTTTTATACATATATATATATATATATATATATTTTTTTTTTTTTTTTGTGTGTGGTCTGATTTTTGATATGAAAGCACTGCAGCTGTAAACCTATCCATTGAAAAGGCTATAAAATGGATGACATCATGCAAATTGAGCGCCTTTTATTAGTTGTTGAATAGGCTGGATTATAGTAACCGAAGCTATGGATGCCTGTAACCTCGAAATTTGTTTTCCTGGCCGGTTTTTAAGAAAATTCGTTATAAGGTTCGGTAACGTGTTGCATTATTTTTTTCAAACTATTCTTTTATTATAAATATATTAAAATAGTATTTTTTTTATTTTTAACATCAATATATAAAATTATATAAAAAAATTAATTTAATATTCTACTCAAATAAATAACAATTTGGAAAGCATTTTAGAAAACATAACCTCCCCTCTTCGTAGATTTCATTGCGTGCAAGATACCATTTTCTTTTAATTGATGGTCTGTGGATGATAGGCATGTCAGAAATCGCCGGAAGGCCATCGATTGCATGTTTTTCAATTTGTCTATTTATTCGATCGACTCAGTTGAAAGCAGAGAGATCTGCTAGAACTTATATTTTGTGAATGTATTAATGATTATTTATGAATGTATTAATCCCATATCAATATTAAAAATAAAAATAAATACTTACTGGTACATGCTCCTCTCAGCTGATTTATGCATCCCCAATTTTTACTTGCTTCGCAGGGCTCTTAAAGCAGCACAAACACAAAATTTCATCATAAAACAAGATTGAGATGATAACTGCATAGACGAACCAAAAATAAAAAAATGCCTTTTTCTAATTACTAAGAAATTTACAGTTACAGGCTTACAGCCCCACACAGCTCAGTGAGATTTCCTGCATTAAATTTCCTTCTCCCTCTCTCTCCCTTCCACGGCCCATGACGTATGTATTGGGAACCAACCTCAATAAAATACAAATGGATTTTATATAAAATAATTAAACAATAAAAAAAAAATTACATGGTGGGCCTCTCGAGGCAAAGAAGGCCCGGGTGATACCCGCTGCCACACCCTTCTGCAACGCTTTTTATTCACTCTTAATTTATTATAAATAGGAGCCCCTACCCGATAACCTGCCTCATTGACGCGGTCTCAACACTCCAAGAAACTCACTGTTTCGTTTTCACTTCCTGTGACTCGTTTTCTCTCTCTCTCTCTGTTCTTGCTTAGAAGCCCATTGAAAGAGGGAATTGAGAATTTTAAGTATTCTTGAGAAGTAATTTTTTGGTTAATTGTCATGGCTATTACTCTCACTCATAGTGCAAGTGAACCACCACAATTCTACTTTGATGAGAAGTGGAAATTGTCCAAGAAAGAGGGGTCATCAAGAAGCAGATCCTCAACTTCTTCTCTGATGAAGGATTCATCTCAAAGGAGATGTTCTTTTACAAGAAAGTGTGCAAGGCTTGTTAAAGAACAAAGAGCTAGGTTTTACATCGTGAGGAGGTGTGTGGCGATGCTTATTTGCTGGAGAGACTATAGTGATGCTTAAAGAATTTGGGAAGAGAAAGAAAGGAAAGACAAAGGGATCTAGTGAGAGAAACATTGGTTGAAGTTTCTCTCCATTTTTGGACTCTTAACTTTATATCTCCTTCGTTCAATGAGATGGTTTCTTGGGTTTTGCTTCAATAAAAACCCATTTTCAAGGCATTTTCTTGGCATCCAAGAGGAAGAGGAAGGGCAAGATATATATACATGTATATAAAGATTTTTTAGCCTTTTTTTTTTTGTTTTGCATTCTTTCGCTTTTTGGTTTTGTTTTTTTTTTTGGGAATCTGGAAACTCCTTAGAAGGAGATGGTTTCTTGATGTTACTGTTAGTTTCAGTGTTAGAGATTAATATGATAGAGAGATCATCCATGCGTAATTCTCACTATTCTCCCATGTCCATTATCTATTTTCCCTTTGTCTTAATGATTGAAGTGGAGGGTGTGATCTCACATCACTCTAGTTCCTTCTCTCTCTCTGGACTTTGTGAGAGAGACAGAGAGATTCCATTCAACCATTGCAGCAGCTATTGCAGGTGTGTCTCTGTGGAATTGTGGATCCGGTGTGCTTGGCCGCATCAGTTACTATTTTTACTTCACTTTTTTTTTAAATTTTTAATGTATCACCATCATGGATGTTGATAATTAATGAAATTAGTAGAGTCGTCTCAGTGAGAAGATGGATCAAGTGGGGGGAGCGAGTATCTTTCTTAGGTCCTTCAAGGGCCCAAAAAGAGCGCAAAAGAGATGCCTTTTTCTTCAATTATTTTTCCACATTAACTGCCATGGCAGTCAATAAAGCTTGATTTTGAAGAAATTAAAGATTACACTTAGCACTGTTTATGCACTGTCATTTCTACTAAATAGGGTTTCCTTGTCCTAGCTAGGGAAGTTAATGGGCGCGAATCTCAATGCCCAGTATAATGCTCCAAATGACGATAATATCCTGCATTCTCGAGCCCCTGACCGGGGCCAGGACCACTTTGACTGCTTATCCTGTTCAGGGTTGTTCTTGTACTTTTCACGTGAACATCAGTGATAAAGGGTGGGGGTAAATCTCTGAGGCAAGTGAGTGGTAAATTAGCAAGTAGTTTGGGGGGTAATTCTGTCTGTGGAGATCATTTACAGCTGGGCTCCCCTCCCCTGTCGGCTGATACCTGATTACCGTGGCTGTGTGGTGTTAACATCATGGGTTCTGACTACTGCTCGTTATAAAATGGAAACCTTCGGGAATCATAAAGCTTCAAATTCTAAAATAAGGAAGCACACAATTAAGAATTTCAAACTTTTTGGCGTGTAATACAGATCGGAAATTACATGATTTTTTCATTATAGCACCGAGTATAGCATGCTGATTTATGTAAGCAACAGCAGGGCAGTAGTTGATGCCTTGGAAATAGAAAGTTGGCTTCATTGCTGACTATGCCCCCGATTGATCTACACATGGGTTCGCAAATTCTTATTCTTCACGGCTCACAGTTCACGTAGCAAATGT
>Ga0325410_1005299_pt1 | contig 14257 bp, 5 predicted proteins | sample PopdelMetagenome_16_FD_206182 | JGI IMG/M metagenome (GOLD analysis project Ga0325410, IMG submission 206182) | Populus deltoides microbial communities from Bellville, Georgia, United States - Xylem-PdIQD-R3 | ecosystem: Host-associated > Plants > Phyllosphere > Stem > Wood/Secondary xylem... | reverse complement strand
CTTGCCTTTTATTGTTAGGGTTTTATTTTCTCTTTGTTACGTGGACAGGAGAGAGTAAGGCTAAGCCCATAGGCCTCCCAAACCCTAAAAATTGTTTTCTCAATTTTGTCACTATACTGTTTACTTAGACCCGTTTATTTGCTGGAAAGTAATTTTTTTTAGAAAATAAATTTCAGGAAAAGTGCATTCCAAGAAAGTATTTTTCGATGTTTTGTAGTGTAATGAAAAATAAGTTGGAAAACACTTTTCAGTGTTTGGTTATGTCATGGAAAATGAGCTGGAAAATAACTTATTAATGTTTTATTTTTCTCAAGTTTATTAAAATAATGAAAAACAAATCTTACAAATTAAAAAGTTGAATGAGAATGAAATTGAAAAAAAATATAATTTCATAAATTATCTCAAATAAAATAAATAATAATCAAAATAATAGAGATCAAATCTAAAAAATTGAAAAAAAATAAAAGGTGAATAAATTAAAATAATAATAATTAATATTTCATAAATTATTTCAAATAAAATAAATAACAATCAAAATAATAAGGACCAAATTTGATAGATAAAAAATTTCAATAAAAAAATGATAAGGAAAAAGCAAATAGCAATTATAAAAATAAAGACCAAAATTAATATAAAAATTAAATTTTAAGAGATGGAATTGAAAAATAAATATACAAAACAAATTATATATAGCAATCAAAAGTTTGATGATTAAATTTAATATAATCAGCAAATAATGATATTTCTAAATTTTTCACAACTTCCGAAAAGTATTTTCCGCCCAAATTTTCCAGGAAAACACTTTCCTGAAAACCAAGCCAAATTTTCCTTTGACTAGAAAATATTTTCCGTTGACCAACTTTTCTAATGGCAAACAAACACAGGAAAGTTTGGAAAGTGGTTTCTCGGAAATCACTTTCCGAAAAACAAACACAGCCAAAGGGAAAACACTTTCCTGGAAACTAAACCAAATTTTTCTTTGACTCGAAAGTATTTTTCGTTAACCAGAAAGTGTTCTCCGTTGACCGGAAAGTGTTTTCCGTTGATCAACTTTTCTAATGGTAAACAAACACAGGAAAGTTTGAAAAGTGGTTTCCCGGAAAGTGAATTCCGGGAAACAAACATGGCCTTAGAAATTTATCTCTGTTTATGGAAGAGGAAAACCTAGCTAAAACATTATTAACCCTACTTTAAAATGTATGGTGAAAGTAATATAGTTTTTTTTTGTTTTTTTATATTTTTTTTGTTTTTTGTTTTTGAACTTTACATGTTTTTTTTTCTAAGATTGTCCTGTTATTTTTTTTATTTTTATATTTTTTTAAATTATTTTTATCCATTTTTTAATATAAAACTAATTGAAAATTTAGTTATGTAGTTTTTTTCTTTAAAAAATTATAGATTACTACAATGTTTCATTACAAGGCTTTTTTTTTTAATTTTTTTTTAATCTTCTTCTTCTTTTTTTTAAAAATGGTATTTGTCGATTTTGTTTCGTAATTTTTTTCTTTAAAACACTGTGGATTGTTATAATATTTTCCCATGAGGTTTTTGTTTTGTTACAGTGTTTTTCCACATGTTTTTTTTCAAAATTATCTTTGTCAATTTTTTTTAATATTAAGCTGGTTGAGAATTCAGCTTTAACTTTTCCCATATGTTTTTTTTTCTATTTTTTTCATTTTGCTTTTGCTTTTTTTTTTCCCAAAATTGTCTTCTTCTTTTTTTTTTAATTTTTTGTGTTTTTTTCAGAATTATTTTTGTTGATTTTATTTTTTTTTAATGTGAAGCTGATTGATAATTTAGCTTTGTAGTTTTTTTTCTTTAAAATATTGTGGATTGCTACAGTGTTTCCCTGCATGGTTTTTTTTTCATTTTTTTATGATTTTTTGTTTGTTTTCTAGAATTATCTTTGTCGATTTTTTTTTTTTCATATTGAGCTGGTTGAGAATTTAGCTTTGTAGTTTTTTTCTTTAAAACAATGTGAATTGCTACAGTGTTCCCCACATGATTTTGTTTTCTTATGATGTTATTCAAAATTGTCCTTATCGATTTTATTATTTTTAATATTAAGCTGATTGAGAATTACAACTGTAAATTTCGTAATGAAATACTATAGATTGCTACAGTGTTTCCCTATATGGTTTTTTTTCATTTTATTTTTTTTGTTATGATTTTTTCCAGAATTTTCTTTGTTTATTTTATTTTTTAAATATTAATATGGTTAAGAATTTGACTTTGTAACTTTTTCCTTGAAAACATTGTGGATTGCAACAGTTTTTCTCCATATAATTTTTTTTTATTTTTTTCATAAATCCACGACAACGCACAAACATGCCACAAGCCCGCGGCATCATGCTGGCATGACATCTAGTAACATACACTAAAAGGCTTGGGAAAATACTGTAGCTTTCTCCATTATTAATATATTATATTATTACAAGTATTATTATATTACAATTATCATTATATTATAACATATACTAAAAAGTAAATGAAATGCTGAACTTTTTTTTTTGTTTTTAATTTTTTTCTTTTAATGAATTTTTTTTGTTTAATTTAGTTTGTTAATGTTAAAAAAATTTTATTTAGTTATCAGACTTTCATGACACGAATCCCGGATTTGATGAGTTAACCTGGATTGACGAATTAACCCAGAATTTTTTGTTTAGTTTAGTTTGTTAATGTTAAATTTCTTTCTATTTAATTATCAGACTTTCATGACACGTATCTCGGGCTTGACGGGTAAACCCAGTTAATTCTGGGTAAACCCATCAATTTTTTTTTCTATTTAGTTATCAAACTTTCATGACGCGAATCTCAGGTTTGATAGGTTAACCTGGTTTGAAGGATTAACCCAGTTAATTCAAATTTGTTTTCTTCTTCTTCATTAGTTTTTTTTCTTCCAATTGGTTTTTTTTCTTTGTTTTTTCTTTTTAATTAATCTACTTAATTATCACACTTTTATGACACGATCTTATAGCCAGACTCACATCCAATGCTCTTGGATCCGGTGTTGCAGCCAGACTCACTTAAACTTAAGTCATGTAAGTTTAATATTATTATTAATATTATAAATATTATTCTTAGGTCAAGCGTTACAGCTAGACTCAAGGCTTTTGGGTATATCTTTGCAGAAAGACCTAACACTCCTAAATCTTATTATTTTTTTGATATTTTTTATGCAAGAAAAAAAAAATTAACTCGTGGCATATGCTTTTGTTTTTTTTTTCCTTTTTTTTTCCTTTTTAAGCTTTTTACTATGGATTGCACAGTATAGTCTACAGTGAAAAAACTTATGCTTTTAGTTTATTTTTTATCTATAGTTTCTTAATATTAAATTTTTTCTGTTTAATTATCAGGCTTTCATGACACGGATTTCAGGTTTGATAATTTAACCCTGTTGATTCAGATTTTTTTTCTCTTTCTTCATTAGTTTTTTTTTCCTATAGTTTTTTTTTTCTCTTTGTTTTTTCCTTTTTAATTATTTTTTTTAATTTAGTTCATTAATATTAAATCTTTTTTTCTATTTAGTTATCACACTTTCATAACATGAATCCCAGGTTTTGACGGGTTAACCTGATTTGGCGAGTTAACCTAGTTGATTTAGATTTGTTTTTCTTTTTTCTCATTAGTTTTTTTCTTTCAATTTCATCTTTTAATATTATATGCAGTCCACAGTGAAAAGGCTGATGCCTTTAGTTTTTTTTTGCTTTTTTTTTCTTTTTATGCCTTTCACTGTGGATTGCACCGTGCAGTACACGGTGAAAAGGCTAATGCTTTTTTTTAATTATTATTTTTAATTATTTTTTTTAATTTAAATGTTTTTCTATTTAGTTATTAAACTTTTATGACATGAATCTTAGATTTGACGGGTTAACCCGGTTAATTTAGATTTTTTTCTTTTTCTTCATTAGTTTTTTTCTTCTCATAAGTTTTTTTATGTTATTTTTTATTTTGAATTAATATTTTTTTATTTAATTTATTTCATTAATATGAAATTTTTTTCTATTTAGTTTTTGGTTGATGCCTTTTTTCTATTTAGTTATCTTAGGTTTGGCTAATTAGATTTTTTTTTTCTTTTTGCTTTTTTGTCGTTTTTATACTTTTGACTATGGATTGCACAGTGCAATCCACGGTGAAAAGGCTGATGTCTTTGTTTGTCTTGGTTTTTTTCCATTTTAATTAATTTTTTTTGTTTAATTTAGTTTGTTAATGTTCAATTTTTTTCTATTTAGTTATCAAACTTCCATGACACGGATTCCGGGTTTGACGGGTTAGCTCAATTAATTCTAAGTAACTCGTTAATTTTTTTTCTATTTAGTTATCAAACTTTCATGACACGAATCCAAGACTTGACAAGTTAACCTACTTTGAAGGGTTAACCCAATTAATTCTGATTTTTTTTCTTTTTCTTTATTAGTTTTTTTCTTTCTGTTAATTTTTTTTCTTTGTTTTTTTCTTTTTAATTAATCTATTTAATTATCACACTTTCATGACACAACCTTGCAGCCAGGCCCATATCCAAGGCTATTGGGTCTGGTATTGCAGCCATATCCACTTAAACTTAGGTTATACAAGTTTAATGTTATTATTAATATTATAAATATTACTTTTAAGTCAGGCGTTGCAGCCAAACCCAAGACTTTTAGGTATAACTTTGCAGAAAGACTTAACACTTTTAAATTTTAATTTTTTTTTGATATTTTTTATGCAAAAAAAAATTAACCCGCGGCATCACGCGGATCATGTAATTAGTTAATAATTAATCCACAATCTCTTGTCAAGAAATAGCTTTCATCCAAGTCATTTGGGCTTTGTTTCTTGGTTTTCTAAAATTTATTTCCTAAACTTTCTCATATTTATTTAGAATTAAAAAAAATTTAGTTAATAAAAAATATTTTTTTAGTAAAAGAGAAATTTAACTTAATTTCTAAAAAATATATTTTTTTTATTTTAGATATAACACACTTCCCAGAAATTCTAAAAAATAAAAAAATATTATTTTTTTTGTTGATTATATTAAATTTGATCCTCAATATTTTGATTACTATATTATTTTTTTGAATCTATTTTTCATTTATTCCTTTTCAATTTTATCTCTTAAAATTTAATTTAATTTTTATATCAACTCTGGTCCTTATTATTTTATTGTTATCTTTTTTTTCTATTATACCTAGTCCCCATTATTTTTTATTACAATTTATTTTATTTAAAATAATTAATGAAATTAGATTTTTTTTTAATTTCGTCCCCCTTCAACTTTTTTAGTTGTTTAATTTATTTAATTAAAATTGAAATTTATATTTGAGCCAATATGTTAGGAACCTAATTAGTCACATATATTAAGAACCATTAGTCATAAATTAAATTGCAATGATTTAATTTAAGTATGACTTGATTAAAATATATTTTAATAATTAAGGACTAGAATATAATTAATATATGGATTATATTTCTAGATCTAGAAAAATCAAGTAAGGACTTAATTGAGTTAATTTCTAAAATTATCCTGAATTAATATATGAATATTATTCAGTGAACAAATTGATATCCTGCTAATTTATAGAGTTTTTTAGATTATTCTATAAATAATATGTTATGCCTTTTATTGGAGGAGGTTGTCTGTCAGACAGAAAAACTACGTAAACATAATATTAGAGGTAGTATTCTAGGCATTGCAATCTCTCTCTTAAATAGGGATTTAAAAGCTTTCTCATAAGTGGTTCGTGTGAATTACCATTGAAGGTCGAATAATTAGACGGCTTGTGATTTGCAATAACTCAACCTTTAAGAAATTATTCAAAATCAAAGAAGATCAAATATTAAAATAATAAATCCCTAAATAATTATAGATCTATTTAATAAAATCATAAAAACTTTCAAATAATCTTATTTTATAATTTTCATTATGTGTATGATATTTGAAAACCAAACATTATACTAATTAATCAATGGTTTCATGAAATCAAAGAAATACCGCAATCAATACTTGAACTGCTTCATGAAATCAAAGAAATACCGCAATCAATACTTGAACTGCATAAAGAAGCATCAAAATGATCGTCACGTTACCTAATTTACAAAGCTAACCTCTTGGGCTGTGGCACAGTCAGTACATCTCACCACCTTCTGAAAGGAAGGCTTCAAACGAAAACGTAGATCCACCCAAGCACCATTGACGAATGACAATTGGACATCTGGTTTGGTCCTCTCTCCGGTTTGATGGCGATAGTACATAAGTGACAGCCTGCGAAGCCACAGAGTTCAGCTCATCGATGCTTTTCTCAGTCTTAGAAATGAAAGCAGATAGTCCAGAGGAGACCCCCTTGAGCCTACAACAATCAGGCTCAACATCCAATGAAACGAAGAAGGTGATAACACAAAATTTGATGCCTTCTCAGCTTCTTTCAGAAAAAAATATGGAATATTGAAGCAGAAGCTAGCAATGAAATCTCCCGTAGGAATGTGTTCTTGGCCCTCCATTGTTATGTCCAAAGTATCAAATCAACTTAATAAATTTCTTTTACTTGATATTTAAAACACACACACAATATATATATGGTTTCATGTAAGTGTGTTTTGTTAACGACCCAAAATCCTTAGGCATCTTGAAGGATTTGCCATGGTTACATAAAGAGTATTTATGTTATTTTTGAAGTACCAACATATTTTTTGAATTGTAATTATGAAATAATATTAGTATCTAGCATTATTATAATTTAATTAGTTAAATTACTTGATAAGATAAGTTATTGCAATACAATAAATAAAATTATTTAATAATTTATAACTTGAAGGTAATATAATTATAAGGACTTAAAATAACCATAACAACGTTATTAACTTTGACATAGGTAAAGGCCCGAGTCTTGAGTCGGGAGAGGTAACCCAAGTTATTAATCTATTACAAAAAAAACATCAAAACAATATTATTTTGATAATTTTTTTTAAAAGTCTACGGATTAACCAAATTACAGGTCAACCTGAGTTTTTAATTAGGTCAATTTCTTTTTCCATCAACTCGGATCGATCTAGATCTCAAATCATCCTGCCAAGCCAGTTTAGATTTTATAACCATGAACCATAAACCACTTTTGTCTTGAAACATTGCACCAAACATGACTTGATATAATTCTTTATTTTTTTTATAAACTGACACAATTATAAGAAAGTTTTAGATGAATGACACAATTGTAAAAGTTTTGTGAAAATAACATAATTTAACAAAACCACTTTTCAGAATAATATTTTTAAAATACAACCACTATTTTGAATTATTGTTTTATTATAAATCACGATTCAGAATCACGAGTTTAATATAACCATGATTCTGAATAGCAATCATAAAACACAACTATAATTCAGAATAACGATTATATTGGGTATATAATCCCCCATATGTTCTCCACGGTCTCTACTCCTGCAAAGAAAAAAAATCCAAAAAATTGCAAAACCCTCGCCTTAACTAGCCTTAAATTGCCTGAAACAACCTCCAATCCTCCACCAAAACACCAGAATCATCTTTCTCCTGTTTTCACGAGTCTTTCTACTATTTTTTTATTGTAAATCGCCGGCTTGATTAGCCTCATTGCTGGCCTAGACAACCTCCCCATCACCTAGAAATAAAAAATAATAATCAAGGTATAACAACTGCATTGTCTCTTAGTTTTATGAGTTTCATTAATGAATTGATAAATTTTGAGTTTTGATTAATGACTATTTATGTTGTGTTTGATAATTAGGTATTTTATTGATGTTGAGATAATCTTGGGTTTTGAGTGTAGCACTTATAATGTTATTTATGGAATCAAGTAAGTATGACTGAAAGGCAGCGCCAACCCCGATTCTCTTTGCATTCGAGGCTTCAAACTTGGATGAGAACTGAAATCTTGAATTTTGTCATGACGCAACTTGAAATGCAGAATTCAGGATTGGATTTGAATATTTGTATAGATTATGCAAGACATCTCTAAAATCAAGAAGATAACAGCACATAGATAATTAACTGCAGTCTTGACCATTTTAGTAGGGAAGTTTGAAAACTTGGTAACCATAAAAAAAAAAACCCATAAAGATGTCGCCAACCCCATTTCTTTCCTTATTATGAAAGGAACATGATGTTAGGTTCTTAAATATCATATACGCAGTGAAAATTATAAAACAAAATTATTTAGAAGTATCTAAGATCCTGTTAGATAGATCTAGAGTTGTTTAGAGATTTATTACCTGAAGATTTAATTTTCTTCAACTTTGAATAATTCTTTAAAGGTTAGGTTGTCGAAGCCATAAGCCGTCTAATTATCTAGCCTCCAACGGTAATTTATACGAAATACTCGTGAGAAATCTCTTAAATCTATATTTAGGAGAGAGAGATTGATATACCTAGAAAGTCAACTCTAATTTTGTGTTTACATAGTTTTTCTGTCTAACAGACAACCACTCCTCTTTTTCACTTATAAAATAATAGGCTTAGTTTTATATTTATTGGAAATCCTAAAAACCTTATAAATGACAAAATTATATATTTACCCTTAAATAATATCCTTATATTATTTAAGGATAATTTTAGAAATTTAATCAGTCAAGTCCTTACTTGATTTTTATAGCTCTAAAAATATAATCCCTATATTAATTATATTCTAGTCTTTAATTTCTAAAATATATTTTAATCAAGTTATACTTAATTAATCATTTCAGTTTAATTTCTGACTAATGGTTCTTAATGTGTGTGAATCATTAGGTTCCTAATACGTTAGTTTAAATATAAATTCTAATTATAATTAAATAGAGTTAAAAAAAATTAAACATGTTTGTTCAAAGCCACGACTCGATAACCAAGGTCGAACAACATCTATTCGGTCAAAGCTGTTGGGCCAAGACCTAATTAGCCAAGAACGAGTAGCTCTTATCCGGTCAAAACTACCTAATCAAATATTTTTAGGGCCTAGTTCATCGAATAACGACTCAACAAGGCAATCGAACAACTTATCGAGCAACTTATCAGGCCATGACGAAGATTCTTGGATTAAACACCCCGCCTATAAAAAAAAGAAAAAGTTAGCATTATAACCAATGTTCATGACTTCACGCCACAACCCTTTAAAATGTCAATACAACGCCACCTAAAATCATATAAATCACTCATCTTAGAAGTCATCAATGCATCACCTATAAACTACCTTGTTTCATAAGTCATCATGTATTATTAGTTAGTTATGCAAAAGCACATTATCACCATGTAATCATTTCATTTCATTGGTGAGTTGTGTAATCATTGTGATAAATAAAATGTCTTCCATGATTCCTTCTCGAGTATATAGTAAGTAGGCCTACCACCTACTCCTTACTAGGTAAATCCATGTGATCTAAGTGACCCGATGGTTTATAAATACCCAAGGAGTATGAGGCATGACTCAACCAAATCAACACGTGTATTGAAAACTCTTCTAAACTTACTTTCTTGCATCATTCATTATTCTCCTCACATACACTACTCTCCTCTCTCATTTACTAGCCTAAGCATCAAAGGGTTCCCTATCTACATAGAAGACTTACTTTGCAGGAGATATAAAATGGCCCAAGCCTAGACACAATAGCTCATTAAGTAATTACGGAAAGCAAAAATCCATCTGAAGTTTTCACAACTTCATCAATATCATCATTTATAATAATTTGAATAAAATCTAGTTTAATTCCTCTTATTTCCTTGTTTTTCCATGACTATTGACTTTGAAATGCAAAGACATGAGATAGTAACTAGCCTCCCTATCACAAGTACATTAGCTCTTTCAGGTTTGAGATAATCAATCATTAAATGAAAGTGCATACTAAAATAGTTCTAGCTACACAAAAACAATTTTGAACTTTGTTACTCCCTCAACGGATGACATAACAACTAGCTTTATTGCATACACAATTGAGTGCACACAGACAACTTTATTTTCTTGAAAACAATAAGGTAGAACAACATGCAAGAAAGTAGACACGAGAATACTCACATTCTAACACTATGTAGGATACATTCCTACCAAAAAGAGCATTCTTAGATTGGATGTTTTAGACATGAATTCCAAACATCTAAAAGTATAGCATCAATAAGTCCTAGACACAAGAGTGGCTACTGCCATCGAAATCTCATTCGTGAACTCCTCATAAAAAAAAATACCTCAACATGAGATGAGATTAGTAATGATACGAGCTTTTATAAGTGAATATCATCCGTACCAAATGAGAGAACAATTAGGTGTTGCACACCCATCTCTTTAAGGATTAAGTGTTCTCGAAGGTGAACTTAGACAACTATAAAGGACTTGTAAATTCAAAGAGAACACATACAGAATATATGAGGAAGACTGAAGCTTGTAACATAAGATAGCAATGCTATGTGCAAAATCCTTCTAATAATATTTTATGGATTTGCTCGGACATGGCACCATAGCCTAGAGCCTAACCCCATTCTTGAGAGGGCACTCCCAGTTCTAGTAATAGAGAAAAGAATCTCCTAAACATCATTAATCTCTTAGTAACTTTAAGGCATTTAAAAACAACCCAAAAGGGTGCATTCATCATCGTTTTGTAATTTCTTAGGTCATGACCACATCTTTGAATACCACAAGCACTAAGGTATTAGCTTCTATTAAGAAAAGAGAATTTGTACAATACCCCTTTCAATTAAAAGTGACACAAACACATGGAACCCCAATAAATTTTATCTCTTTTATTATGACAACAATTATGATACCGAGGATTGTTATGCTCTACAAAAGAAGATAGAAAATATAATTGTCAAGATTACCTTCAATAGTTTATAAGGAAGGAAATAACTTGAACAAAAAGAAAGCAGGTCAATACATCATATAATACATTGCCTAGGATTAGATAATTTTCTGAAATTGTACCTCCATTTATGTAAGGAATCTTTTTGAGTTTTTTTAATTAAAAAAATATTGTCTCTCTAATTAATGTCCATATGATTTTCTTTATAAATATTACTCATCTTCATGTCTCTATACGAAGTCTCCAAATGATTTTCGGTTAGAGCATAAACCACTTATTCGGTTAATAACATCCTATTCTAGACAATATCCACTCTCACACAATATGATCTCTATTTGGATATAGGATGACCTGACTTGATTTTTAGAGATTTTCTATAAAAAAATTGATCTTCATGAATAATCTCCATAACTTTATTTGAAATCTTCTTCTCTCCATATAAAGATCTCCCTGAATATTCATTATGACAATTTCTCCATGAATTCTCCTTTTCTACCTAGTATAAAATGTTTATAACTCTCTCTCTAGGCTCGGTACTACACTTAATCCCAATATAGTGCAGACACTAAGGGACAACCTAAGAGAACCTCCATTAGTGTTGCATATATAACATTTGACATAACATATCTTTCGCTCACGCATAAAATGTTCTAAAAGGTTTCTCTGCTTGGGTACAGTCTCCATTCAACTCTAATATCAAAATTAGCAGTGGCCATTGCACCTCTAAGCTTATAAACTTTTTGAGTAACCATAAAGTCAAATGTAAACATTCTCTATAATTTTTCATTTGGGTATGAGTAACCTCATCGTATCATACTCTATGTTTGAATACACTTTAGACAACTTCTTATATATATATATATATATATATATATATATATATATAAATCAACTTGAGAAATAAAATTACCAGTGCTCTTCAAGCTTGATGAGGAAAAATTAAGTGTTTAAAATTACATGTAGTTTCAAAGACTAAAGAGGGCAAAAGTTATAGCAAAAAAAAAAAAGAAAAAAAAATGAAATATTAGAGTTGTTATCCGATCATCTAGTCAAACAAATAGCTATTGGGCAGCCAATTGCTAAGGCCGGACAACTCTATTTGACCAAGGCTGTTTGGGTCATGATTTGATAGCCAAGGTCAAACAACATTTGTTTAGTCAAAACCACTTGATCAAACAACTATTTGGGGTCTAGTCCACTGAAAAGTTGCCTATATGGGTAACCAAGCAACTTGTCAGGTGACTTATTAGGCCAAAAACCCAATTGAATGGAGATTCTTGGGTTAAATACGAAGCTAAAAAAAGAAAAAGTTAGCTCACTAATCAATGTTCATGCCACAATCCATTAAAATGTTAATATAACATCACCTAATACTGCCTAAGTCCCTCATCTTAGAAGTCATTAATGTGGTGTCTATGACTACCTTGTTTCATAAATCATCACATAATATTAGGTAGTTGTGCAGTCGCAAGTTATTACCACGTAAACAATTCATTTTATTAGTAAGCTGCATAATCTTTATAATAAAGCAAATATCTTTCATGATTTCTTTTACAGTATATAGCAAGCAGGCCTGTCACCTACTCTTTGCCAAGAAAATCCATGTGGTCCAAGTGACCCGAGGGTGTATAAATACGTAAAGATTATCATGTACAAGGCAGGCACAGCACAACCAGATCGACATGCGTATAGAAGACTCTAAATTATTCTCCTCGCTGCTACTACGTTGAAAAACAAAAGAGAAAAAGTAATTTGAATGGTGAAAAAGCAAAAATATTATTAATAAAGAAAAAGGCCTATATATAGGCTTTTGTTCGATCAGCAAGGAAGACTCTAGAGCATCTTCTTTCTTTTCTCGGATCAGAAAGTGTCGGGGAAGTCAATCAGTTTTCATCCCAGATTACAACCTTGTTGGGAAGGTAAAGTTTCTATGCAGCAGTTAACCTATATCTTTAACTTTCAATATTGAAAATACTTTATTAACTAGCCAACGTTTTTTTTTTTTTTTGTATTTCCAGAGAAAACTAGAAACAAACGTGCCAGATGTATGCCCATCTCTTTTTTTATTGACCTCATTTTGTTGGTTTTGGCTCATCATCACGCGGAGTGACAATGTTGAGGACACAAAGTTGGAACCTTTTTCAATCTGTTCTAGCAGGACTTTGTTTGTCATTAACAGACTGAAGTCTGTGTTGATACTGGTACTGGTGTTTCTCCCTGGAGATCCCATTGCAGCTCCTTAATCATGTTTCTTATGTTTAACTTGGTGAAGTTTGTTATACAGGGTACCGCTGCAGGAAGAAGCAGAATATGGATGTTCTTATATACATACAGAGAACCCGAAAAACCCTAAGATAACAAAACTAAATAGGAAAGAGAACAAGTAATTGGATTTGAACTTGGAAGCCCGAGAAGGTGGCCTGCTATAATCAATCTGGAGAGATGGACTTGGTCTCGGTGCGTGGAAGTTGGACTATAGAACCAAAAAAGGATAACGGCAACCTGGAAAACTGCATTTCCTATCACATCTTCACTGTCCAGACTGGCCAAGACTGAGAAACTAATATTTGAGAGTTCAATCAATCAGTTCCGTACTGAGGCATGATTGAGTCGATTACCATTCTTTCAATCAAATCTAACCTCGAAAACAAACCTGCACATGCAAGAATGGCAGACGACAAATGTCCTGTGCCACAAACTAGAGGTCCCAGTATTAACTTCTTGAGACTACTACACAGGTATGTAGTTTTGGATGATTGCATATAGTATTCCAAGTGTAAAAATAAAACCAATCCGCAGAGCTGAAAGAAATTTTACAGAAACTACGATTTCGACTTATGAATGACCAACCAAGGCATGGCAGGGAAGGGGAAGCAGAGTATTTGTGCTTGTACAACTGCCTTACCTAATAAATGTGATAGACCCATAAGTTTTAGTGGAGAACTCTTATTGATAACCACTTTAACCATTGTTATGGCATATTACACTATATAAGAAGGTGAAATCAAGTAGACATTGGCAGCATCATACAAGCAAACACATAAATTTTATTTCTTAATTGTAAAATGAAAACCGTGTTCATCAGATTATGTTTCAAGACATGGATAGTGGGTTGAGCACCGCTCCAGTGAAGAACACAGTTCTAGCAGCTTCTTCCCTTATCATGAACATGAAAGGAGGGTCAGCCACAAAACTTGTAATAGGATACCTAGGACATTGTTATTTAATTATGTCAACCGCGGCAGCAGCAGCTTCAGTGTATGCCTTCTGATATACTTTAGAAAGAAAAAGTTTCTACTGTCAGGAGAATCCACCATTTTCGAGAGCCCCCGGGTTTGAATAGTAGATCAAGTCTCGTTCCTTTCATAGTTTCTTTGGCCTCAAACTCGGAAGAGAACTTAAATTCGGGGATCCTAAATTTAGGAAGTTCTACTTTCCACAGATTGAATTGCTGATTAAAGAATCCAGGTTTAGAATTGATCAT
>Ga0325410_1005297_pt1 | contig 14259 bp, 13 predicted proteins | sample PopdelMetagenome_16_FD_206182 | JGI IMG/M metagenome (GOLD analysis project Ga0325410, IMG submission 206182) | Populus deltoides microbial communities from Bellville, Georgia, United States - Xylem-PdIQD-R3 | ecosystem: Host-associated > Plants > Phyllosphere > Stem > Wood/Secondary xylem... | reverse complement strand
ACCACCCCACATCCGGGCTTGTTTTTTACGCTTACCCCCCCCCCCCCCCCCCCCGCTAATCTACTTAATTACATGACTTATGTTGTTCTTTCATGTTAATTTTTTGTCGTAACTTCTATTTTTGAATAATTTTGATTTTCTGATATAAAAATTAAAATAATTTTTTTTAAAAAAATATCATTTTGATTTCGAAACTAAATTACTTTTTATTTAGATTTTAAATAAATTATTTATATTTAAACTAGTATTTTCTTTTAAGAAGAACATTATTTGTAGTGTGTGTGTATCAAACTCTTAGTGATAATGTTGAGAAACAAATTCTATACTATCTAAGCATAACAATTTAAGAATAAATGCTTATTGATGCATGGAAATTTAAGCACATACTATGTATCATATTTATTTGATAATAACGACCAAATTCTTTTTTTAAAAGAAAAAAAATTAAAGATAATAGCCACCAATAAAATTAAATTGTCTTCATAATCTCCATGACATCAATACTTAGAGCTTGGTTGTGTATTTCATGTCAAAAAACCTTTTTAATTCAATGGATCTAGTATCAAAGAATCTTCTCAATCTAAAAATTTAAATTATTAAGTGAAATTTTAAAATATAATTTATATTATTTTCTAACACATCTTTTCAAGTGAAAGTTTTTTGGATTTAAAACTTGTAAAAACTCATACTATCTTATGCTTAATTTTTATCAAATAAAATGAGAGTTGTTAGATTCAAACTCGTGATTATTTGATCAACAAAGCTCTGATACTACATTAAAAAATTATCTCAATTAAAAACTCAAACTATAATTAGATTAGATGTCAAGATATGATTTATATTATTATCTAAAACGCTGAATAATTATTTATTGGTGCTATTACTCCATCAAAAATATATCGACCTATATGTAAACTCTTATTTTTTACAATTTTTCATTTTTTTATCTGTTATTACATTGAAATTTAAAAAAGGCTAATTGAAAAACTTAGCTTATAGTAGAGTTAACATGGACATAATATTCCTAAAAAAAGAAGTTAATGTGCATCACAACGGATAAATAACATGCAGCAAGGAGAACCGTGCGTGCTTGAACTCATAATTAAGCAGGTCCGTACTATTTAAGGTGAGTTGATTACGCTAATAGAGAAGAAGGTCAAGGACAGGCCCACAAACACCAATAATTTCCCGTGGTAAGCTAATATAAATCTGAGTCTTTTTCTATACAATATCTTGTCGGAAGCTAAGCTGTAGAGGTCATCAATGGCTAGCCAAAACTGATCACAAATCTTTAATCAACTTCTGATGATGAAGTTTAACGAAAGTTCAAGCAAGCACCGCATGGTTTCTTGGATAGGGATTTCAAGCTTAGCCTGCGATACGATTTTGGACCACACCCTACCTCTCACTAAGCACATGTAATGTTGCAAGTGTCACCATATAAAGGAAGAAGAAGAAGTTGGAGAAGAATAAAGAATCTTAGGTATCTCTTGCATGGTATTTCTTTTTTAACCATGAAGGCTATGCTTATTTATGTGGGGCATTCTTTATTTTGTTCCAATTATATATTTAAAAGTAATTAGTTAATTAATATACATAAAAATCTTATAAAAGAGTCTTCTCTCTTGAAATAAACTTTAGTAAAAAAAAAACTATAATTTATAATTTTTTTAACTATATTTTCTCAAACCGTAACTATAAAAGCTATTATGTATAAAAAATAAATAATTAATAACCATAAAGTAATCAATGGGTTTTTTTTCTTTCAAATCCCAAATATTTATATTATAACGTTAAAATTCTGACGGATTTTTACTCTCATCATTAAATAGTCTATATTTATTTAGTTTGATTGGAAAAATAAATTAGTATTGGTATATTAAAGCATGATTTTTATTCAAGAAGAGAATTTCCATGATCAATAAGTTCTTTAATCAATGGCCTTCAAGTACGGATATTCTCCCTTATGATTTTTTTAGGCAGGATCTTTCAACTTTTTTCTATGTCTAGGAGGAATCATGGATAAATGAAAGTCCACACACTCTTTTCTAATTTCTCCTTTGCCCTATGCCCCTACTATTCTGAATATTTGGGATCCCTTGCTTTCTGCTCCAAGAACCAAATAAAGGTTGATAATTATTAATTAAAGAGAAAAATGAAATCCCATGTTTCTTAACCTTTTTCTGTTAAAATAAACATCACTATAGAAGTATCATTATTATGTCAAATTCTTTGCCCTTTACTTTTAATGAAAGGAAGAGAAAATGTGACGAGTTTAGTTAATTTAAGTTTGAGTCAACTGATCGAGTCGACTCATCAAACCCTAGACCGGCAAACACACTGGCTTTGAAGATTATCTCGTTTAAGCAATATCTACTCGATCTAGCTGCCAGGCATCTACTTATGTGACCCAAAAGAGAATTAATGAAGCTGGGAAAATGCAATCAAGATCACAACTGGAATGGTCAGGGTGGTGTCCGACGGGTTCATGCCAACCGGGTCAGACCAAGCTCTTCTCTTGCAAGACCCGACTTTCATTATTATATGCTATGCATACGTACATATGAGCTTATAATAAAAGCATTCTGTGTCAGCTAGAAACACTTTCTAAAGATGAAAAAGGCTTAATATATTCTTCCTGGGCAGTGCCTCTTCTTTTGAATTTTAGAATGATGGTGGTCTCGATCAATGGAGGGGGGGCAGCATGTCTCTTAAAGCAAGGCTAGTTGATCGCAGAACACAGCCCACATCAGAGCAACCTTTGAGAGTGGGAACCTTAGTGGAAATACTTCATTAGGTCCCTTGAGAGCAGGATCGGTTTCTTATAAAACTAATCATAATTCACACTTTAATTAATTCTCCTAATTCTATCTTGTACAAGCTACTAATTAAATAAAAAGGATCGCGAACAAAAAAGTGGGATTCCTCCTGTTGGCAGCTACTTTTTTCTATACTATGCATGATGCTTTACCCAAAGTGATAAACATTTCCCCCCTTTCTTTCTAACAATGGTGGACCTGCATCTAAATTCGAAGGAGGCTTCGCCTATCAAGAATCTCGGTCTAGTAGCTGAGGAGGTTGTTTCACAAGTCAAATTGGAGATTTTAATTGCTTAAGTTTTCCTATTTTCTTCGTGGATTAATCTTTTGCACAATCTATGCTAGCTACTGGATAGCCATCTTGTTTTTTCAGAATCACTTGTGGCATCGTTCGGATTCTTGGTTTCGAGCCGGATCATAACTACTGATAAAGGATTAATGGGTTTGATGTGACTATTTTCAAATAGCAGGGCGTGTTAAATAATAAAATAAATAATATTTTCTTAAAAAAACCTTCGTAACGTACCATTGGTTAAGTATCACATTAATTTGTGGAATCCACCATATTAGATTCTATATATATCAAGGGTTAGGATACATTAATGAATCAGTTATTTTGAACCTTTTTCTTATATTTCTTATAATTATTATTTATCATTTGTGGTTTCAAAAATGGTTCATAAATATCCAATATCTATACAAAAAATTAAACCTAAAGTGTTGATCAAGGTACGCCAGTATGCAAATGACTTCCATAAGAGTGGATATATAATAATAATACTACTACTACTAATAATAATAATAATAATAATAATAATAATAATAATAATAATAATAATAAATATTTTAAGCATCCTAGAGTTACTCTATTTTACACTTTACCTTCGAAAATTACAAAAAAAAATTCTTGATTAACAAATTTTTTTTCAAAATCATCTATCAAATAAATTAGATGAAATTGAGAAGTTATTTTGGTTTCTAAATCCTCTATCAAATAAATAAGGTATGCAATTTTTTTTTAGCATGGTGATTTTGTATTAATTTAATTTTGGGTGGTCGGAGTTGTTGCCTTGGTTGTTAACAGAGAAGGAGGTTATAGTGGCGAATGAAATGGTGGTCAATTGAGAAAAAAAATAATAAAAAGGAGAGTAAGAGAGTGTTTTGGGTTCTAGACTATGGTTGTGGTTTGAAAGGTGATGAAGATGAGACTGGTTAATTACAAAATTATGTGGGGGAAGAGAAAGATCGGAAAAATTAGAAAAGATTGAGTTTTTTAATGATAATTTTATAATTTTAACATTGTAAAGATTAATATTCTTTAATTATTAATTGAAATATAATAACAATCTTGTAAATAATTCAATTTTTTTGTTGATTATTTTTGACATGCATGTAAAATATTATCAAATTATAAAATATAGAGTATAAATGTAATTTCTAAGAGAATAATGTAAGGTCAACAAAGGGTCAAGGTAATTTTTCTAAATAAAAATAAAAGGTCTGCCTTATCGAATAGAAAAATAGACTGTTCTATATAATATGGTTTATAAACATCAATTACAAGATAAAAAAAATTGCATGTCTTTTTATTTTTGATAAAATGATTGTCTTAATCACCTGCACCCATAAATTAGAAATAATTTTAAATAAAATGTAGAAAAATACAATAAATGGAAAGCTCTACTAATGTGTGTAAATGTGGAGGTAGTAACATAGTATGGTGGGTTTCACGGGGGGTGAGGACGCATGGGGTAACCACCACCACCCACCTCCCCTCGTGCGCGCTATCTTTCAATGGCGGCTCTTCCCTCCCTTAACAATTATCATCATTAATGGCATGGTGCCAAAACATAGCCCGCCTGCTAGATAATAATAATCTACCTCCCCTCTCTCTACAGTCTCTATCTCTTGACATAGCAAGCTAGTGGAACAGAGGTTGTCGTGTCAGCTAAGGAGGGTGGAATAGAAAAGACTGGGAGGGCATAAAAAACATTTGAAGGCTATTAACAGTTGACATAACGTCTTTTAAGGGCCCTTGTGGGCCATTACCTTCCACGTTACAATACCTTACTTTTCTTTCACTCACTTCCAACTTATTTATACCACCCCAGTTCATCCTTTTCTCTCCACAGCTTCCCTTCACGTCTTTCTTCAACCCATCCCTTCATTGCTAGTTTTTTCAAGTCTTGGTTTACAATGGCTGATGTTGGCGGTTCAGCCTCTTCAGGTAGAATGTGGTGTTCAGTTCCTGAAAGATTCCAACTGCACCTGGCCATGTTGGCCTTGCAGTTTGGTTATGCTGGTTTCCATGTGGTGTCCAGGGCTGCCCTAAATATGGGAGTTAGCAAGCTTGTTTTCCCAGTTTATAGGAACACCATAGCTTTGCTTCTGCTCCTTCCCTTTGCATATTTTCTAGAAAAGTACAGCACTGATATCCATTAATCTAACCTATTTTCTCATCAGTCATCCTTTATGTATACGTTTAAGGAATATAATTTTCTTCTTTTTTCGTTATTCAGGAAGGAGAGGCCAGCACTTACTCTTAACTTTGTCGTCCAGTTCTTCCTCCTTGCCCTTGTAGGGTACGTATGACTCAATATATAATTCAAAATTGAAAAAAGGAAGAAAATCAAGATTCCAAAAGAGAACTATAACTCATTTTCGTGTTTTGTTTCCTGTGTGATGAGCAGAATAACAGCAAACCAAGGATTCTACTTGCTGGGCCTGGAAAACACGTCTCCAACTTTCGCATCAGCAATCCAAAACTCTGTCCCTGCCATCACCTTTCTCATGGCAGCTCTACTGCGGCAAGCCCCCTTTCCTTACCCCTCCTCTCTCTCTTAGTCTCACATCGAATCAAACTTTTAATTTAGACAAATCTGCAGCAAGGGTAAACATGCATTTTTGTTTTCCTCTGCCACCTAAATTTCTTTTCCTGAAATGTGTTATTTTCTTTTATTTTGCAGGATAGAGAAAGTTAGACTAAACAGAAGAGATGGAATAGCAAAAGTACTAGGAACTATCTGCTGTGTAGCAGGGGCCTCAGTGATCACTCTATATAATGGTCCAGTCATATACAGCCCAGCCCCGCATCTAAACAGACCCGCACCTATGTTTGTTTCACTTGGAGATGCCAGGGGCAAGAACTGGACCCTTGGTTGCATCTACCTCATTGGCCATTGTTTGTCCTGGTCTGGTTGGCTTGTGTTGCAGGCACCAGTTCTGAAGAAATACCCTGCGAGGCTCTCGGTCACCTCTTACACCTGTTTCTTTGGGCTTATTCAGTTCTTGATTATTGCTGCCTTCATGGAGAGAGACCCACAGGCTTGGATTTTCCACTCTGGTGGAGAACTCTTCACTATCCTCTATGCAGTTAGTATCTATCTGACCCGTATTCCTCTTTGAGATAATTCAGTCTCCTGCTCTGATAAGCTAATTAATTTCCTAAACCAAACATTATGGTATACACAGCATGAGATTAGCCAGTTTAATTAACTTGAACTTACTTAGGTATTCCTTGTTTTTTCTGTTTGGGGAACATTAATCATGACAACGAGAGCAAGACAGATCATAAATCAAATCAAGGGTCTTAATATTTATTCACTAGTCACCTTTTTTTTAATAACTAATTAAATACAGTTTTTATTATTTTTTTAATATGAAATCCTTTCTGACATAAATGTTTATTTATTTTTATTGATTTAAAGTTTCCATGGTTATTGTTTTTGCTTTTTTTTTTTTATTATGAAAAAATAGCTTGTTGAATTTTAGTGTCTGTGATGGATGATTGCTTGAAAATAGATTAGAATAAATTTTTTAAATTTTATTTTTATTTTTAATATTAAAACGTTAAAACTATAAAATGACACTAAATAAAACATTCAAGTAAAATATATTTTTAAAGACATTTTAAGAAAAAATAAAAAAAACTACCACTCCAGTCCAGTGCGTGCTTTAAAATCCTGTCAAGTCTTAGATCAGAGATAAAAGGGTAGCTTTGTTGTAGTCTTTGTGCATGTGCGAACCCCAGTTGCTGATCAGTCATATGCCACCTTTATCTTTATTGATACACTATATTTTATTAGCTTTCTCCACATACATTGTAAGCTTCTCTCTAGTTGTTATATGATATGATCCAAAAGTGGCTATGCGCGCAATAATGCAGAGTGGTGGGTGTTTTGAAAATGAAGTGAGCAAGAAACTTCTTTTTTTGTTGGAAAATTGCAGGGAGTGGTAGCATCAGGGATTGCCTTCGCTGTACAGATATGGTGCATTGACAGAGGTGGCCCTGTCTTTGTGGCTGTTTATCAACCTGTTCAGACTCTTGTTGTCGCTATTATGGCCTCCATTGCTTTAGGGGAAGAATTCTATTTAGGAGGGTAGGTCCCTTGTTTATTTATTTATTATTTTTTAATCATGAATTCTATTGGCTCCACGTCTATCCCCAGCCATAAGGATTAACAATAATTTTTGGGATTTTTAACTAATCTTTGACAAGCTTAAATGACCAAAATATCCTTTCCATTTAGTGGTATTTCTTTTGTTTATCCCTTCCCAAAGGACAAGGCCACAAGGGTATGTGGTAGAGCTAGGTCAGACAAGTGCTGCTGAGGGCACAGGAGAACGAACAGAATTGATCACACTGGAGCGTGTGTTGATTTTTAATATATTTTTTTTTTCTGATGGGATATGCTTTTTTTTGTTTGTTATGATTTTGTGTGTACAGGATCATTGGGGCAGCGTTGATCATTATAGGATTGTACCTGGTCCTATGGGGCAAAAGTGAGGAAAAGAAGTTCTTGGCCTTGGAAAAGGCTGCCATTCAGTCCACTCCTGAGCATGGAATCAGCAGGGCTCAAACCCACATCAAGACCTCCCTCACTCAGCCACTTCTCCCCTCGTCAACAGAAAATGTTTGACTGGCAAAGCCTCTTAACTCTTAACCACACAGTTGGCCGGAGAGCCAAGATCCCCTGAAAAAGAAGAAAAAAAAGGCAGTACTGCTCTATTAATTAAGATGGCTTGTGTGTGTGTGAAGAAGTTCTTTTAATTTTTTTTCCGTATGTTTCAGTCATTTCATGTTAGTAGGAGGTTGAGAAAGGGGAGATTTTGAGGGGATGGACATTATGATTATCATCACTAATGTGGCCCTAAAGGCCTGAAATCCCCTATATATGCTTTCTTTATATATATATATATATTTTAAAATTATGGTTTGTTTTACGAAATTATAAAGATATGCAGATTGCAAAAAGCTAATGCTCCAAGATCATCATGGATTCGACCCCACTTTACTAATGTTGATACCCATTTTCATTTTACAAGCACGCTCGTCTTCATATTGCCGTCTTGACATTGCCCCTGTTGAAAATAATTCTGGTCGGAAAGTACTGATCATTTTCTTTGATCATGATGATGTATAGTGATATATGCATGTAAAACATCGACCGCATTATTAAGAGATGAGGCCGTTTAGCCTCTGGTGTCCATACAGGACAAAGAAGAATATATTTTTATTGTGTTCCACAACGGGGGTGCGAGAATTGACCTCCAAGAAATGAGTGCAAGATTTGCATGCCAAGTCTTCACTACGTTTTCCAGTACTTCTGATCACTGGTAGTGATTTCGATCAATCTTTTTTTGAGTTGTGGCATGGTTAAAGCTTTGTTTGGGACTTGAGCATTAATTCTCTTGGATATATTGATTTCGAATTTCAGTAATTACACTTGTATTTAGGCCAAGATTGGAAAGATCTTGTAGCATATTCATAAATCACCCGCACCTGGTTTAAAGTAAAAGAAATTAAGAAAAACAATCAGTCATTTAATAGTTTAAAATATTGAATTGATTTAAGTTTTTAATATGATATTGAAGTTTTAATAAGCAAGCAATAAATAATTTGAATCTCACTATCGTATTTTATCTAATAATTAAACTAAGTTAAATTAGTCTCACAGCCATGATCTTCAGCTGTTACTTAGTAGTTTGGCACTTGAAGTTGACCCTCACTCTATAGATATGGTTGATCCATATAGGACTCCTTCCTCGGTCCCCCACAGCCCCAATCCGAGTAAAATGATCATTATTTTCGATGAATTACGCATTTGAATGAAGATGAAAATGTCTGTACCAGGCGACTCTGTCGAAGACGGCTTGGGGTAATATTTTATCATATGGGGAAGGCATAGAATATGATATAAGCTCCTGATCTCTCCTTGGTCTGAAGCTCCTCCATCGGGCAATAGCAACTCCTGAGTTCGGAGACTATTTCTCGTCAACCTCCAGCTGGAAGTGCCTGTGCCCCAGTACTCCCATTCTACTACATGAACTTCTCTACAATCAGAGGCTAAAAGACACAAGCAAACTGACAAAATTCTAGGTTAGATTAAGGGAGGATTGACGGATCCCAAGATCACATCATTAAAGATGATGATTAATAATTACTATCCACAGATAATTATCATGGAGCAATATTACTTTTCCAAAAGCAATTCTTTTAATTTACGGCAGGATTCTTCATTTCCCTTTTAATCATGACATGAATCGCATCCATACTATCTTTAACAACTTTTCCCTTCTTCAAAAAAACATTTCGTGTCTAATCACTGATCTTCCTGCCAGAGATCATTAAAGAAAATCTCAATCCCAAAAGTTGAACCCTTGTACATGTTTGACATTGCAGTATCCTTAGTGATTATATTTTAAAAAATAGTTTTAATTACAATTTTAAAAAATATATTCATTGATACTATTATGTTATCTCAACTTTTATATAATTAAATTTAAAATATAATTATATATATAGAAATTAATGTAAAAAATAGAAGCTATTTAACTACCAAAATAATTTTTTCTATGTGGTTGAGAAAAAAAAAAACAAAAGATAGCAGACAATCTATTTAGGCTAAAAAAAAACCTGAATTAGCCGCGAATAAAACTAAAATTATAAAACTTACATTCAACCGAAACAAGTTAGCAGTAGAAATATTGAAAGAAACCAAATAAAGCAAATGCAACTACTTATAAGGCCACACCTCGGAATTCACCTGTATCCTCCTCTTTTTCCATCAATCACCATCATCACCCATGTCAACGACACCCTCGTCTCTCACCGTCCCGACTGGACCACCTCTGCTCTTATAAACAACAGAAATCCACAAATAAACTACGAAATTAACCGCATTAATCACAGTTAACACCCAGTAGAAATAATCAAGCCTGCTTTTATTAAGATTATTCCTTAACCACCCTTTGTCTTCTCCACCAGTGGCACTTTCGATGATCTTAACTATTGCGGTGCTGAACCAACTTCCAATCCCGATCTCACTAAGAAACACCGCACTACTAATACTTCTTGTCCCATCAGTTGCTTCGTCGTAGAAAAATTCTAGCTGTCCTACGTAGGTGAAAACTTCTGCACTACCTATTAAAAAGAACTGTGGAAACAACCAAAACACACTCATGCCTGAAGGGTTAGGACTGTCGCGTCTCTTTTTTTCTACCAATGCTGCAGCTATCAGTGCAAATATGGAAATAAATAAACCAACTCCTATGCGTTGCAATGATGTGATGCCGCGGGTGTGGCCGGTGCGTTTACGTAGGATAGGGACTATTACTTTTTCGTAGATGGGGACGAGGATGAGGGCATTGAGGGTACTGAAAACGGGGACAGAAGCTGCTGGAATTTTGAAGTTGGAGCTGAGTTTTCGGTCCATGATGTTGGCCTGGCTGATGAAGAAGGTCGAGAGCTGAGCAAAGGAGATGGAGAATGCAATTGTGGATGCCCATACTGGGAGGATTCTGATAAAAGACTTGAATTCTTCTACTTGTGTTACTGTGCAAAGTCTCCAACGGTTCCCTGTGTCAGCCTCAGAATCTGTCACAACCGCTGCCTTGTCCAAGAAACTGCTCCATAATATACAAGTCCCTTGAATTTTAGCAGGAAAGAAAAAACTCCGGACGAATGAACATCATGATCAAGCAATTATAGATCCAAGAAAGATAATTAAACATGACATTATCAAGTTTTATTAAACATGTGGGATATCAAGTTGAAATATGAGAGCTTCAAATGAAAATCTGATCAATTCTTATCTTCTAAGACAATCTCAAGGGACTGAATTGGACTTCATTGATGTTGAAGGTTAGCGTTTTAGCTCTAATTCAAAAGCTAAAGCAAGATTATGGTAAAAATTAGCACCAGTGGACTATAGACTGTGTACATACACGACCAATTGCATTTCAGGGAGGGGACAACTAGACAACGTTTTGTTAAAAATTTACCTGTACTGTAAGGTGTGAAACAGCTTTTGGGAGCCCTTGATATCAGATTCCTTGGTATTAACCTCGTAAAGCTCGGTTTGATGTCGAACCTGGACTCCATTCAAATGATTCCTTACAGAAGCCACCATCACCTGAACAAACCTGGTGAAAGGGCTACCCATGGGCCTTTGGAAACGATAAAAAGGAATGCCAGCTGCTAAAATGATGGTAGAAATAACCATGGCCCCTGTAGGTAGCCCAAAACCTAAGGCCCATCCCTTCTTTTCTTTTATGTATACCAAGACTGTTATACCCAAGATAGCACCCATGTTTATAGCAAAGAAGAACCAGTTGAAGAAAGCATATTTCTTTGGCAATTCTTCCACGTCTGCCTCGTCGAATTGATCAGCCCCAAAAGATGAGACACATGGCTTGATACCGCCGGTTCCAAGGGCAATAAGGGCCAGTGCACCATAGAGGAACCCTGTCTGGCCATCGGTTGCTTGTGGGCATAGCCTTACCATGCATTTTGGTGGACGTAAGCTGTCTATAGAAGCTGAGAGTGTCAATAATACCATTCCCTGCGGTCCAGACCAAAAACACAATTCGCTCAAACAGCAAAATTAGGCCAATCTCATTTCTCAAGCACTGCTATAGATATTTTAAAGCCCATAAATGCAAAACAAAAAAAATGAAAAAGAAAAGATCATGTTGAATCCAATTCAGATGATTTGCAGGTACAGAATACAGAGCCTTGATTGTATAACATTTGAAGCCCAATTCAACATTATGTAGCGTACATGCTGGATGAGTTTGGTGTTTTAATATTTTAATAATATATATTTTTAAAATAATTTTTATTTAAAAATATATTAAAATAATATATATTTTTTATTTATTAAAATTTATTTTTAATATTAATATATCAAAATAATTTTAAAACATTAAAAAAATTAATTTCAAATAAAAAAATAAAAAAATTTCTTTTTTTTTAAATAAAATGTAAAAACCAACATCAAAATCATCTAAAATCACAAAAAGAAAAAAAAAATTTCATAACATTGTTTTTGCGGTAAAAATCATGTTTTATAAAATTTTATTTTATTTTGGCTTGAAATTAGTGTTTTTTTTTTTGTTTTTAGATGGTTTTAATGTGTTATTGTTAAAAATAAATTTTAAAAAATAATAATAAAATATTATTTTTATATATTTCTAAATAAAAAATATTTTAAAAATTAATTTCAACAACTTAAACAAACACTACCTCGGATCACAGGCCATGTGGAAAAACTAAATGAAGGGGGAAATCCTGATTTCTTACTACGGTATAGATGCAAGAGAAAACAACGATGGTCCTGAATCGGCCCAGGTAAGCATCAGCACAAAACGCTCCAAAGAGAGTGAGGACATAGGCAGCTCCAATCCAGTCAGTCACATGAGTTGCAGCATTTGGAAGTGACTGATGCATTTCAAAGACCAAGTAAGCTACCATGTTCACAGCTATACCAAAAAATGCTAGCCTCTCAGCAACTTCATTCACTACAAGCACCAAAAAAAAAAAAAGAGGAAAAAAGAAATCAGCCTCTGCTGGCCAAGAAGCCAAGTTGAAGGAGAGGGTATATACATGCATAAGCTGGCACCGAACAGCCAGGTTAAACAAAAATCATAAACATGAAATTAAACACATCAGACTCTATTGTTCCTGAAACCATTGACAAATTTGCAAGAGCTGGTTTAATTAAGAACCTATAATAAAAGGAGCAGCTTTCCATCCTCCAGTAGTTCGCTTGTCTGCAATTCTGCCTCGAATATCAACGCAACCATTGCTTACCAAACTCGTTGGCATGCTTTCTTCCTGCTAAATCATCACCCAAAACCTTACGTTACTAAAGAGAACTAAGCAGGGTGTGTAATGTGAATCAAAAACATTCTTGAAATTCCCAGAAGAACCATTACCATAGTCGTCTGATGTTGGAGCTCTTGTGGGAATTTCTCTAGTGATTGTTGCATAAAAGATTGATAAAGAAGTTCATTGCCAAACGGTTCAATTCTCTGCCTTTTGAAAGATGGATCAAGGTTCCAATCACAGGACGACGTAGAATCTATTCTCTCTGCGACTAGCTATAAAGTTAATTTATTGAGTAGGGTATCTTACTGTGGAGTTCAGATAACAAGTGGCATTCAGCTGGGGACTTCTTGTCTTCATGAAAGCCAGGTACACTATTGGTCTAACATCCTTAAATCACTTGTCTTGATGTAACACTGAAATGGTAATTTCATAACCCTTTTCGGATTTGTGCTTGGAGGCCCTTTGCCGGCTTTGCAAATGCTTTGTTACTCAATTTGGAAAAATGGCAAAGAGTAGACATGCGCTAAAATGTTGGAACTATTCAAAATGCCCACTGATCATATTTATTTTTACATTTTAAAAAAAATATTTTTAAAAAAAATTAAATTTTTTTTAGTTCAAATTAAATTTTTTTGATGTTTTATATTATTTTGATATGCTAATATCAAAAATAATTTTTAAAAAATAAAAAATATATATTATTTTAATACATTTTCAAGTAAAGAACACTTTAAAAAGCAACCACAGAGATTCTGGCTTTCTTTTGGAATCCATCTAACACTTATTCTTAGCATAATCAGCCAAAATTGAACAGAAGAAAATGCCTGGATATGAAAAAACTAAATCAAATGAATGGCAGAACCATCTCTCAAATCCATAGCAAAGTGAAGTTTGTTTTTCAATGTTCTAAATGTATTAGATTAGTGTGTTTAATTTATTATAATAAGATTATTCAAAATATAAAAAATTATTTAATAAAAACCTAAAGTGCATACAATTTTTAATATACATACATGCAATAATAAAATTTATGTTTTAATATAAAAAAAATACTAGCACGCTAGCATCGATTCATACTTGTATTTAATACAAAATTCAAGTCTAGATTGCATACTAATAATAAAAATAATTATATTTAAATTGAAATAAAAAAAGTAAAATTTACTTGTCAAAACACTTTAAAAGTAATGAATTTTTATTGTTGTTGTCAAGAAAAAATCATTTGACTTTAAAGTTTTATTATATCTCATGAAATTCCAACAATACCATATTAGTTTAAATTCATTTCTAAACAAAAATTTTAAACTAAAAATTATTTAACTCAAATAT
>Ga0325410_1005296_pt1 | contig 14259 bp, 13 predicted proteins | sample PopdelMetagenome_16_FD_206182 | JGI IMG/M metagenome (GOLD analysis project Ga0325410, IMG submission 206182) | Populus deltoides microbial communities from Bellville, Georgia, United States - Xylem-PdIQD-R3 | ecosystem: Host-associated > Plants > Phyllosphere > Stem > Wood/Secondary xylem... | reverse complement strand
AATAATATACATTTTATTGTTACCAAACATATTATTTACACTATTTACTTGAAAAGCAGCCACAAGCAACGTAAACAAACCGCCTCTTAATGGGGTGAGGGAGTGTGGGTGTCAACAAAATGGATGGGAGAATCTAGTGACCACCGTTACAGTTTGTTTACAGGAAAAGGAGTTATTTTTCACACCAATCGTTTAGAAAACCTAACCTTATTTTTTAAAATATTGAAAATAATCTCGGAATTCAAGAAATCAATTGAAAATAAATCGAATTAAAAAAATCGGAACCTTATAAAAGCATGTGTTTTCTTTTTCCTTTTCTTTTTCTTTTTTTTTTAACAAAAACATGTTTTTTTTTATGAGAAATATTTTTTTAGATAAAAAGATATTATAATCTTAGAAGCAAGTTTTAATAAAAATATCATGAAATGACAATTTTTATTCTAGTATATTAAAAAAACAAAAAAATAAAAATCATCAAGAAAATTTATAATAAAAACATAACACAATAAATATTTTATTTATATTAAATATTCATGAGCAATTGTTTTTTATAAAAAATATACATATTAGATTCACAATAATCAATGATTAGAAAGTTAACAATCCCTAACATTATTTGAAATTATAATAATTATTCAAACATCATTTTAATAATTTTATATTAAAATAATTTTATAATAAAATAAAAGATAACAAAAGATAAGGGCCATTTTAAAAATAAAACCAGGCGCGCCTGGGTTGGAAGGATAAGTTGGTGTGCTTGGACCAAAATCAGAAGGCCACATGTTCTTGGAGTTTGAAGGTTATGTAAGCTTGTCTAGCCTTTTGTTTTAAGAATTGACGACACGTTGGCCACCTTAATTAATTACTTAGGAAAATTTTACTTCATTTTTCTACTTGAGAGCTTCCACACATAAATCAACTTGGGATTTTACCATCAGATTTCAAATCCAATAACATCCCAAATTAATGTTGATAAATACACAGAATCCTCCACTAACCATAGGTCGCACAACATTTGACTACTCAGGATTCTGAAGAGAAGCTTGGATTATAGCATTATAATTATAAAGTGGAACTATTCGAAAAAACTGTAATGGTTCCAAGAACATCATGGAAACCATTTCAGAAAAACTTCATGAATGCATCAATGCTTCTGCATTCACTCAAAGGCCTCGCAGTAATTGATTCATTTTATTAGCTCAGACCTAATTTCCATTCCGTATCATGTTTTCTCAACAAACCAAACATTTAAACTTTAAAGCAGCACTGCACATTGAATAAGGCCTAAGCAATGCTGCCTTGTAATGCTTAACTCTCCCAGTCACTGATCCTTGATTAGTTAAATTTGACCCTTCATCAATGTAACCAATGCGCTTGTTTTACAGCTTAAAAATGCTGTGACAACCAAATTTTTACATAACATTGACAGAGGTACATATGGTAGAAAAATAAGGATCCGTTTCAAGAATAAAGCCCGATATGTTGTGTTCAGATGCATAAAATATTCGAAGTCCATTAGCCAAGTCGTTTTTAACTTTTTATATCTTCTCGGAACCACAAGGACAAGGTGATCTACCTCTCTAGTCCAAAAAAAGAGACCTCCTAGCAAGATCAACCATGTCAGCTTTGCTTTTGCACCTAGCAAACAAAGATCAATTGATAACATATATTCCGAATATCCCACATGTATAGGAAAATCTAACAGTGACAGGGGTTGTAATGTTATGTTCTGATTGCAGATTGCAGAAATAAAGTTATTAGGCAATAGACTTTCCTATGCAAAGAGAAAATTATTAGCTTTTTTAGGAATAAGAATAGAAGAGAGAGCATTCATCCAGTCATCATGGCATGGCATCATAAGAAACTGAATTCTTGGATCCTAAGACACCTCTTATTTCTAAATATAAGTGGAAATAAATGAAAAAGAAAAAGAAATAAAAGACAAACACAACAATTTAACCAATTACAATGCACCCTGCCAACTTAAACTGCAATATTTCTCTCATTAAATTCTATTTCTTTTTCTTATTTGTGTTCTTTTGTGGTTGTCCTTCGAGCCCCTCATCTGTATTAGCTTCACTTATTCTCATTGGCTCTGTAGCAACACCATAGGACTACTCAAGAATAATAGTACTCCTATAATTTTTTTTCAGTTTGATCCTTGTCAAGTTTTAAAATAATGCACCTGGCCTACAGTCCATTTAGTCAAGAACCAATAAGTTAATCAGTTCGACCACAAAAAGAAAATCTTAAGACAAAGGTGCACTGAAGTGGACTGCAAGAGTTAAGGGGGGAAAGACCTTGAATGCAAGGATCCTAGGAGCTGAAGAACAATTGAAGAAAAATCAAGCATGAGATCCAGGCAAAACATTTCAAGTAAAATAGGCAGGTTTCTTTCACCATATTTGTCAAATAGCTAGAGTGCAGGATTTAAAGCAGACAGGTTAATCTATTGCAAACCCAGACTCATCAAAATCATATGATTCTAATCACTATTTTCTTAATATCATCGAATAATTGCTTTAATTGGTTTGCCATTTCAACATGTTTCTCTATATCACCTATTCTACTTGAAAGATTTTTATATGACCATTAAATTTGTGCATGCAGTTTTCTTCTCCGGAACAAATAAAAGAGAACAGTTGTGCATCACCTGTATAAGGACCTTTTCCCCATAGTTCTTTTTAACAGCAGTCCTAAACTCATCTAGAAGCTCTGCATATTCTTAAACTACAACAAATAACAAAACAAAAATCTCGAGACGTAGAATGATTTAAAATCTAGAAAAGAAAAGAAGAAATATCAGTCGATTGGAAATGGAATAAAGTAAAATTACTCTACCTATAAAGTTACCCTCTTTTGTCCAAGCCTAATGTAGAACTCATCATTCAACAACTTCTCATTGTTTGTGCCAACATCAATTGCTACAGGCAAGCACTGCATATATTGAATACAATTGGAAGGTTTTTGTAACTAAATAGCCAGGGACAACTCATAGCTCTAGTAAGACAGTAATTGAGGCGTGTCTAAATAATATAAAAAAATTGAGTGAATGAAATTGTTGTACATTTGATAGAAAATTTATCCCTTTTTCTCTGGAACCAGAAGCTTCCAAACTCATCCATCCAAAAACACAAAGAATATCAAAATCAAATATACCAGTGGTTAGAATATGTCAAACCTTACTGCAAAGGGACGTAATCCTCCAAATGTTGTCTAAAGAGAGTTTTCCTATTGGGATCCCCATTCCTTAACAAAAGTAAAACAATCGCATCAATCAAATTAACGATGATCCACTCGTTAAGAGATAAGAAGTGGTATGCACATCCAATTTGTAAATAAATTTATGAGCATCAATACCTCGCAACCAAGATCCCCAAGCCCTAAGATACACTCACCATCAGTAACAACAACGACTTCGATATTTCTCTCCAGCCAATTCTTCGATGCTTTAAGAATATTGCCCCTGAAAAATCCATTTTTTGCTAAATACTCCATAATTGTTTAGAAAATAAAAGAAAAAAACTATAGAAAATCCATGTAAAAAGGTGCACATGAATGAAAATGAACAAATGTTATTGTGATAGCAATTATTCAAGCATCATTGCAGGTTGTTGGAACTAAGGGTGTTGAAATACAATATTCTGTACAATGGTTCTATTGGGTAATGAACTTCAAATGTATAGTCTAAATCTTTCCTTCCTAAGAGACGAGTTTCAAACTTTTGCAAGTATAATTTTATAATAATATACCATCCCATTATTTCATCAAGAATGCAAGAAATTTCCCCAAGGCTTTCGAGTTGAAAAGTAGCTTTCATCTACTGCTCATGGCTGTTTTGTCCTTTAGCTCCTGTCAATCATGTATTCCTTCATCATAATTCATCATGTAAAATCTGGACTATTAAAACAGAAAGCGAAAGGGCATACACCATAGAAGACAATTTTCTTTTTTAAAAAAGTTCATTTGTGCCCAATGACCCTAAAACAAAACCTAAAAGCAAAGCAAAGAAGAGATCAAAAACCTTTCTTCCTTGGATGACAACCGATCCTCGAAGGAAAAATCCCCACCCTTTTTCTGACACGGAGAGGCGATGTGTTTGGTGATGCATAACAAGGGCTGGGGATGGGTTTGATGATAGTTGGTGGAAAGGGAAGATCGACATGAGAGGAAAATTGTATGTTGGTGTCTGTCCCTCACCCTATTTTGAGACAAAAACACAAAAATGAAAAAAAAAAATTATGATAACAAACAAGCCACGTTGCCAAGAACTCAACTGCACACACAAACCAAATATCCTGGGAGATCAATAAAATTATCAATGAAAAACACTGTTTAATCCACAGTGTGCATTGATTTCTTGATCTGTTTTAGTGTTTTTTTATATAATTTACAGTGTAATGTAAGTGTAAGTGCAAGTGCAAGTGCAAGTGCAAGTGTAATAGTAATTTTAGGGCTCTTACTACATAATCAATCCACTTTCTAATTCTGGACCCCAAAACCTCACTTTTGAACTATTAGGCCCAAACTAGGTCTCAGAATAAAATAGCTCGTTTTGCTATTCAAAAGAAGTCGACAGAACCCAAAAAAATAAAACGTTTTGGCATTTCAATCGTGCGAAACCCGCAAAGGGTAAAAAAAAAAATAATAATAATCAAATAAAAATCTCTTGTCTCCTGCTTCTTTAATGGCGCTTTCTCATTCTCACTCACAGGTGATCTCTCCTCTCTAATTTCCCTTTTTTCCCTTCCGATTACTCATTCTTACTCACTGATCTTCGAAGTAATGTTTTCTAATCATTTAATTCATGTTCCCTTAGCTTATTATTCTTGTTATTATCTAATCGCGTCTTAATTTTTAAAATTCTGGTGTTTTCTATAGATTTTTTAATTATTATCGAGATTATTATGATAATGGAGGTGGATTTTGTTACAAGTGGAATATTAGAAGAAGAATTGCCTCTTGAAGTTGAAGAGAATATTCATGTAAGTTTCATTTTATTTTAACTCACTGTTTTATTTTAATATCGATTTTTTTGGCTTTTTTTTTTTGGATTTTCTAGTTTTGAGAGCTGAAATTTCTGTTTAGAAGCACGAATTAGATGTTTTTTTCGTCAAAATTGCTGCTGCTGCTTATTATTATTATTTATGTTAGCCAATAACATAAATATTATTTCCATTTTTATAATTTGCAGGATAATTATAATTTTGAGGGCGAAAGATGTGGGATATGCATGGATATTGTTATTGACCGGGGCGTTCTCGATTGTTGCCATCACTGGTACATGTTATTTTATTATTATTAATTCAACTTCTTTCTTGCTATTTCGTTTTACTAGAGAGAGATGAAAGTTTTGAGCTTGGTTGAATTTTTTGTTAGATTATGCAATTGCACTGAATGAATGCGCAGTGAAGATGATCACTTGGGTTTGTTTTGGGAATTTTTCAGGTTTTGTTTTGGTTGCATTGACAATTGGGCCACAATCACGAACCTTTGTCCACTCTGTCAGAATGAATTTCAGTCTATTACATGTGTTCCGGTGAGTGATTGAAGATTTTGACCCCCCCCCCTTCATTTTACAGTAAATTTTGTTGTTTTTCAAATGACTTGAGAACTTTAGTCGAGGTATATATCCATCTTTTGTTTCTTATGAATTTAGTAGCTTTATTAGGTTACTTGGTTCTAGAAGTTTTCTTGAAACTATCTATATCCAAACTTTGTGCAATCTGATGCGTGACAGTTTCTGTTTGCTAATGAAGGTATATGATACCATTGGAAACAACAAAGTTGATGAGGACTCACTTTCCAGGTAGCACTAGTAGTAGTATATGCTTTGCGTGTTGTTGGTATTTCTTCCTGATTGGGGCAGGCTCCATTTTTTCATGTTTGGTATTTACAGGCCTTGCATCGTCACACTTAGGTGTCTACTTTTCTTATCAATCAATCAAATATGATTTTTCAAGTTCAGTCGAAGCAGCACCGTTGTTGCAAGTTGCAACCTTACAATATTAAGGGAGCTTCATATTTTGTCTAATTGATCTTTCTAATTTAAATAATCGCAATCCACATGAAGCTCCTCCTATTGGAGATTAATTTGGACCACTGAAAGAGTTGTCACTCAGATTTAACAAAGCCATTTTAATTATAATGTTTAAGATCCTTGATCCATTGCATCATCTATTATTCTGTGTTTATCAACATTCCAAATAATACACAAGTATGCAAGTTACTGACATACTGCAATTTCACTCTTTACCTTCTCATTTGTGATTGATTTTTGTGTTTCAGTGCCGACATCTGGGTAATCTTTAGCAGCAATTGAGAACTGAGGATTTGCTTCTGTTTAGGTTTTTAAGCAGTGATTGATTCATGTTTCTGTTATCTATGCTGCAGAGATGATGATTGGTCTATTGAAGGGAAGAACAACACTCTCTCCTTTCCATCATACTATATCGATGAAAATGTAATTATCATCCATATGTTATCATTTTGAGGTTTTAGAGCTAATTACTGATCTGAAGTCTGAACCTGTTTGAGACTTGTGAACTTGTGAGCTAATTTATACAGAGTGACTTCCTCAGTCAGGGTTAGTAACATGATCACATTTGTTTGCTCAAACTTTGCCATGCCATCAAATTTGCAAAGTTGATTTCAGATGTTGATACTCTAAGCTGGTAGCATTAGATGTATACAAGTTATTTATGTTGTTGGTTCAAGCCATTAGACTTCACAAATTGCTATGTTCATCTGTAAATGGTTTATGCTCAAGGACCAGAGCCTTTTCTGTTTCCAGATTAAATGCTACATGCCAAATGATTATACATGTTCGAAACCAAATAAGACATTCATATAAAATTGCTCAGTTAATATTTCTAGCAGTTGGCTAGGCCCTTTCCTTCATAGTTCGTAGCATATCAGCTTATGGAGAGGGGGCCAGTGCCTAGCATAAACAGAATCAATCCAAGCACTTTAATGCTTTTGTGTACAAAAATTTCTTGGGAAAGTCGGTGATATTTCAGAAACCAAGACAAAGTTTCTTATAATTAGAGTTTTTATTCTATGCAACTCGAATTCATGTGTCATTGTAATCATGATATAATTCTTATGCACTTTATCATTTTGTAGGCAGTTATCTGCTTGGATGGAGATGGCTGCAAGATTCGAGGTGGATCAGCAAATATTGAGGAAGAATCTAATCTCGATACCTCTATTGCTTGCGATTCTTGTGACATTTGGTAAATTTTTATCCCTAAGGTTGTGCTTGATTTTGGGTTGAAGTGGGTTAACATTTAACCCCTCCTTAACCTTGTTTAGTAGCTCTTACACCCTTAACACTTAATCCCTTAACATTTAACCTCCAATTCTTAACACCGAACCAAACGCAACGTAAGTGATATTGTTTAGGTATATTTTATATATGTAGGTTGATGTGTTTAGAAATTCTACTTCACTATGTAGCTTATAGTGAGAGAAAAAGTTTTAGTTGGTTGATTTTTTCCTTTTACTTTGTTAAAGGTGTCAAAAAGTAGCATTTAACCTGGATACATATTGGGTATGACAGCTCAGAGCCCTCCTAGAAACAAATTAATTCCCCTACGCTTTCTTGTCATACTACAGGTATCATGCTTTTTGTGTGGGCTTTGATGCTGAAGGGACATCAGAGGATACATGGTTATGCCCGAGGTAAAACTATGAGGATGATTATTTAATTAGGCAGTGTTGGGATGTGACTTTGCTATGTCAATACAGTCCTATGACTTTTTTCTTGGAGCTATAAACTATGGTACTCTGAAGAAATGTGCTTCTTCTATACATAGAAAGCATGTTATGTATATAAAATGAAAGTTGAGTATGCTGCAATTGGCTTTTAGCGCTTGTGGAGTGCCTGCAAGGGGTTTTGAATAACCCTTTCTAATGTTTTGTTAGGTGGGCATCTGGTGATGTTCTTCTATTATATCATTTTTTTAAAGCTTTCTATGATCAGTCTACAGACATCTGATGCTGTGATGTAGATTTCTAAGCTTGGACTCGGTTTTACTTAAGCCTAGGTTCCTTTGTGTCATTTGCTAATGCATCATGTTTTTGGTTTGATGCAGATGCACAGTTGGTGAAGTGCCACAGAAATCTGATGTAGCTTCGCTACAGAAGCCAAACAACCAGTGTTATTCAGAGAATTCTCACAGTAGTAGTTTTGCTGAGGCTGAGGCTGAGGCTGAGGCTGCTTTTTCTGGAAAGATGTCTGTATCTATCGCTGATGCTGGAGAAACAGCTGTTGTTGTCTCAATGGTTGGAGGCACTAAATGGACTGAAGAACCAAGTAAACCAACCCTTGAAGTTGATGAGGACCTGATGGATGATGCAGTTAAACCTGATGGCAATAGCTACAAGGTACAAAGACAATCTAGCAAAAAGACTGATGTACAACCAACCGTGGAGGCACCGGAACTTGAACTGTCCTTATCGTGTGATGCATCCTTCAGTCACCTATCTACTTCCTTGGTGCTTGCTGAGTTGAAGACCATTTGTGACGATGGAACAGTGAATGAACCAATTATTGGTGATGGTGTTAAAAATTCTTTGAGAAAGTTGTTTAATGATTCCCTTGCCAGAAACAAGCTGTCTGGAAAGGAATCTAGTGAAGGTCTTCATCTTGGTTTATCTTTGGGCTGTTCTTCATCTGGTAATTATTCATGTGTAATATTTGTTCATCTTTCCTTTTCATCCACACAATAAAACATAAGTGATAGTTTTGTCTCTTTTGCATGCTTGAAAGTGTCTAATTGCAAGAATGTTTTTGTGCTATCAACAGGTTACGTTAAGACCAATGAAACTGAAGATCAAGGGACCATTGAAGTACAACAGCAAAGTCTTTCTGAAGAATCTTTGCTAAGAAGAGGTATTGAAGAGACTGTTTCAAACATTAAAAGGAATCCATCCAGACCATTATTTGGCTGTGGAAAGTTAAATGAATTTCTTGTAGGAAACTATTTCACATTTTGTTGACTTTTGGATATGTGTATTTCATTAACTGTCCTATTTCTAAAATGTTTTTCAGATGATAAGATTCTACCAGTTGCTAATGAGGAGGCCATGAAAATAATTGGTGTGAAGAGAAAGCATGCCACTTGCAGGTTACTTGAAATTGAGTGTTTTCATCTTTACTCACTATTCATTTTCACTAACTGGGTGTCAAGTGTTGTTTGACTTTGTGCTTCTCACTCAAAGTAACTCTTAATTATGCTCCCCCCCTCTCTCTTTCTTTGTGTCCCAAAAAAATATAACAGAAGAAAAGAATCACTAAAGTAAAAAAACAGGCAATAAGTAGTTGATATACTGGTTCACTGGCTTTTGTCTTTTAAGATGAATACTCCTTTCAGTAGAAGTTTGTGCTGTTGATCATTTTTGTCTTTTTCCTTTTCTTAAACTCTTGTTGGTTATTAGTGATGATGCTGTTAAGACTGCTGATGATAACGAAGACAATGCTAAGAATGAAGCTGCAGTTCTTGCAAAGAAGACCAGAGTCAGCAGGAAGTTGCAAATAACTCCTAAGGACCAGGACAGTGCATTTCTTCCAGAAGATTCCCAAAAGTGCCCCACCAAAATAGCAGTTTTAAAAAATGTCAAATTAAAACGATCTCTTGAAAAGCAAGATGTCACTTCTGATATAATGAGTGTGGTTAAAGGGACTGGTCGTAGGACTTTGAAGGGGCTTGCTCACCAGAGTCCTCCAGATAAATCATCAAAAGAAGGGGAAAATGCAGCGGGCTTGAGAGTGAAAAAGATCATGAGGAGAGCTGTGGAGGACAAGGAATCATCTGTTGTAGTTCAAAACCTTAGAAAAGAAATAAGAGAAGCTGTGCGTAACCGATCTTCTGATGAAATTGGGGAAAACCTTTTTGACCCAAAGCTTCTTGCTGCCTTCCGAACTGCTGTAGCAGGATCCACAGCTGAACCAGTGAAGAAGTTGCCCCCTTCTTCTCTGAAGGCAAAGAAGTCCTTGCTGCAGAAGGGTAAAGTTCGTGAGAATCTGACAAAGAAAATATATGGAGATTCTAATGGAAGAAGAAAACGTGCATGGGATCGAGACTGTGATGTTGAATTCTGGAAGTATCGATGTATGAGGGTTACAAAGCCTGAAAAAATTGCAACTTTGAAGTCAGTTCTTACTCTCCTTAGAAAGAATCCAGAAGGCTCAGAGATGGATCAGGGATATGAGTTCCAGGAGACCAATCCCATTCTTTCTAGATTATATTTAGCAGACACATCTGTTTTTCCAAGAAAGGGTGATATCAAGCCTCTCTTAGCTTCTACAACTACAAGTAACACTGAACAGAAAAAAGCTCAGGAAATTTCAATGGATAAAGTTCGGAAGCCATCTCTTGATGATCATACTCTTAAATCTGCAGGAGCAAATAAAGTATCATCAAAGCTTGTTGTGCCTTCAATTCATGATAAAGGGCTTAAGGATAAAGTTCTCAGCACAAATTGTCAGCCTGCTTCTAGCAAAGCACAACTGGGTGGAGGTTCCAAAGTCAATTCACAGAAGGAAAAAGGTGCTCAATCTGATGATAAAAGGATAGATAAAAGAAAATGGGCCTTGGAGGTGCTTGCAAGAAAGAAGGCAGTTTCAGGTAAAACTGCAGCAGATGAAAAACAGGAAGACAATGCAGTGCTTAAAGGAAATTATCCTTTACTCGTATGTACCCCTCTCCCCCTTAAACCAGTTTTTTCTTGCTGTTTGATTCTATATGACATTCTGCAAACTGTTACTAATGCTTGCTTATTTTCCCCTTCTCTGGTTGCTTTGTGCAGGCTCAACTGCCAATAGACATGAGACCGGTGTTAGCATCCTGTCGCCACAATAAAATCCCCATATCGGTCAGACAGGTATGCAATGCATTGTGTGCCTGCTTTTTCGTAACTAAGCTGGTTGTTTTGCATGGACGATAAACTTTTCTGGAGTCATGCTTTAGGTTTGCTCTTCTATGGAAAAAAGAAAAGAATTTGCAGAAGTAGGCTATGTTTTCTGTCTAAACTTGAACTGCCCATTTGGAAATATGGTAGATGTGGATAGACCACATCATTGTTTCCTCAGTTTGCCATCATTCAAACACTGCCATCACCAACCTGCTACTCTTGTTACTCACTACCCTAGCCTCCAGAACTGTGTGTTGCATATTCTCTAGCAGTCAGATTCTCACTTCTAGGAAATCCAACTGGGTTGTGGTGTTGGCAAAATTTAACTTTGATTTGGCTGTTTCACGTAGCAAACTTGTACTGAACACGAAATTCTCTATACTCATCCATTTCTTAACCTCTAATTTTTAAGCTCCCACTCAAATGGTTTCAGATTTTTCACCAAGTAACTGTGTGCTTGGCTGTACTTTGGCTAATTCCAATCTCTTGTTGTACAGACACAACTTTACCGACTGACAGAGCACTTCTTGAGGAAAGTAAATCTGCCAGAGATTCGCAAAACTGCAGAAACAGAGTTGGCTGTTGCAGATGCAATTAATATTGAGATGGAGGTTGCCGACAAGGCAAACAGCAAAATAGTATATTTGAATCTTTGTTCTCAGGAAATAATGCGTCAATCAGATGACAGAAAGTCCAATAGAGCCACGGTATCAAATTCTTCACCATCTGCAGTCACTGTTGATAGATTAGAACAAGATATCGATGAACTTCCAACGGATCCTGCAGTTTTAGATGCATTGAGAAATGCAGGACTCTTATCTGATTCTCCTCCAAGTAGTCCCCATCATAAAATGGAGGTTTCCAATGAAGTAGATGATTCCTCAATGCAGATCAAAGAAGAAGGGCCTGATAATGTATTTGAAATGGATTCTCATCCAGATGTTGATATATATGGTGATTTTGAGTATGATTTAGAAGATGAAGACTACATTGGTGCTACTAATTTGACTGTCCCCAAGCTAATAGTAGAAGAAGGTGAGTCAAGGATGAAAGTAGTCTTCTCCACTCTTAAATCTGAAATGCCGAACAATTTTCAGGATCTTGAAGGTTGTTTGAGTTCGGGGAATAATGAAGAACTCAAGGACTCTGCCTCCTCGCCAAAGATTCATGTTGATGCAGGCATCATCAGCACAACCGTGGAGGGTGGAACTAATAGGTCTTGTGCTGATTCAGAATCTCTACCTGGCGAAGAAGGTGAAGAACCTTCTCTTGCAGAATGCGATGAACTATATGGTCCAGACAAGGAGCCTCTGATCAACAAATTTCCAGAAGAAGCATCTAGAAATCTACATGAGCTGGCTGACCCTGAGGCTTCAACTAAGCCCAAAGGTTCGGGAGAAAATGAAAATAATTCATCAAGACAAGATGGGAATACCAATGCGACCTCTGCTGGTCACACTTGTGATGGAGAAACCACTTGTGACCATTCTCAAACAGCTGAAAGTGGCCGTAAAAAGGATAGTTCTAAGACTAACACTAACAAGCAGAGTGACATTATCAATTCTGTTTCTAAGAAGGTACAAGTTGATCTCAACTTCTCTTCTTTCCTTGTCTTTTTATTAGTTACTTCTTTTTTAATGAAGGTGTGTTACAACGCTGTGGATGCAATGAAATTCACCGGAGGACATAAGTTTTCAAATCCGTGTACTATTATTTTCCTTGCAAACCTACTTCTGTTGACTGGTCATTCTAACTCTGTACAGGTTGAAGCGTACATCAAAGAACACCTCAGGCCACTGTGTAAGAGTGGCATAATCACTGCTGAACAGTATAGATGGGCTGTGGCAAAAACTACTGATAAGGTTATGAAATACCACTTGAATGCGAAAAATGCAAATTTCCTAATCAAGGAAGGTGAGAAGGTGAAGAAACTTGCTGAGCAGTATGTTGAGGCAGCACAGCAAAAGGAAAGAAGTGATTCCGTATGACCGACCCTTGTCTTTAGAGCTTCTGCAGCATGTTTTTGTTCTCCAGTCCAAGTATTCTACCCATGACTATGGGATCCAACTCAAGTCGTTGTTGATACTGCTCTTGTATGCACCGAAATTTGAAAAATGTGTTCAAGCAAGGAGGTTTTGTTTCAATGTCTAGCCCATTCGATCAGACTTTACCAATGGCGATCCCCCCTTCATGCGAACTACTTGTCCCTGGACAACAGGAGATGGAAAATGCAAACACAACTAATTGATTACAGTCAAAACTACAGAACTGGATCTGCTTGGAATTTTGGACCCAAGCATCCACTGATTCATTTTATCACCACACGGTCACTTCACAAGAACTCCAAAAAACAAAGAAATCTCTCTTGCAAGGGAGATGTATGCTGTAACAGATGCAGGCATGACAATTCCGAAACGAAGAAGAGCTGCGCATTTGGAACTATTTCGATGGATGTGAAATAACAATTGATGCGCGCAGAGGAGTGGTTATGCGACGCAAATCATTCCAAATGCATGGCATAAGCTCAGTGTTTCCTTTGTGTTGATTTCATGAATGCGTTGTATGTTTTGTATAATGTACATCTGCCAGTTGAAACAAAGTCACTTCGGATGAAACGAGTTGGGTTTTCTCGTTCTCTTCTTGTCTCCTTAAAGGCCAACGCAATTTTCACACAGATGTCTCGAATGAAAATATACTTTTCTGTTTTAAGACTATCCGGTATTGTGGTGGTTTTTTTTTTAATTTTTGCCCAAGAACATAAAAAATAAAAAAATTGTTTGGTTAGCAAAATAATTTTTGATTTTTTTCTATGAACTTGTGTTTTAAATTTTGGTTTTGTAAAAGTTAAAATAATTTATGTTTTACTTTTAAAGATTTGATTTTTATTTATTTTACATCGAAAACTATATTTCACAACAGCTGTTTTTTTTTTTTTTTTTTTTCAAAATCTACGCTGTCACAATGCTAAACATATTCTTAGCTTAGATAATTTTTGAAAAAAATAAGAACTCTGCTTAAAAGAAATTAATTCTTAGAAAAAGTCGTGCTCATAAAAAGAAACAAAAGAGCGCTACTATTCTTCCAAACTGATACAAGCATGTTTGTTTTTGTAATTGGAAAATATTTTTTTAAAATTTTAATTTTTTATTTTAAATTATTTTTTTAATATTTTTAAATAAAAAAATATTTAAAAAACTACAGATATTAGAATACAAAATGGATATTTTTAGATTTTGTAAATATATTATATGCACACGAATGGAATATGCACGTTAATCCAATTCTTTTATCCATTTTGAAAGCAGTCACGTATATTTTAGACTTTGAAGTCTAATTTTA
>Ga0325410_1005294_pt1 | contig 14262 bp, 8 predicted proteins | sample PopdelMetagenome_16_FD_206182 | JGI IMG/M metagenome (GOLD analysis project Ga0325410, IMG submission 206182) | Populus deltoides microbial communities from Bellville, Georgia, United States - Xylem-PdIQD-R3 | ecosystem: Host-associated > Plants > Phyllosphere > Stem > Wood/Secondary xylem... | reverse complement strand
AAGGTTCTGAAGAATATTTTTGAATAGCTTCTCACCCTTAACAATATATCTCATGTTATTAACATTAGAAAGAACTTAGTATATGACTCATTGTTGAGAAAAAATAGTTTTAAGATAGTATTTGAGAATGATAAATTTGTACTCATTAAAAATGGGATAAGTTGAACCAAGAATGAGTAAAAGGGGAAAAAATGACTAAAATATTTGGTCATTATTTTCTAACATACTTTAAAAAAAAAATGCACCTTAGAGCTACTTTAAGGCATTATCCTATCTTGAAACTTTCTATTAAAATGAGATAATTAATAGTAAAATCGAATCCATTATGAATAATCACACATGAGAACTAATGCATATTAGTAAAATCGAATCCATTATGAATAATCACACATGAGAACTAATGCATATTTCACATGAAAGTAAATCATTAGGTCATAAATGGATCTTCAAAAGTATAAAAGAAGACTTATTATTAAATAATTCAAACAATAAGAAGGTATTAACACATATTCACATGTGTCAATAATAATTTTGATATAAATATTAATAACAATCATAATGATTAATAAGCTTGAAATACATCAAATGAAATATAAAACAACATTTTCAAATAGTAACCTTGGTGAAGAGGTTTATATGGAACAACCTAAGAAGATTGTTATTAAAGCATAAGAAAAAAAAGTCTATAATCTTATCATGTCATTAAATAGTTTGAAACAAACAGCTAAATAATGACATAAAAAATTTGACAAGGTTATTTTGTTAAACAAGTTTAAAATCAATGAAGTTAATAAATGTGTTTATGTAAAAAACAGAAAATGGATATATCAATATATGTCTTTTTATTAACGACATGCTAATTTTAGATAGCAATGATTACATGATCAAATCTATTAAAAAAATGTTAACTAATAAGTTTGATATGAAAGACTTAGGTGTTGTGGATGTCATACCAGGAATAAAAATTATCAGGACATCTAACGAATTAGTATGTCCCAATCTCATTATGTTAAGAAAATTCTTGAGATATTTTCTTAAGGTGATAATAGCATCACCAAAACATCAATATATGGACATAAGTTTACATCTATATAAAAAAATAAAGTTAAGGGAATAAATTAACTACAACATTCTCAAATAATTGAAAGTTTGATGTATATTATAAATTGCAAAAGTCAAGATATTTCATATTCGATTAGTAAATTAAGTAGATTTACTAGTAATTCAAGTATGGATAATTGGAAAGCAATAAGTAAGAAAATATTTGAGATACATCTTAGTCTATGAGCTATAATATACTAGAAACCCAACGGTACCGAAAGAGTATGCTGATACAAATTGGATATCTAACAGAATTTAAAATTTACTAATAGATATGTCTCATATTTGGTGGAGCAATTGTGTCATGAAAATCCTCTAAGAAAATATGTATTGAAAGATTCATGATGAAATTAAAGTTTATTTCTTTTTATATAGCTAGAAAAAAAGCCGAGTGACTTTGAAACTTCTAAGCGGATATTCCTTGTTGGCCAAAACCAGTTTTAACAATTTAAGTCTTTTATGACAATCAATCTATATTGGGAAAGACACAAAGTATAATATGTAATGGTAAATTTAAACATAGACATTGTAGATATAATACTATTAAATATTTTTTCTTGAATGGGATTATTTCCATGAACTATTTAAAGTCAAAGAAAAATATTATGAATTTATTAACTAAAGGTTTGTCAAGATAGCTTATGTATAATTTGTTGAGGGGAATGAGCTTAAAAACTTTAAAGATAAAAGATTATAATGATGACAATCCTATCTAGTTGACTAAAGCTCTTAAGATCCAAGTTTATAGAAAAAACTAAGACATATAATATTTTTAGTAGCACTTGAAAATGCTTATTTTCTGTATATTCTCATGATGAAAAAGATGCTAGTTGCAACGTAATAAATGATGAGTTATGCTATTAATGACTTTATAAATTAGTATATCAAGATGAATGTATTAGAATACTCTTAATGAATGATCACCTAAATAAGTAATAAACATAGCCTTTTCTTTGATATTTTATAAAAGACTAAATCTAAGCACTCATAAAATTAAAAATTGTTCAGGGTCAAAATAAACAAAACTGTGAAAATTATAAGAAATATCAATATAGAGAACTATATGAGTACTATTGGCTTGATTTATATAAAAAGGTTAGGTTTTTCAAGACATCATGTTCACTAATTAGCTGAGTAAATCTAATAGTATTTTACTAAGAAAGGTTTAAAGCGAAAACTTAACATGATGTAATGATCCACTAAGTCATCATCTCTCTATAAATCTTCAAGAGACAATAAATACTAAAACAGATATACTTTATTATGTTGAACTACTAAGGTCACTAATAACAAAGTTACTAAAGAAAAAAAATACTCTAATATAGAAAATCAAGAAGTGAACTAGCAATATACAAACACTAACCTTGAATATCATTTATATAGTGTTGTAGTGGCAAATGCCAACTTAGCATGTCTATGTGTATAAGAGAAAAACAAAAATATCATAATTAAGTTTGAGAAAAAGGTCCATAAAAAATCATAAGAGATTAAAACTAAAGAAGTCATCGAGATTTGACATGCTTTCTTGGATATATCTATATATAGTAGGTCTTTGTGCTCATACCCTACTTCTTCATTTACAAATATTGTCACAATCCTATTTTTCACCTCTCTAAAAAAATATTTCAATCAAAAGGAAAAATAAATATTTTAAGGAAAAAATTGAAAAAGAAAAAGAAAGAACTGAAAGAAAATGCAATTAGAGACATAATTGAGATGAAATTAAGAGAAGATGATTGGACTACATTGGAAAATGTGGCAAAATAGAAAGACCTTTGTAACAAAATTAATGATGAAATTGAGAGAGAAAAAATGCTGAAATTGAATAAATAATTAAAAATTGAAAGCCATGGACTTAATTAGAAAAGAAGCTAATATTGAGGGACCATTTTAATGAAACCAATGATGAAATTGAAGTGAAATATTTATTTCAAAGTTGAAATTGGTTAAAAATAAAAGAAATAAAAGTCCAATGACTAAAATGGAAAAAGAGAACTTTCATGGAAAAAGTGAACTTTCATAGGACCTATTTAAAAAATAGAACTTTCATTTATCTTTAAAAGATGTTGTTTTGAATTCATGTTGTTAAGTGGAACAATGCCACTCCACACTTCAGAACAATGAAAAATGCACTAAAAGCGACATTGTTTTGTTGCATAGATGACTAATGTCTTCTTTTTCCATGTGTGGAAGCCTATAATTTTTGTTTTTTCATGGCTTTTGACAATACTTCAGCCATTTTTTTCTCTCTCCCACTCCTTTCAAAATTTCTAAACAATACATCATTTCTCTCCTCTGCATGTGTACTACATTCTCAATAAAAAAAAAACATGTTTTGAGCCTTTGATACCATTGCAAAACTGGTGCAAATAGACTAATCCATGCATATTTGTCCAAAGTGTACAACAATGGTAAATGATTGAGATTGACCCAAGTAAATTAATGTCCACATTCCACCAAGAAAGGTTCCAAGAGCTTCATTCGTACCTATAAATATAGTGACAAAGCAAGAAACAAGTTGAAGCAACTTAGAGAGAGAAAATTTGTAAGATAAAAAGAGAGGAGAAATAAAGAATTTGAGTTGAGAGAGGTTAAACTAGCCTAATCCATAAGATGGTAGAGAGGAAAAAAAAGAGAGAGAGAAAGTTTTTAGCAACTCCTTCTTCATCTACAACGAGCCTTAAGGTTAACTTTCATCTCTTTTTCTTTTTTTTTTTCTTCTGAAAGTTATGCATGGTTTACTATTCACAAATATAAATAATGCAGATGTTACTGCTATTCATGCATGATTACTATTCATTCATGCATTTTTATTTATTTGTTTTGTGTTGATGTTAATTGTGTGTGAATTTGAACTTGTATGTTCAAGGATACCCCAACAATACTCATCCAAACTACTAGTCCAACTATCTAGTCAACTGTTGTCCAAATAGCAGTGTCATTTAAGGTGAAAATATTGTTTTTAAAATTATAAATACAAATATTTGTGAAACATTAATATTAATTTTTAATTGTAAATGTTAATTTTTTATTTGAATTTAAATTCAATGTTCATATTGTTATATGTTAATTTATCTTTGTGTTTTTGCTTTGGGTTGCCTTTCTTTGTTATGGTGAGCAGATTTGAGCTATATCTATGTGATAAGTGATGCCTTTCGAATTTATTTCATTCAATATAATCTTGATCGTATTCATGCCCCTATTAACGTATTCATGCCCCTATTAATTGCTCATTATCCATGCAATCCAATGCATATCTTTTATCAAAGTAGGGACTGAGCTGTTTCTAAGTCCTCATTCAAAACTTTTTTTTTTATTTTAGTTTTAAATAAAACATTTTAGTTTAGGAAGCTCCTAGCATAACAAAAACTTTCATTTTTAAATGGTTGCAATTTGAAGGAAAATCTTATTTTATATCTAATGTAATATACATAAGATGTAAATATTGTAAATATGATTTGATAATTTAATATTGAATATAAGATAAATTATAAAATAATTTCTATCCAATTTTAATATGTAAAACTCCAGTAGCATTTTTTATAATAAAAAATTAAATGAATTAACGATGTTAAAAACATTTTGATTGATTTCTTGGATAAAAACCTTTTTATACAAGTATTTTTTATTATTTTTCTTTTTTTAAACAAGAGAGTTTTTTTCCCATCAAACTTTATCATTTTTTTTTAATGTTTATGACTTCATGGGTTTAACCTATCATTTTTCCTATATATTTGTCTCAATCATTCAGAATTATCCTTACATTAATAATTTTTTAATTGACACTCTAATTTATTAAATTGGTTCAATTGGGTCCAATAGTTAACCACATCCAATTGCTCTGGTAATTGGATATTACATATGTACAAACAATTTTCATATAAAAAGAGTGGCCTGATTTCCATCACATCATTCATGATGTTTTTAGATCCAACTTTCATCTTATATGAAAATTATTTATTTATATCATACCCAATTAAGAAAGAAATTATATGGAAATTAAATATTGGGTTCAATTTAACTAATTTTACCAAAATAGAGTCTTATTAAATAAATTATTGAAAAAATAAAATTACCATAATTTCATGTACCAAATCATTCAATTTATTCAAATATATCCCTCTATTTTTTTTTTTCAAGGAGAGAAATTAAAAGAAAGAGCATTTTAAATAGAAAAATTTGAATCAAAGTTTCTTACAATATATTTATTGTTTATTGTTTTTACTTAATCCAATTGAAAACTCATATTATAACCTTTAATTTAAAATATATATTAAATATTCTTTATTTATGTCTAGTAAAAGAAAAATAAATAAATAAATAAATGCCTTTGATTGAAATCAATTATCATCAAAGGTTTTAAGATTGTTGAAAAACTTAAAATAAGATATCAATTGAGTTATGTTTCATCTACCTCTTTATTATTTTTCAAGTTGGTTATATGTTAATAAAATTATTAATATATTATATAATTTTTAATATTTCTCTTAAAATTTAAGAACTGTCAAATATTTAAATTGAATATGTATTGAAAAAAAATTGATTGCATGTATAAGAATTGTTATGTTTTTTTTTTTTTAATTGTATGAGTTTTTAAAATTTTATTTAAATTTTTAATTGTATTTTAAAAGGATGTTTGACTTAAATAGATGTAATATAAAATGAAAATGATTTAAATAAATATCTTTCCATGATTTAGTTCTTAAACAAATTAGGATATGATATGTTAAGAATCAATGTTTTTTTTCTTTATTTTTAATGGTACATTTGTATCAGAAAATATCACCACAATTTTTCAACTATTTATATATGATTCATATATCAGGTTTCATATATTTATCATAAATTTATATTAACATCAAATCAATAAACATTCTTTTTATACACATGTATATATAATGTACTATGTACAAGTTTTTTTTTTATTGACAATAATTGTATCAGACTAAATCTTTCTTAAGTGATATTATGATTTACCCCTCATGTCGGCCTAGTGCATTTAGAAAAATTTCATAAACTTCTCTAGATATTAATTTAAAAGTTTGATACCAAAATATCAAGAATGAAGCAATTCTTTTTAATCACTAAGTAAACCTCTTTAGGTTATTATGTGTTGGAAGAACCATGACGAATATAAATAATAAAAAGCAAACCCGAGATATAAATAGACATTATTCTTAGGGATATTTCCTCACACAAGACTGTCCTTTTTCTTAAATGAAGGGATGAAAGAACAAAAAGAATAATAAAAAAAGAAGAAGCAAAGAATACAACAAGGTCCTAGAAAATAAATATATCTTATTGTCTTGTCACTCATTGTTTCTAAGAATGCAAGTAAGGACCTAGAGAATAAATATATCTTGTTGTCTTGACACTTATCATTTTCAAGAAGGTACACACACACCACAGACCACAATAGCTAGCAAGCAAAATAAATGGAGAATTAAAAAGTTATCTTTTAGTACCTTTTACAATAGTTTTGAAAAAGAACTGTTACAATGGTTTTTTTTAAAACAAGCTATTAGAGAATTAATTCAGGCAACTGTTACAATGATTTTAAATAACAGGGTTGTTAAGGAATTAATTCTTGGAGTTGTTAGAGATTTGATTTTAGGAGTTTAAAAAATTATTGTTTCAGTTTAAGGGTAACAAGACAAACTATTACTGAGACCGTGTAAAGGGTAATCAAAGGTTTTCCTTTTGGTTGACTCAATCTTATACATGCGAGCCTATTATTTTTTTTCTTGTTGGTTACTATCTCATATCAAAGTTCAATATATAAATACTCGATAAATATCTTATTTTTCCAATGTGAGATAAGAAGCACGTTAATATATATAGTCTATATTCACAATAAGAAACTTCTGTTTTTTCAATGTGGGATAATAAACTTTTTTATTTAAATACTTCAACTTAAAAGGAGAAGATAATATCTTTTCAATGTTAAGTAAAAAAATCTTTTGAAATAATCTTTATTATTTACAACAACCCCTCATATATTTCAAAATATTGTTTAGAATAAGAATATACTAGTTGGATTTCCATCTATTAAGTATAATGCATCAAACTTGATATCTTTTAGAATATGAACCAGATCATAAAAATAATGAGATTTAACTTATAGGATTATTGGTGAAGTTTTTAACTTCTATGGACCAAAATCCTTATTGTAAATTAGGTATCTCATCAATCACATCATATCCCCACAATTTCTTATTGTTTGACTTGGTTTTAGGCTAATAGGTCATATACGCACCTGATTATTCATGGGTACTCTAGAGATTTACTAGTATCTCATAAAAGAGGCCCCACTCCACACTCATATAGGTGATTCCATCAAGCTTTTACTACAATTTGAGCACTATCCATATGTACTATCCATATGTAATATGGAATTCATTAAGAACTTTTTAGTTCATGCTCTCTTTAATTGCAAACTAGCATTATTCTCACATCATAGAAAAAGACTTGTTTTATAATACTACATAATTATAAAAGACTTTGTTATTACCCCTATGAATCTAATTCATGGGATTTATAATCACATATATTAGGTTGCCAACATTTTGATTTCTCAATTAACATTAGTTTTGTTCTCCTCGATGTTTCTAATATCATCTTTCTACCAAATGGTTTAGTCAAAAGATTGGCCAAATTCATTTTTGACTTCATATAATCAATTAAAATAATTTTATTTTTTAGTAGTTGCTTCATAACATCATGTATTAATCAAATATGTCAATTTTTACTATTGAAAGATTTATTCTTAGCAATGACTACAATCACAATACATTAATATAAAAGATGTTGGTTTTGTTCCTAATGGAATTTCAGTTTGAAAATCTCTCCACCAATTAACTTCATTTCCTACTTATTTGAAAGTTATAAATTCTAACTCCATAGTAGACTGAGTGATTAAACTTTGCTTGGATGATTTTCAAGACACTACACCACCACTAAGAATAAAGATATAGCCACTAGTAGATTTAATCTCATCTAAATCTAAAATCTAGTTAGCATCACTATATCTTTCTAATACAGCGAGAAATTCACTATATAGAATATCATAATCCATGGCACCTCTCAAATATTTCATTAGTCAGACTATCACTGCCCAATGCTCATGATTTAGATTATATGTATATCTACTCAATCTATACACAATGTATATCTACTCAATCTATATGTATATCACTGCCCTATGCTTATGTTTTCTTAGTAATTTTAGCTTTAACACATTCCATATTTGTTCATAGATGAATAATTCAAGCTAGAAATTAAACCAAGTGAATTCATTTTCTTAAGATAAAATAAGATAAGTTAAGATGTCTTAATCAAGCATGTCATAGATGAATAAAGTCAAGAAAGTAAGTAGAAGAATATGTATTTTCATTCATTACATTAGCAACATTGAGTACAAATAAGTTCATGGTCACAATATCCTTTCCCCATAAGTATACATTATTTTTAATCATTACAATCTTGTTAGATCCAAATGACACTTTGATCATAAATTCTTCCAACAAAGCCATATAGATCAATTTTTCTCTTATATTAGGGACATATAGCACCTCATTCAAAGCTAATGCCTTGCCCGTAGTCAATTTCAGAAAGACTTTGCCTTTACCAAGAACATTTACAGTTCTTGAGTTTCTAAGGTATACTACTTTTTCTCCATCCTTAAAAGGTGTATAGGTGGAGAAAAGTTTTTTATTTGCATATATGTGCCTAGTAGTACTAGAGTTTATCACCTAATTTTCATCATTGATCACCATATTGACTTTAGAAATAACTACAATAATGATGTCTTCTTCCTCAATCATGTTAACCTTAGTTTTAGCTAAAATCTCTCAAAAAAATGTTAAAATCTTATTTATAAGCCAAGTAAAAAATAAATCATATTCTATTAAAAACATAATAAAATTTGTTAAAATTGAATAAAAAGCCAATAAAAAATCAACAATAAAGGATGAAATTAAAAAAAATAAAAAAAAATCCATGGATAAAAAAAAGGCCTAGACACACAGGTCTAGATTGGGTGGTTGAGCACATCTAGGCTTAAAAAAAAACAAAGGTCCACACATCCTAGATGAATTTATTTTTTTTCTTTTTCAAGAGATGGATGAATATTTTTTTTAAAAAAATAAGCATATAACACGTCACTTGTTTATTCCCGGAATGTAGCCATTAGTTATGGCTGAAAAATTAAGGTTGGTATTTTGACATAGAATTATTTTATTCAATTTTTTTTTCACTTTAAAATATCTAATAAACATCTATAGAAGTACCCAACACAAAAAAGTTTAAAAATTCAAAATCAAATAAGGAAAATTTTTTTTCTTTCAACAACAATCTATTTTTCTAGGTAAAATTAAGTTCTTAAATAACTATCATCAAAACATGGATGATATTAACATTAACATGGAAAGTAATTCATTTCTTAACCAGATCAAACGTTCAGTATCACTTAACACACGAAGCGCAATGCTACACAGTATAAATCGGCATTCCCAGTTAAAATCCAATCTCATCAATCAATAATAATAATAAAAAAAAACACATAGGCAGAATCGAAGAAGTATACTGTTACAAATAGTAATGGAAACCTTGAAAGTGTAGCAAATAGGTGTAAGAAACTCATTTTTTCATCCACATTCGCACCTCTAAAATAAGAGCAATTACAAACAAGATAGCAAGAACACCTCCATAGCCACCCTTCCATTCTCGTCCCTCTTTACCTAAATGGATTCCATAGAAGACATTTGCTACTGCAAATATAATCAAAATCCTCCCCACACTGTAGTGGTACCAATTCCAATACTTCCTTACCTTTGACGACTTATCTGGTCGAGCCAAAAATGCCATCACCTGCGTACAAAAATACAGGCCACAGTCTCAGAGAGAGAGGGAGGGAGGGAGGGAGAGAGAGAGGGGGAGAGAGAGACCTGAAGGCATCCAAGAACAAGAAGGAAGACCCCAAGACCCTTGTGGGTGGAGACATCAGCACCAAGACGATTTTCGAGGATAATTCCGCAGATGACACCAGCTATGCCTAGTAAAAATCCCAATGATTGAATGCAAATATGGACGTAGAACCACACAGGATCCCATTGCCTGAAATGTCGAGCAACTATTGCTCCGATTATCATCAAAATGCCCCAGCCAACCATGTTCAATGCTCCATGGCTCTTCCTTAATCTTGACTGTGGCCGTACATTGATATTGCTTGTTTGACCTGTCAGTTGCATTTAATAATGATAATTAATGCACATATATATAATTGCTTGTTTGACCTGTTATTTGCATATAATAATAATAATAATAATAATTAATGTATATTTACCGAATTCAAACATCAAAAAGAAAGAAATAAATAAATCTTAATTACTTGCGGAAGAATACCGAATTGTTTTTGTAGTAATTATTCTTCTCCAAAAATTCATTTGAAAACCTGTAATTAATTTTACATTTTACTGATAGCCTTTAATTATTATTATTATTTTCACTTAAAATGTTATAAAGCTTTTGTTCTTCTTCTTAAGATCAGTTACTTAACAAGTCAGCTTAATTATGGTGACTTCAAAATCACATTTTAGAGTTATAATATGATCAGTATTCTGACCTGATCAAATAAAGTTTAGGTTAAAAATATAGCATGCTCCTGGCATATGGACAGCAACACCAATCATGTTGTATTGACAAAATGGTTCATGAACTAGTGCACATTGGACTATGTTAATTAATAAATATTTTACACATATAATACAAGAAAAAACGAAATTAATCATATAGACTGCCTGTTCTTACCTGTAACATAATTCAAGGTTGTGGAGACCATGTCAGCGTGCCGGGTCAAGGAGAAGCTTGGAGAAGAAGGCATCACACCGGTCGGTCCGAGAGCATAAATTATCCGAGGCGCCGGCTGGTCGGTGTTCAACTGGAAGGCTAAATACAGGCGTGAAGACTGAGTTACGATCATGGAAGTGTTAATTAGTAGGTTTCCTCCGTCAAGTACCACTTCCTTTGAAGTTTGCCCTCCCAGAAAATACTTTTTTACTGCCGGAGAACCATCAGTTGACGATATCCACCCCACAACAGCACTGGATCCTATCATCAAACCATTGCTTGAAAACCCTATAGCTATGTAACTATTTGCATCTGGTGCTGACAGAACAAAGCTCCATAAATTTGATGAAGTCTGCGCGTACTGCACATAACAAGAGCAAGTAGTGTTATCAAGAAATCAATTATATATATATGGTAAAGTAAATAAAGTAAACTTACTCGAAGGATGAAATCCTGAGAACTCCAAGCACTGACACAGTGGAGAGATGCTGAGTCAAAAGGGAGGCTGTTGATGTTTAGATTGGAATTGCAGGAATCTACTTGAGAGTTTACAAAGAATGCTAAGCCACATATGGTGAAGAAGATGATGGAGATAACGGAAGATGCCATCATCTCTCTCTCTCTCTATCTCTCTCTCTCTCTCTCGTTGGTTTAATGATGATCTGACCCTAAAGTGGCAAAGTAGTGGAATTGTAGTAGGTAAATATGATGATGTATAAATGAATTATAAAAAGGAAGAGATCAATTGGAATTTTTGTTTAATAAGCAAGTAGTTGTAATGGAACAATGTTAGTGTCAATGAACATGAACATGGGAATCAATAATATTTATGTAAGAATTGGCTATTTAACCCTTGATCTGCTGTGAGTATAATTTTTTTTTAAAAAAAAAATTGTTGAGTTTGCAGCTAATTCAATGTATTTTTTAACATAAAAATTCAAAATTTAAATTAAAAAATCTATGCAAGCATATATCTAATTAAATAAATTATAAAAAAATAAATAAAAAACATTAACAATAACCAAAAGAGAAATATATATATATATAAATTGAGAGATGAATATAGATCAAGATATTCAATCACACAAAATGAGACATTCACTATAATATATTTATTGAAATTGTTTATTTAAATTAATAAAAGATAAATCTACATCGTAAAAAAATTTGTGACCTAAAAGATAAATACAAACAATACTAGCTGAATAAACTCACATCTTAAAAAATATTATGCAAGGCCGAACTCATCAAAACCCATGACTTAGGTTATGAGACAAGGATAAACTCATAAAAAATAAATTGAATAAAATCACAGAAAATAATGTTTTTTTAAAACTAATACAGAACAATAAAATCACGCGAAACCGAATTTCTAACAAATCAAATATTTAAAGATGAAACTAAAGAAAAAAACCAATCATACAATTGGATCTAAAAAAATAAGGGTGAAAATAAATATTAATAATTAGAGGGTTAAATTGAATTGAAAATAGCCTTAACAAAAGGAAAAACAAATCAAAAGAATGAGGGTCGAATTAGAAAAAAATAAAACAACAAAAGTTTTGATTGAACGATGAAATTGAAATCCAAAAAATCTTTAACAAAAAGGTCAAGGAAAAATAATTAAAAATCAAAAGAATATTAACCAAAATGAAAAAACAAAACATATGAGAAATTGTAATTGAAAGATTAAATTGAAAAAAAATAAAACTTTATTAAAGGAATAAAAAAAATAAAAACTTAAAAGAATAAGGATTGAAATTGAAAAAAAAAGAGAGAGGACAATCATGCATTTTACTTGACAGTGAAGGGACAAGGAGGGAAAAAAGAAAAGAAAAAATGACCATTGGTGACAAACCGACCACCATATGCTGTCATGCACCACATCATATGAAAGAAGACATGGTGGTGCGTTTAATGAGACAATGAAAGGTCAGGTTTGGCCATTGGATAGCGTCACTCGCGTCACTTGAGTAGTGTGAATGCCATCCACTCACGAGCACGTGCCATTAGCTTTTCTAAGTAAAAAATTAAAAAGTTAATGTGAAAATATCAAAACATCCCATGACCTTGGTAATTACCAAAAGAACCCATGCAAAGTACAAAAATATTCCAAAATGCAAACCTGATTTTTGTCTTATCTAAGACCAAAAGTGTACTTTAACTATATATTAATAATAAAAAAAACAAAAAAGACCCTTGTCCAATAGCCCAACAATTTTTTTGATCCTTGAGGTAAAGAAATATTTTTACTGTTTAAAAATTTATGAAAAGTCAAAAAAAATATTTGGTCAATAACTCTAAGTTTTGTTGACTCTAAGGGTAAAATAATATTTTTACTGCGTAAAAAAAAAGAAAAACAACCTAGACACCCTTGAATAATCTTTTAATGACCAATAGGCAATGGAAAAAACCAAAACACCACCGCTAAAGGTTTTTTTTTTTTCAACTCAAAGGCATTTGAATAATTTCACTATAGTGATTAGTACTTAAAAGTGCATTTTTATCAAGGTTTTATATCATCATTTTACACTTGAAGTATTAATAACTCCTTAACTAGAGCATGTTTTATAATAACAGATTTGATAATATAAGATAGCTTTAATTTATGGTAAATGTTTATTTTAAATGCAGACATATCTCACAATTCAAAGGATTGATTGATGTGGTTAACTATTGAAAGTGAAAGGACAAAGAAACGACTAAGATTAGAAAGGAGATACCGATTCAATTCAAATTGGAACACTGTTCAGTTATTGGGTTATATTTGGAGCTGTAGATCTTGGATTTCAGCTTAATTTATATTGATGGAAAGCTAAGAAATAGGCCTACAATGTTCATGAATAATGTAAGACCCAAATCTGCCGTTTTCAAATTCAAAGTTTGGCCACAAAAGAGAAGTCAGAATCTGTCCTGTAATCCAGCCCAAACACTGCTTAGAATTTTACCCATAGCTCGAGTTTTAGAAGTCCAAATAACATGAAATTTGGTGGGTGGAAGGAAAAGACAATTTCCAACAACTTGCATGAAGAAGATTTTCTCAAATTCGGATGGTAACAATGACTTTTCGTCCAGACAAGAGCTTGAGGTCTATCCACCACGTCCACCAACAGCAATACTCAGTATTTTAGCCATATCTCGAGCTCTAGTGATCCCAATGCTCTGAAATTTTATGGGTAAAAAGATATGATGATTGCCAACAACTTTCATGGGAACACTTTGCCAAATTCTGAATGGATCAATGTCATTTCATCCAGCCAAAGTGCTTGAGTGCTGCTGTCCACCAAGTCCACTAAATCAATAGTTGGCCACTAC
>Ga0325410_1005291_pt1 | contig 14272 bp, 5 predicted proteins | sample PopdelMetagenome_16_FD_206182 | JGI IMG/M metagenome (GOLD analysis project Ga0325410, IMG submission 206182) | Populus deltoides microbial communities from Bellville, Georgia, United States - Xylem-PdIQD-R3 | ecosystem: Host-associated > Plants > Phyllosphere > Stem > Wood/Secondary xylem... | reverse complement strand
TTAATATTAAGAATAAAAAAAATATTATTTTAATATATTTTTAATTCAAAACACTTTTAAAAAATCATGCTCTATTACAATAATACAATGTTAAACACACTCTAAATTTGTTTTGAAAATAACATAAGGATTATAAATAAAAAATAAAATTCAAAACAATTATTGTCTTTGGACAAAAAAGATAAGGACAATGAAGATAAAGGAAACAAGATAAAAAAAAATCAAAATTATATTTGATAGTAACGTGCTAGAAGAAGTGATTGTTTATGTATTTTGTTTGATTATGATGGAAAAAAACATAAAAATATATAAAAAATCTATTTTACCCTTAATATATATTGTTGTCAAACTTACATATTTTTTAAAAAAATAATTAGATATTTTCCTTTTATTTTAGTTTATTTTGAGTGTTGAAATTGATAATACTATAATAACCCTAGTTATAAAATCAGGACTAACTTGACTAGTTGATTTGGGGCCTGAACTGGTCCGAGTATAAGAAAAAATAAAGGAAAGATTGACTTGACTTAACCCGGTAAAAAACCTAGGTCAACTCAGGATAAAACAATTGTAAAAAACTCATTGATTTTTTTTAAAAAAACAAAATGGTCAAATCAAAGTTGCTTTGATTTTTTTTAAAAAAAAAAATTGGGTTAGACAGGTTGACTCTCTTGACCAGTGACCTGAATCTTGTCTCATGTCGACTCCCGAGTCAAGTTTTAAAACTACGATAATATTTATTTTTATTCGTTACGTTGACTCAGATCAATTCTTGTTGACTATTTTTTTTTGTGATATGGATCATGCTCTAGTCGACCCTGAATTAGGTTTTTAGACTTGATAGTAACAATTTTTATTCTTGCATTAACCTAACTTGACCTCCTGATCCATGATTTAGGCTTTATCCCTAGTTAACTTTCGAATCAAGTTTTTAAACTTTAATAATAATTATTTTTATTCTATGTTGACTCTCGTAACATATGACTTAGGCCTTGTCCCAAGGTGACCTCATGTTAGGTTTTAAAACTATGATAATAACCATTTTTATCCTTATATTAACTAAAGTCAACAGTCAACTCCACTCATTACCTGACATTTGTTCTGGGTCAACCCCCGAATCAGGTTTAAAACTACGACAATAACAATTTTTATTTTTATGTTGACTCAGGTCAACTTGGATCAACCCGACTTGTAACCTAGACCTCAACTAGTAACTTTGTCTTGAATCGGCCTCCCGATTTGGGTTAAAAAAACTATAATAATTACATGTTTTATCCTTACATGTCTTAGTTAGACAATTTTAGAATTGAATTTTTTTTTTACAAATATATTTAGGAATAAAAATAAATAAATATTGTCTTTAACGACATGTCCCCTTTGTACCTCGTGTTTTGGAAATATATAAATTCACTCTAAAATTGTTCCAAGAACACGTTTATTTTTATGTCACTGTTTCTTAAACGAAACATATTTTTGTTTTCATTGTCTTCGTCTCTTGTGTCTTGGAACAATAACTAAACACCACCTAATAGATTGTACTAGATGAGTGGCTTGTAACATAATTTTGTGCCAACATAAAAAAGAGTGTTCATATAATATCAATGTTTTGAAAGGAATAAAAAAAATCTAAGATTTTAGTAACTGAAATAGGTTGCACGTGTTGTCAGAGCAATGAATAAATAAAAAAAATTTATGCATCGAGCATTTCATGCTTACTTTAATGTAATTAATTTAATTTTTATTAAAAAATAAATTCTCTTTTAAAAAAGCTAGATTTAACAAAGGTTGAAAAAAAATTCAAGTTAACCTTTGTTAATTTAAAAACCACAGAAAAATCCCATGAAAAGTGAATAAACAAAAATAACAAAATATTGATGGATGAAAAAAAAGAAGAAGGAAGAATTGAAAAAACCAAGTAAGCTTGGGTGAACTTTGTAAACTCGAGTTAATCTCTTAAGTCTATAATATGTTAAATCATTAGCATGGACTAAACTAGGAACCTTAGACCGACCAAATTAATTGCTGAAGGATAAAATTAATAAATTTAGTTTAATTAAAAAAACCAGATGCTTTTTAAAAAAGCTAAATTTAACAAAGACTTAAAACACTTGAGGCATCCCTTATTATTTGAAAAATAAAGATAAATCCAATAGAAAGTGAGTGAAAAGAATATTGAAGGATGAAATCGAAAAAAACATAGCTTAAAAAAATAAATAAAACCAAGCAAGCCCGAGTAAATCTTGTATAATCGGGTTAAACTCTTAAACCTGCAGTCTATTAAATTCTCGACTCAGGCTCAACCCAAAAGCTTAACATCTTAAAAATTAAATGTTGGATGATGAAATTAATTCATTTAATTTAATTTTAAAATAAAATTCCTTTAGAAAAAATAAATTTAACAAAGACAAAAAAAAATCGAGGCAAACTGTGTTATTTTCAAAATGATTAAAAAATCTCATAGAAAATAAAGAAAAAATAATAAAATGCCAGAGGATGAAAAAAAAAGCAAGGAAACTCGTGTCAACTTCGTAAACCAAGGTTAATCTCTTAAAATCACAATCCGTTAAATTCAAGATTCATACTCAACTAAAAAGATAAACAGTCGATTAATTAAATGTTAAAGGATGAAATAATAAAAAAAATCAATTTAAAAAAATCTTGCAAGGAAAAAAATACAACAATAATAAAAATAATAAATTTGATAGGAAAAAACTCAAGAATGATGAAATTGAAAAAACCATTTAAAATAAATAAATAGTAATAAAAAGAATGAGAACCAAATATGATAGATAAAAATATCTATTGGGGCGAAATTGAAAAAAATTCTTAACTTCATAAATTATTATAGATAAACAAAACTGCAATATCAATGATGAAATTTAGAGGACAACAAACTTCAAGGGTTAATTTGAATTTTTTCAAAGTTAGCATGAAAATCTAGAAAGGGAGAGGAAAAAAGAAAAGAAAAAAACCATATGCGTTGCATCGATAATAATTATGTCACATGTGTTGCCTGTACGTAGAGGAGATGTCGAGAAACTTCGATCGCCACCCTATAAGTAAGGTTTTGAGCACAGGATGACATAGCACGCATCGTTCGAACCCGCTAGATACTTTTCACACGCATCCAGATTTTTTTTGCTTAATTATAAAATTACTATATTATCTCTAATAACAACAAACAATTATCAAATAACCAAATGAAAATGAAAAATCATTGGAAAAGTTTTTTACATTCCAAAAGCAATGATGTAATTTAATTGTTTAAAAAGTAATTCAAATACTAAAGAACCTCTTGACCAAAATTTAATATGTTTTTGATGTCAAGGACAATAAAATAATTATATTGTGTAGATAAAAATGCAAAAAAACAATCTAACCTCGTTCTTTCGTGTAATAACTAATGGGTACACCACAAAATGCCTCCCCAGCCCTAGAAACAAAGCCAACTAATTTTGCCAACCAAGGGCAAGATCATAGTTTCATCGTGTAATAATATATACAGCAAGGTACTAATCTCTTTTAACTTGTGTTATAATTAGTTAAAAAGAAAAAAAATTACAATTGCCGATGGGAAAATCTAGGTAAAAAACCAGTGAGGATTAATCGACATCCACTTTTCTGGTAAAGTAGAAGTAGACTAGTAGTTAATTAGCATTAATCGCAGTGAAGAACGGATAAAAAAGAAAAAAAAATGGATAATTCAAATTGACTGTTCATGTAAAATACTGCTTAGTGCTTACTAGCAAAGCCTTCAGCACCCTTTCACCTTTTTTGTAGTCAATAGAATCCGAGTTTTCACTTTCTCAGACACCAAACAGACAACAAAAAGAAAAAGAAGATGAAAACAAGAACAGTAACTAATAGCATAACTAACATCAATTAGCAAAAAAAAAAAAAAAAACTAAATGTCAAATTAAATTTGTGGGTTTATCCCACTCCACTTTTTTGCCATTTCTTTATTCTCTCTCTTCATTCTTCCCCTGAGCTCCATAAAATAAAATAAAAGCACTACTCCTCACTTGAGAGAGGAAAAAAAAAGTAGCAAAAAGCTTTTGGTCTCTCTCTTGCACATAGAAACTTCAATAATCAGATGAATATATATATATTGCTTTCCTAAATTTTCCCACACTTTCTCTCTCTATCCAAATAGACACTTAGTTTTATCTTCAAGCTCCAAAATCACTGGACTTCACTCTTTTTTCTCCTATTTTTTATCAGATTGGTTAAGTATTCACCCCATTTGTTGTTATTAACTTCAAATTGAAGTTACTCTGAAGTGAAAGAATTTCTGTGAGTTTTGGACCTGATTGAGCTGGTGATTCAGCGAGTGAGTGATCTTGATGGTCGAGTTGAGTTGGCTGTGAGTGTGGATTTCTGTTTTTCTTAGGGTTTTCAATTGAATTGGATGGAAGGGTTTGGTTTTTTTGAAAATGGTTAATTTGAAATACTAGATTTTTTGTTTTTTTTGGGTTTTTATTGTTGGGGATTTAATGTTAAGGGGTGATAGAATGGCTTCGGATCTTGGTAGAACTGGACCTGTTGAAAGAGACATCGAACAGGTATTTCTTATAATTTCATTTTTTTTGTGTTTATTTTTATTCTGTTATCGTTTAGTTGAGTTTATTTAGATGATTAAGGTGATTTATGAAAATTAATGGTTTCACAGAATTTTTCGTGGGATTAAGTGAAATGCTGATTGTATGTCGACAGTTTCTGGGTCATGGTTAGATAAGGCTTTGTTATATGATTCTAAATGGCTTTGTCAGTGTTGAGGAGAGGGTTTAGAATCCGAATGGTTAAACAACTGTGGGCTGGAATGGTGGTGTTGCTCTAGATTTTTCTGCAAAGAAATGCTTTGTTGTTGAGAACTTAATGAAAGGATGAAGGAACAAGGTATTGGTGGTGGTGGAGTGAGTAGGAAATTAAGAAATGTATGGGTGTTGAAATTAGGACAGGGAGAAGTCAAAGTAAATTAGGAGGACATTTATCAGAAGATAATTAGTTGACATTGAAGTGAAAAACTTGAATTTTTCATCTCCAGTCCAATCCTAGGTCCTCTTGTAATTTTTTCTTTTGGTATTATAGATGTGATCAGGTTAAGTGTGGTGTGGAAATATATGTCCTAGGAGAGTAATCCAGGTTGGGTTCAAATCTGTTAATCATTTTTATTCAGGCAATAAAGGAAAAAAAATAATTGATATCCTGAATTTATGCTGGTGCTTTTATATTGATTGAGAAGGCTGACTGGCTAGATTGAATCTCTTGCAAAATGAGTTACTACACTAAGACTTGGAGATTTGACATCTTCCCAGATGGTTTGCTGTGCTGTGCTGTGCTTGTAGTCTCTTTTCTCTCTCTCTCTAAATTTTTGAAAGGATTGTGAAGTGCATTTTTGTCAGACATACTGTTCATTTTCACCCTCCAACCTTATTCAAATCTGTATGAATCTCTTTGGATTTTTTTTAGCCATTTGAATATGGCATTTACCATTTCACTTTCATTTAGCTTTCTGCTTAAGAATGTGCCGAACATGCATAAGTTAGGTTCTTGAATGATCTTTACAACAGGCCATCACAGCTTTAAAGAAAGGGGCTTACTTGCTCAAGTATGGAAGAAGGGGAAAGCCAAAGTTCTGTCCATTCCGTCTTTCCATTGTAAGTTTGGTCCAAGTTTTTTTTACTGATATTTGTCTCTTAATACATGCAACCCCCCCTCTCATTAACATCATTGCTTTAGTCTGACAATCAGCTCAACAAAAACTAAACCTCCATTATATTGTCCGTGCAAGAAATTTGTAATGTAAGTTAATTTATTTATGAGGTCGGCCCAGTTGGGCAGGGGATTAGGTTTTCTTGTAAGGTGCTGGTACATCTTTGTCTTCTACAATTTAATCCTTTTTTTCCCTTTTTTTTCATTTAGGGCGCACCCAGCATGTTCTGATGCATATTGGTCTTTGCCTTATTTTTTAATTAGATTCTTCCTACTAGAAATTCTAAATGGTTGAATGTTCATTGCTTTCAGGACGAGTCTGTTTTGATATGGTTCTCTGGGAAAAAGGAGAAATATCTCAGACTAAGTCATGTATCTAAAATCATATCCGGGCAGCGAACAGTAAGTTCTTGGTTTGAAACTATTGTGGTTTACTTAGATACTCTTCCTTGAATTTGACGTTATTTATAGACTGCAGCTACATGCAGGCTTATAATTTTTAGAGCTACCTGTGAATCTAATGTTGTTACTCCTGCTTCTCTCTCTTTTCTTCCTTCGAAACCCCTTTGATTTAATTAGAGCATTATTAGAATGTTTAGGGAACTTTCTAAATGCAATATTACTTGTTGTCAAGAACTTATCCTGGTTGACATAGAGCTGGCTATGGTGCTTCAATAATAAACTTTTGCATCTTTAATCCACATAAACAAATGCTCACTCAGAGTAATTTTTTTTCTCATTTTTCATTGAATTTGTCCATAAAACACCATTACCGAGTGCTGGTCCAAATAAAATGGAGTCCCATTAGGGTGATCTGCAAGTGGCCCCAACTTCCACTATATCTGCCTGAAATAACCTCGAGGTTAAGGCACGCGCTTCATGGTTCAGGATTCTTGCCATTGCACCAGAGAAGAAGCCCCATTTGCTATATTTTGAAAAACTAGTGGCCCCATTAAGTATTCTCCTTTCTAACTTTCTCCCCACTTGGTGCACCACAACAAGTCAGCTATGCTTTTCAACCAGGATCATCTGTTGCAGTATCATGACAATTCCTTCTTCAAATTTTATTCCCATGCAATTGTTTGTGTTAGAATAGTTTGTTTCCAAATTTCATCTGTGCCATCATGAATCCACAAAAGAATTCCTCCTTATGTTTTGTACTGATTAACATGGTCCAATTTTTCCAGCCAATCTTTCAAAGGTATCCACGCCCTGAGAAGGAGTATCAGTCGTTTTCTCTTATTTACAATGACAGATCACTGGATTTGGTAAGAATTTGTTTGCTGTAGTCATTCTCTTCTATTTATGAGTTAATTTCTACTCCTATTTATCCATTTGATTGTTTCCATGACTTACGTGTCATGACAGGTAGGAACAGTTTTAAACAGCTTTTTAGTTTTGAATTTATTGTAAATCTGATGATGTGATCTTTCTTACCAGATTTGCAAGGATAAAGACGAAGCTGAGGTATGGTTTAGTGGTTTAAAAGCATTAATTTCACGCAGTCATCACCAAAAATGGAGAACGGAATCAAGGAGTGATGGAATTCCATCTGAGGCAAACAGCCCTAGGACGTATACTCGCAGAAGCTCCCCTCTGAATTCTCCATTTGGTAGTAATGACGGTTCGCAGAAGGTACACTTCTCTACTTTACATCTTCCCCGTGCACACCCACCTTCAATTTGTTGATGATGCAAGGGATTTTCTTTACCTTCATTCAGGATGCGGATCACCATCGCCTTCATAGTCCATACGAAAGTCCCCCCAAGAATGGTTTGGATAAAGCATTTTCTGATGTGGTATTATATGCTGTTCCCCCAAAAGGTTTTTTCCCTTCAGACTCTGCTAGTGGTTCAGTACATTCTTTATCATCTGGAGGCTCGGACAGTGTACATGGTCATATGAAGGCAATGGCAGTGGATGCTTTTAGAGTTAGCCTATCAAGTGCTGTTAGCTCATTGAGCCAAGGTTCTGGTCATGATGATGGTGGTGCGTTGGGGGATGTTTTCATTTGGGGTGAAGGAACAGGAGATGGTGTGCTAGGCGGTGGAACTCATAGAGCTGGAAGTTATTTTGGTGTAAAAATGGATTCTTTGTTTCCTAAAGCTCTGGAATCTGCAGTTGTACTTGATGTCCAGAACATTGCCTGTGGTGGACAACATGCAGCCTTAGTGACCAAGCAGGGAGAGATTTTCTCCTGGGGTGAGGAATCTGGGGGCAGGCTAGGGCATGGTGTAGATTCTGATGTTATGCATCCCAAACTTATCGATGCCCTCAGCAATACAAATATTGAGCTTGTAGCATGTGGGGAGTACCACACATGTGCTGTAACACTTTCTGGTGATCTGTACACATGGGGTGATGGAACTTATAATTTTGGTCTTTTAGGACATGGAAACGAGGTAAGTCACTGGGTTCCAAAAAGAGTGAATGGACCCTTGGAAGGCATACATGTCTCTTCCATCTCTTGTGGACCCTGGCATACTGCAGTGGTGACCTCTGCTGGGCAACTATTCACTTTTGGTGATGGCACATTTGGTGTTCTGGGTCATGGAGATCGAAAAAGCATTTCATTACCAAAGGAAGTGGAATCGCTCAAGGGGCTCCGCACTGTCCAAGCTGCCTGTGGTGTTTGGCATACTGCTGCAGTCATAGAAGTTATGGTTGGAAATTCAAGTTCCAGCAATTGCTCTTCAGGGAAACTGTTTACATGGGGAGATGGAGATAAAGGTCGACTTGGGCATGGTGACAAGGAAGCAAAGTTGGTTCCTACATGTGTTGCTGCTCTTGTTGAACCCAATTTTTGCCAAGTTGCATGTGGACATAGTCTGACAGTTGCACGAACAACCTCTGGCCATGTGTATACAATGGGCAGTCCTGTTTATGGTCAGTTGGGCAATCCACTAGCTGATGGAAAGCTCCCAACTCGTGTTGAAGGAAAACTCTCCAAGAGTTTTGTTGAGGAAATTGCTTGCGGGGCTTATCATGTTGCAGTCTTAACTTCAAAAACTGAAGTTTACACCTGGGGCAAGGGAGCAAATGGAAGACTAGGTCACGGAGATACAGATGATAGAAATTCCCCATCATTGGTGGAGGCCCTGAAAGACAAACAAGTAAAAAGTATTGCTTGTGGTACTAGTTTTACTGCAGCTATCTGCCTTCATAAGTGGGTCTCTGGTGTTGATCAGTCTATGTGTTCTGGCTGCCGCCTACCATTTAACTTCAAAAGGAAGCGACATAATTGTTATAATTGTGGACTAGTTTATTGCCATTCATGCAGCAGCAAGAAGTCTCTCAAGGCTTCAATGGCACCAAATCCAAACAAAGCTTACCGTGTCTGTGATAATTGCTATAACAAACTAAGAAAAGCAATTGAGACTGATGCTTCTTCTCAATCTTCTGTGAGTAGGAGAGGCAGTGTCAATCAAGGGCCAAGCGAGTTTATTGATAAAGATGAGAAGTTGGACTTCAGGTCTAGTGCACAACTAGCTAGATTTTCATCAATGGAATCCTTGAAGCAAGCAGAAAGCCGATCTAAGAGAAACAAAAAACTTGAATTCAATAGCAGCAGGGTGTCACCTGTTCCAAATGGAGGCTCCCAGTGGGGAGCGCTTAATATTTCTAAATCTTTTAATCCTATGTTTGGTTCATCAAAGAAGTTTTTTTCTGCTTCTGTTCCTGGATCAAGAATTGTTTCACGAGCAACATCACCAATATCTAGACGACCTAGCCCCCCTCGATCAACAACGCCGACCCCAACTCTGGGTGGACTTACCTCACCAAAAATTGTTGTGGATGATGCTAAAAGGAAAAATGAGAGCCTTAACCAAGAGGTTATTAAATTAAGAGCACAGGTATGTACTTTCGTTCTTTTCAATCACATATCCATGTAATTTAGTTAATTACTAGGACTTTTCTTCTATTTTTCCTTCGAAATTTGTTGAAGCATTCTGAAAGTGCATGAAAGGACATATGACAAAGTGCACTAGTTTCAGTATAACCTTTTTATTTATGGTTTGTGCTAACCATGTACTAGATACTGTTTGAAAACACAAAGGACTGCGTGTTTCAGTTTTATATTTTTCTCAATAGCTGATAATCATCAAAATGGCACAACTTTTTTAGTTAAGCATACTCTGTTTACTGCATTCATTTTCTGCCCGGCTCTGTATTGCTGAACCTCAAATCTTCATCCAACTTTATGCCATTGTGTAGTGAATAACTTGGCTATGTGTTCTTTATCACTGGTGAAGGCCAAGAAAGACAAACAAGTAACATGAAATGCTAGTGGTTTTAATTTCACCGCAGCTACCTGCCTGTATAAGTGATCTCTGATGTCGATCAGTCTATGTTTCTGGAAGCTACCTGCCATTTGATTTCAAAAGGAAACGTAGTATATAATTGCAGACTAGTTTATGGTCATTCATACAACAGGCATGACAGGGATTGACTTGGTTGTTTCTGACTAGACCATCAGCCGTTAAAATTTAACATCCTAATTATGATATTTTGGCATTTCAGCCTAAGAGTACCTAAGATTAAAACCTCTGGTATTTCAGTGTTTTCATTTGCTTGGTTGTTTTGCTTGTTCGTTATTATACCTTATCGAATTGGTCTCTTAGGTGGAAAGTCTTACTCGAAAAGCCCAGCTTCAAGAAGTTGAGCTGGAAAGAACAACCATGCAGCTGAAGGAAGCAATAGCCATTGCAGGAGAAGAGACTGCTAAATGCAAAGCAGCAAAAGAAGTGATCAAGTCTCTTACTGCACAAGTAAGATGGATTTCATCTTCATCAGTATGATTGACTATGGATTGCTTAAACATACCTAGATTCTCTTTTACTTGGTTTATGCTCTCTTTGTTGTTTTTAATCTGGTTTTCTCATTTCCTAGTTGTAGAAATTAACCATTCTTTATAGGAGCTCGTGGAATGCAACTTTGAACTCGTGAAAATGCAGATAAATGCTGTTTTGAAAATATCGATTTGAAAATTGAATACTTGCATGCTTTGCTTTATCATAACTAGCATGAAAACAATTGTCTATTGTACTTGCAACAAGAAGTAGTTTAACAATGCTCAGTTGGATAGTCGCTAATCATGCCCGCTTGTAGCAACTTTATGTTAATGATGCATCTTTTGCTGATGATTAATTTTGTTTTATATGCTTAATAGTTAAAAGAGATGGCTGAAAGGCTACCTGTGGGAATGGGCCGAAGCATCAAATCACCTTTGTTTACTTCATTTGGATCCAGTCCTACTTCCAATGATGTTTCTACTATTGACCGTTTGAATGGTCAAATCACATGCGAAGAACCAGACACGAATGGATTGCATAACCAGTTGCTTTTGAATGGTTCAAGCATCACCAGCAACCGCATTGCAGGTCACAACAAACAAGGCCATTTGGAAGCAACAACAAAAAATGGAAGCAGAACCAAAGAAGGTGAATCGCGACATGAAGCTGAATGGGTTGAGCAAGATGAGCCCGGTGTATATATAACACTCACCTCCCAACCTGGAGGTATCAGGGATCTTAAGCGAGTGCGCTTCAGGTGCGTTGTTCTCAGGCCAGGTTGGCTATCCAAATCTTACCCAAATGTCTCTGATCAATTAGATTGTATAGTCAGTGGCTACATGCCCAGGCTCACACTTCTAATAGCATATTGCCCATTTGTCTCTATTACATTCTAACTTGCCATAAAGCAGGTTCTTGTTTTAGTGCGGTTGCTTAATTCAGCTTCCGCCTTCAACTTGAAAACACTTTGATAGCAGTCTCATCCCACAATTGAGTTGTGATGGAAAGACATTAGACAAGTTTTGGTCCAATCAACCTTGCATTCTTTTCTTGCATATGCCATGGAACAAATCTGGAGGTCCCTTCATGTTTTTTTTTTGATAAAAATCATAACCATACAGTTTCCCGGTAATTTGTGACATCTTAATTGAGTTCTAGAAATGAATTCGATCATGGTTCCAGTGGTGCAGTTTTAAATTTTGATCAAATTTATAAATGCAGTCGAAAGCGGTTCAGTGAGAAACAAGCAGAACAATGGTGGGCAGAAAATAGGGCAAGGGTATATGAACAGTACAATGTGCGTATGATTGACAAGTCAAGTGTTGGTGTTGGGAGTGAGGATTTGACTCATTAGCATGCACAAACAATCTCTGTAGATGAAACCCAGATTGTTTTCCAGTTCTGCACTTCACTTAAAGGATGGGCATCTCCACGCTAATTAGATCTGTCTTCCATCCTTCTAATGAGTTTAGAAAAGCAAGCAGCAAGTATTGGTGTAAGAGGGAGCTCTTGAAAATTTTATTTCTGTCTTTTTTTTTAGTCTTTTTCCACTGTGTTTTGAATTTTTTCATGTTTCCAATTTTTTCCCTATATGTACGTTGTTTGGGGAGTTGACGTTGAGAAATGTAAATTCTTAGTAGGTTGCTGCTCATGTTTAAGAAAAAAAGCAGATGCCATGTAAATTCATAAGAGAACGTACTACAGAAATTTTCTTTCAACTGGTTCATGAATTCAGCTCAGGTTTGTTGCTAGTAGATGCCATGCACATTCATATTTGAATGTCTCTTCAGATTTGTCTTATTTTAGTTCAAGTTTCTAAGAATCTAAGATCATGATTTATTGTAAGTCTCAAGTATATCACTAATGAAATTGATGAAACTCTTTGCAATTCATCCTAAATTTGAGTTTGAGCTTCTGGGCACGCTTATCCTTTTTGTTATTTTGTTATTAAACTTTGTTACCCACTCTTCAGTTTTATCCAAGAAAGGTCCGTCCGATGACCACCAATCATCCCTGGAAATTGCCGTTAGCCATCTTTACTGGCAATAAATGGAGATCTTCGCGGACCTTTCCATCTTTCTATTCTAATGCAAGAAAACTAGAATTTCCATGTTCATTCCAGAAAAGATGTGTAATAACACGCTCCGTAAGAGGATTGTGAGTTGCATCTGTATTCTGCACTGTCAATTGAATTAAAAAAAAGTGACCCGGAAAAGAAAAGGGATTGATTGCTTCATTAAAATGCAGGCTTACATAGCGACCGTACGGTGCTCTTATATACAAAAGGTCAGGGATCTTACAGGCGAGGATTTGTTGCCATTAAGTTTTACCCAAATCTAACCCGAACCCAAAAAAAAGATCTAAAAATTTCATACCCTTCGAGTTAGTCGGTATTAGTATACATTATCATCCCTACTTTTAACAAAGCCCAATTATCAGCCCACAACCATATCCTAACACAAATCCGAGGGTTGATCATCTACGGGACTTGAAGGTACTGATGGCAAAGCCCCTCGATTTTCACATTTCTTCCCGCACAAACCTGGGTTCCCTCGTAGGAATCGTTCAGAAATGTGTCAAACTGCTTCCGTTGTGGTATGGGTCTGCTAAGGTGGTTGTGAGAGACATTGAATACAGCAAGGAAATTAAGTTGCACCATTCGTTTAGGAATCTCTCCTGAGAGATTATTTTGAGAAAGGTCCAACGAGTCGAGCTGTGGAATGCCTCCTTCAAATTTGTTGAATGGAAGATCAATGGCCATGAAGAAATCTAAGATGTTGCCAAACTCTTTATCTGTACCTTTGTTTGTTGTTGAGATCTTGTACGTATATGCTGATTGATTTGCTTCTGCTGTCTTCGTTTCTATCCATTTGGGGATGTAGTGAGTTGACAACTGACCAGAAAAATTATTCCGAGAAAGGTTAATGATGCTTCTGAAACTCAACCCTATTTCGTCACACTTCAGTATTATTACGCCATGGAACTGGTTACATCTCGAGAGGAGAACCTTCAGATTCGGAAGTGCTCTTAACCAGGAAGGAAAAACATCATTGATCCGATTGTTTCCAAGATCTTTAAACTTTACCCGTTGTTATCGTATAATCATTATAAAAACAGATTTGAAATGTTTAATGTAGCTATCATTATATTATTCTTTTCTCTTTCTAATACATCCCCTATAAAATTATCAAAATATAATTATTTTATTTTTTTAACAATTCAAAAGTCTAGACTAATGAGATATATATCCATCTTAAATGTACACACCTCTCTTTTCTCATTAATTTTCAACATGAGATAGTTTTTCTCTCGTATATACACCTAACAAATCTCCTCTTATATATAAATGTCTGGAATATTTGAACATGATATCCAGAACTAATTGGAGCTTAGCTCCCATGCTCACTCATGAGAACCCGACAGAGTGATGAGAGCCCACCCACAATTATCACTCATCCAAAACCAAACCCTTAACTCTGAAACCAGTTTGTTAGGGAGTTGTATAGGTTCGGGAAGATGCATTTGCCTCCATGTTTATAATGGCCTGCAAGCACAGAAGCTCACATAGAAAGATAGAAACCACCTGTAATATTCCAAAAACCTAGAGCAGTGCGTTATAGATTCATTTTATACATAGGCATCTCTTTCTTTCTTTTCATTCCTTTTCAATGTTGGATAGCTACCATTCATATATATGTTCACCCAGAATTTAATAAACAAAAAAGAAGAAGATAAAGATGTGTCTAGAGATCGCTAATTAATGTGTT
>Ga0325410_1005290_pt1 | contig 14272 bp, 8 predicted proteins | sample PopdelMetagenome_16_FD_206182 | JGI IMG/M metagenome (GOLD analysis project Ga0325410, IMG submission 206182) | Populus deltoides microbial communities from Bellville, Georgia, United States - Xylem-PdIQD-R3 | ecosystem: Host-associated > Plants > Phyllosphere > Stem > Wood/Secondary xylem... | reverse complement strand
TACTATATTGGAGAACTAAATTTCAAGAATCCAACAATGAATAGCATCACAAAGTGGTAGAGACAAGGATAAATGCTCAAACGCAGCACAATAAAAATGAACATCAGGTTTTGGAGGAACATTTCACCTGGACACCACCAAATAAATATTAGTCGGTGCCATTTCGGTCCAATCCCAATTTTCTTACAACAACCTGGGACAATTTGCATCGTCATCATCACACAAGTCCCCGGAGTTTGTCTTAACCTCCGTACCACACAAACTGCACAAACTCTGTGACTCTCGTCTTCTTGTACTAAAGGCAACTCACCCATCCTTGACACCAACTAACACTGTACTAGATCCCTGCTCAATGCCACGTGTCAAGATCAAAGACATTGTATGTTGCCACGTGTCCCCCAAAAAACCCATCAGGGAAGCGATACGTGGCCCCCTGGAAACCATCCACGCAAAAGACCAAGCTAGCCACGTCCACCATTGCAGGTAGAGAGCTTTGGCCTCTTATTCAAAAAGAAGGGTATTTCACTATTTTCGCTCGAGAAAGGAAAAGTCTTCAACGGGGATTACTTTACTTGGACGCATCACAAGCAGAACACCAGGACCATGATTTCTAATTTGGTGGGTCCAGATTCTGATACGTGCACCAATGAGAGTACAGATTTTGATGGAGGTTCTCAGCCACAAATCTCAACTTAAGTTTTCAGCCACTACTCACTTTCTCTCTCTACACAAGTTAGCGTCACTTTCTCTCTCCCTACTCTGCAAACTATATTACTATAAGGTGCTGCAAAGGAAAACAGGGCCGCCTCTGTTTTACATCTAGCGAAAAGCACTAATCTTTTTCCAAAGCAACAAAAACCTCCATCAAAGTTTGAATTTTTTGTCGTTTCTTTGCTGCTCTTATCATCTGGGCTGCTTCATTTCTCTATATTAGCAACTGGGTCTTGGTCATTCTCTTAATCAAAACCCACCACCCAACAATCTCAAGGTTTTTTTCTTCTTCTTTTGATGCTTATTGTGTATATTTAGTTCGGTTTATAGTGTCAAAGTTTTAGTCTTTGGCTTGTGAGATATGTATGTATGTTATGATGAATATGTGTTTGTGTGTGATTCCTTTTGTTTGATTTTCATAATTTTTCTCTTTGTTTTGTTGATTGTATTTAAATGATTCTTACTCATGATTTGAAGTTTGAATTCTTTAGTATAATTACTTTAAGCCTCTTCAATTTGTTGGTGGATTGTGATTTTTTTTTGAGGTCTTCGGGTTGATTTTTATGCTATGTGGTCTTGGTTGTTCTGTTTGGTTGATAAATTATGATACTTTGTCTATGTGTTGATATTCTATCGGTTTTTAAGTTTTTGGTTGGTGGGAAGTGAAAGGAACTGGAATAATCAAAATCATTAATTGCAGTTCACTTGCTTATTTCTAGTTTTAAGGTAGAACCTGTAGCTCCACTTAAGTGATGAAGTTAAAGATTCAGGCTTGTATTGTATGATAAAACAAGTTCTTGGCAATTGTGATTTTGTTCAAAATCTTGGATTTAGTAATAAAATTAGGTGTACTCTTTGATATTGAATTAGATATGAACTGTTTGTATTGCTTGGCTTTTCTACTTTTATTAGATTTTTTTTATCTTTATGGTACCTTTTTTGACAAATGGGGATTGTTTTCTTTTCTTTTTTCTGCAGATAAAATCCCATGGAGTGGTATTCTGGAAGTGGTATTGATGATTTTGTGGTTCCAGAGGATCGAGAAGTATATGATAGGCTTCCATCACCAGAGAGTTGGTCGAAATGGTGTGCAGATGCATCAGAAAGTCATGAGTTTTCTAACAAACGCTTTCTTATGGATTCAAAATTGACTGGGGAAGAACTCAAATTCAATGGTGAAATTTTGAGCAAAGAAGTTGAAAGTTTCTACAATGGTAAAGATCAGTCTAGTGGTTCAAGCATCAGTGGAAGATTATCTGAAGAGTCACTTCCCCAGACTGCTCTTTCATGTGACCAGCCAGATTACCAGCTTGATGATCTTTCAGAAATCGAACAACTGGATGAATTTTTCCTGTACAAGCGTAACTTCTGGGATTAATTTAATGCCTTTAAGAAATCATGTATCAAATGTGCTGTAGCTTGTCATATTGATTAGCAGCATGCTCAGACACCCCATGGAAATCGAATGCTCCCTTAGTTGTGTGCGCTAAAACACTACTATCCATCATGAAAAAATGGTTAGAATTCTTGGTTCGTACAAATGGATTATACCAGTATTTGCGGTGATGGCACCTATCTTTGTGCCACCTTCATTATATGGCAATCTCTTGTGCCTGCAGCGCTACATGTGACATAATAGAGCCATTCAATATCCATGGGGTGCCCAACATCTCCCTACATGTGGTTGTTATTTCTATCAAATATGATGCTTCCTTGTTAATCTTATTAATCTTTTCTCATTTCCATTTTTTGCAGGAGTTCCTTTCTCGAGGATCTACCCAGGAATGAAAATCTTAACAGCTCGTTTTGCTTTTCTGCCGAAGCAGAATGTGGCATGGCATCTGCTGACAATCGCTTCACAGACACAATGTCAGATTTGCAAAGTATCTCGAATGATGCACATGGCATGGGAAGCTCAAAGTATCTCAAAACACATGCATTTTCTCCATCATTAAGTTGGGAGGAAGGTGAAGTTGCTGCTTCACACTTCAATCCATGCAACTCAGACCAAAAGGATTTGGCACCGGTAAAGGTGAGATTTTCCATCTCTTTATTACCTTTAATTCAATGATTGACCAAATCTTTTTCACATATTTCCTATAATGAAATTCATGGTTCATACTAAATCTTTGATAAGCTTTAAAGACCCTAGCCCTGTTGCCTGTACTTGTTTCTTGGATGAAGAGAGGGTTTTATTGTTGTAGGTATACATGCATATGAACATTTTTTTTTTTATCTCTGTGGACCTAGCACAATTTAATCCATAGTTCTGTATGAGCTCCTTGATTTGGGTTTAGAAAAAATATTGGTTTTTTTTTTTCCGTTTGCTTTGCCTATCTTAACAATAATATTGACTAGATTCTTTCATTTCTTGCTTATGAAGATATCCATTTTAATCATTCAAGGTGAATGACTCCTTTTACTCTCGTCTTTGGCAACACAGAGAATTCAGCTCTGATTGTTGCTGGGATACATTCTGTGGAAAATTTGTTTGTTGTATCATGAACATAGGGTGCGTTTAAATCCACAAGGGTGGAGTCTAATTTCATGCACCTATCATGGACATATTTGAACGAAACATCATCAAAGAAACCACAGGCACGTGGAATTAGGCTCCAGCCTTTTTTAGACCTGACCTAGATTTTGTTGTTTGTTGTCACACCAGTGTGTCTCCAGACATGAAAATTCGACACAATCACCTGCAAATTATGCCCATTAGATGAGAATGGGGCAGTCAAGGCCTCAGTGTCTGAGGCCTGCCATTATCTCAGCTAATTGTGATATAAATACTCATTGGTTATGACCATAGCATGCTTTCTATATTATTTTGGAAATTTTATTTCATCAATTTTTCGTATGAGTCAACATTTGTTTCATCATGTATTGTTTACTCATATAATGGCACTAGCTATATTTATACACTTGGTTTATATTTCCTTCAAGGAACTCCTTTCTCAAAACATGCTTAGCCTACATCGACTCCAAACACCCATGCCATTGAACAGTGGGTTGAATTTCTAAATTTTTTTTCTGGTGTATTCTGGAAAATTAATAACCTTATATGTCGGTTGTCCCTTTTTTGCATAACAGTAGATCTTAGTTAGCATTCTGCTTTCATCTATATACACATACTGCCTGTGATGAATAGCGAGAGAGTAGAGAGAAATGCAAGGACAGATGCCTATTGGTTCCAATGAAGATTTTTAGTTTGTGAGACTTGCAAGTTCAACTAATCATGGTAATGTTTTTTCAAGGCATCGCTGGTTAATGTCTCGGTCCCTTCTGAGCATGATAGTATGATTGGACTTCTTGACGAGGAAACATCTCTTCAACAATCTGCGCTACAGGAGCTAGAAATGGTTATGGCCCAGGTATAACACAACATCCTAAGAGCCCCCTTTTTTTAACAAGCAAAACCAAATCCTAATGTTTTTTTTTTTTCTTTTCAGTTAAATGATAAGACTAGAATTTGCTTTCGTGATGCCTTGTACCGGCTAGCCAGCAATTCAAAGCAACATCCAATAAAACAGGACCAAAATGGAGACCTGTCCATAGAAACACCGGGTACTGGTGAAGATGAGAAAATGGGGTACTTGCACAATATTTGCCTAATGCTTATAATCTTTCTATGCTTATCCCACTTTTTTTTTTTTAATTAGAATGCTTATCTCATTATAATTTAAGGCCTTAATATTTTAAGGTTGTTCTCGTAAACTGATTGCTGTCAAGTACTGACAATCAAAATAGAAGTATATCTGGAAATGGGTTGATGACCAGAGCTCTTATCTCTGTTAGTCTCCAACTGATCCTGAGATTTTGTTATATATGTATCAGCTGTTAACCGGTAAGCGTGCCCTGAACTTTTTTGGTAAATGGTTGACATTATCTATCTTCACATATACTACTTTCATGTTGCTCTCATATCAATTAGGATTCAACATTAATAGCATCTGGAAGTAATTACATAAAGTGACAACTCCCATGTAAATCTCTGCAAACAAAAACAAATGCATCGCATCAGTGGTATTTGGGTGATCAAGCATCTGTTGAGTTCCATTTACTTCACTGCATATGTCCTTGTATAATGCATTGGTAATCGAGCTATCTTGATAAGAAAGTGAGCTTCATGTTCAGGTCTGGTGGAAAGACGACAATCGAAATGGAGACCAACGCCATTGACAGAGCCATTGCAAATCTCATGTTCAGTAAGATGGACCTAAACATACGAGATTTTCCTGTCTCAGCACCAGTAAATTCCCAGCAAGGAATTTCCAGAGAAACAAAACCCCTAAATTGCCGCTGGAATGAGCCTCAAGTCCACGATCTCCCTTCCTATCGTAGTTTCCGAGGTGATGCTGAGGTTCCAATCCTTGGTCATGGATATCGACAGATAAGAGCAAATCCAGGCAAGCACATGTGAAGAAATCCCGAGAGAAGATTTTCTAAGTTTATAGTAATGTTTTTCAAAAGTAGGACGAAGCCAACAATCCTTGAATAAGTATTGTACTCCTCTAAAAAAAGCTTGAAAGATCCTCTTGAAGTGCTTATCTCATATGTATATACCAGGGATTTATGTATAATTAGTATGCATGGTTAGGTGCTAGGTCGGATAACTTGCTGCATCCACTCAGCTCAGTTTTGGTAGGTGCATATACAGATGGATTCAGTAAGCAGTGACATACAAGCTAATGCATTTGTTGTTCTTGTTTACTCTCAGTCCAGCAAATTACTGATCCATGTTTTTGAGACTTGTTCGTCTTCTTCACTGCACGCTGTAAATATCCATTTGTGTCTTCAACTTAAATCAAGTTTTATTGGCTTTCAATGAGATGTTCGAATTCAAGATTTTTTTAAAGAAAGGACATTGATTTCTTCACGGCCAGAATCCTCCTTTTTTTTATTTTTCTTGACTCAGGAAAACAATACAAAAAGAATTAGACATTTCAAAAGCTTTTTTCCCTCAAGGAAATTGTCTTTCTTTTTTCTTTTTACATTTTAAATTTATTTTGACTTCTTTTTCGGTGAATTTATTAATGCAAATGTCAACCATAAGGTCAGCTAAACCAAAAATAATAAAAATAAAAACAAGAATCCTGAGGGTAACTGTATAGATGATAAAAATTTATTAATGAATTTAAATTTTTTAGATAATTAAGCATTGATTTGCAGTTTGGCACATATGTTATTATTATTTTTTAAACTTTCTTCTTTATTTATTTATTTTAATTTATCCAATGCTTCAATGCAAAATTTCCCGAATATTAGCAACATTTGTAGTGGATATATAATGATCCCTATATTTTCATGCAAATCACTGCTTTTTTATGCTCTACATGTCTGCAACTGCGCAAGATTAATATATAAAAGTTTAAAAATCCTTAATTAATTAAGCATGCCAAGTGTTTATGCATAAGCAACAAAATCTTCAAGATAGCACTGTCCAGTTCAAAACAATTTTTTTTTGGTAAATATTTAAATCTTCAAGACTTCCGATATTTGATTTAAAAATTTTAAGATTTGAAATCTAATTTAAATTAAATTTTATTTGAATAATAAAAAAATTAATTTAGTCACATTTAGTTACTTGACAATGTTACTTATAACAATTTATTTTAGAAAAAATAAAATAATATTTTTTAATAAAAATAATTGATATAAATTTATCGAGAAACAATAAACCTAAATTTTTTTTTCGAGTTCTTCCTCGAATTTGGCAACTATATATCCTCTAACATGGATGTAATTAACTTCTTTTTTATTTGTTTTAAATTAGGGTAGAATTAGAGATATATATATTTGGTAAAATCATCTAACAAGTAAAAGTTTTACCAATTCATCATTCAATTATATGTAATAAATTAACAAATATATTGATAATTTCGCTGGCAAAAGTAGCAAAGTTTTCAAGTTGTTCGTTCAGCTAAAAGAACTACCAGATTAGCCTATTTATTCAATGGCTTCAAGAAAGCATCAGATCTTTGCCAGCAGTCGATCCAAGAACAACAACTATCAAACTATCTTTAGGGTAATTACAGAACTAGAAATTCTTAACCATAAATCAATTGTAATATAAGAACAAAAACTGAAGAAAGTCTCAACTCTCAACTCTTCCTTACGGAAATATATAGAAAATCAAGAACAAACCACACCTTAGTTGAACGTGCATGCCTCAACTCTATTCTTCTTATATATGCACCACCGCCACCGCCACTAAGCCTACCAAATTAAGCCCACCAAGGACTTACAAGCCTCCATCATGCCAACCCCGCCATCAACCCCACCATATCCTCTCACGCCGGTACAGACACGGTCCCGGTCGCCATCGACCTTTCCATCACCCCCAACCTCCCCATCTTCTGGAATGACGAACCCAATGTCTCCAATCCAGCCTGCTATCTCCCTCCATCAACCAAATGGCAAGAAAGGTTCATCAAAGCACAATAAGATATTCCGCCGTGTCCGGGCTGTTTTCCGGTCATTCCCTATCATCACTCCAGCATGCAAGATCCCCGTCTCGCTCCACGGAAACCGCCTCCATGACGGGCACGTTGGTGGGACCCGCATGACCGGAACCCTGTTTGGGCATCGGAAAGCTAGGGTTAGTCTTGCCATCCAAGAAAGCCCCGGGTCCCTACCTATTTTATTGCTTGAACTCACAATTCCCACAGGAAAACTCCTTCAAGATATGGGAGTGGGGCTTGTTAGGATTGCCTTGGAATGCGAGAAGAAGGCAAATGATAAGACCAAGATTGAGGACGAGCCGATATGGACATTGTTTTGTAATGGTAGAAAGTGTGGTTATGCGGTCAAGAGAGAGCCAACCGATGAGGATTTAAATGTAATGCAAACCTTGCGTGTTGTTTCAATGGGAGCTGGTGTAATACCTACAGGAGATGGAGCAGATCAGCCTACAGATGGAGAATTAACGTACATGCGGGCATTCTTTGAACGTGTGGCAGGGTCCAAAGACTCAGAGACCTATTATATGTTGAATCCTGATGGAAACAATGGACCAGAACTAAGCTTATTCTTCGTCAGGCTTTGATCAGAAAGGTAAGGCAATGTTTGTGGACTAATTCTAACGATTGAGATAATACCTTCTGATCCTTCTGCTGAAGGTTTATATATAGAGTTGATCTTTTGGTGCAAATGAATTGGTAAGTTATGAAACTGTTGATGGAGGTTATGGGAAAGTTCGAGAGCAAGAGAATTAAGGGCAAGACAAAATCTTCTGCTATTGGATTGGAGGGTGGCCTGGTTTCTGGGGGAGGAAGGACTGATCACTTTGTTTAATTTGGGTGATTATTTTCAGGGAATTTTTTCTTTTTTTCTTTTTGTTACATTAATACTTTTAGGGACTTAATTTTAGGGTTGAGGGGACGTGAAATCCCAGTAGAGATCTTGTCATGCCCTTTGAAAAAAAGGCAGAAACAACCATGTAAAACTTGATTGTACGTAACACATTAAGTACTGATCATCATTTCATGAGAGTAAATGTAAAGAACAATGGAAGAAAAGTATAGAGTAGCTCTCAAATTAAATTAATTGTGTGTGTTAAAATTAATGGAAGTCAGATTTGTTTTTAAAAAAAGCTCGATCCGATTGACCTAAGACAGCTCGGGGGAGGAGGAAGAGGCCTGTCTTCACAGCATGCATTGCTGTCATGGAGCAGTATGCAAAACGAGGTGATGACACAGTACGGAGAACTTGTTCCAGCAGAGCATGAGGGAGATAGGTTATACAAACCGTTTTAAGCCATTTGAGATTCTGATCAATGCTTACATCTATAAAGGAAATCCCCACAGATTCAGCAAATAATCCCTTGCCCCCGCACAGGATTGTGCAACCATCACTCAAGCCTAACATCAAGCTTGTAACGGCAAATAAATCTTCACTGTAAATGCAATGTAAATGCTAAGACACAACCTTAGCTCTGTTTCTAAATTCAAACCTGCAATCCTGTGTATATATATGTTAACAGTTGTATTATTTAAAAAAGGAAAAATATATTATTCTGAAGTTTATCAATTAGCTCAATTCTCTAAAAACTTCCTATCTTCATCATGGTATCAGAGCAAGAAATCTCCAACGAGAATTCGATCCCTCACAATCATAATCCAATCTCAACTCCACCCTCTCCAACTGAAACACCCCTGATTGCCCTCAACATCACATCCCAGATAAATGATAAACTTACCCCCTCTACATTTCTTCAATGGCGCGCTCAATTTGAAGCCTTACTCATCGGGTATGATCTTCTTGACTATGTCACTGGAGAAAAAATCTGTCCCATACCCACCAGCACATCAATCTGTGCTGTCCAACGAACTCACTGGATAAGGCAAGATAAGCTTATCCTCAGTGCCATTTTGGCATCTACATCTACCGTCATCACTCCTCTCATTTCAATGGCCAAGACATCAAAGGATGCATGGCATAAATTACATACTCTGTATGCAAGCAAGTCCAGAACCAGAGCAATGCAACTTAAAGAAGAAATCACAATGATAAAGAAGGGCAACCAGTCAATTCAAACATACCTTCACTCTGTAAAATCGTTGGCAGATGAAATCTCCCTCATAGATCACCCAATCTCTGAAGATGATCTAACGCTCTATATCCTAAATGGCCTGGGAACTGATTTTCGTGAAATTGCAGGTCCTATTCGCACCCGAGAACGACCACTCACTTTTGAGGAACTTCATGATCTCCTTGTCAGTCATGATGCATATCTTCGTCGTCTTGAAGCCTCCTCCCATCCACTGATTGCTTCTGCAAACTACACGCACCGACGGGCTTCTTATGGTCAAGACAATCAGTCTTTTAAATCTGCCCCAAAGCCCCACTTCTTTGACAGGTCATATGGCCAAAGAAACAAACCTCCAGCTCACTATCGCCAGCCTGGCAACCCGAGAGACAGCAACAAAAATTATGGACCATGTCGTTTTTCTCCCAAGTGCCAACTGTGTGACCGCATGGGTCATACTGCAAAACACTGCAGTCGTTTTCAGTACAACACACCAACAGCAAACTGTACTTCCACCTCACCAGCACAGGATACAAAATGGCTTATAGACTCAGCCGCGTCTCATAATATTACTGGTGATCTTGCTAATCTATCTATTCATTCAGAATACGATGGCACTGACGAAGTTATTATTGGTGATGGTTCAGGTTTGCCTGTTTCTCACATTGGCTCCTTACTTTTTAAATCTCCCAACCGTACCTTTCATTTAAATGATACTCTTTGTGTTCCTAATATACAAAAAAATCTCATATCTGCTCATTAATTTACTTGTCAAAATCATGTTTTTATTGAGCTTCACCCCTTTTTCTTTCTTGTTAAGGACCAAATCACGGGAGCGGTTTTGTTCCGAGGAGCGTGTGACAATGGTGTATACACCCTTCCGAAGTCAATGGTGCAGTCTTCTCCTACCATTGTTGCTAACGTGCATGAAAGAATCTCTATTGACGAATGGCACAAACGTCTTGGGCATCCATCTCCTAAATTGGTTACTCACCTTATCAACTCTTTTTCCCTTCCAACAATCAACAAAAAAAATATTTCTCTTTGTTCATCATGTTCTATTAATAAAGCTCACCGTCAACCATTTCGTCAAAATAGTCTCTTGAGTCATGCTCCTCTTGACTTACTTTATACTGATGTGTGGGGTCCCTCAAGTACAATTGGCATCACTGGGGCTCGTTACTATCTAATTTTTGTTGATCATTTCACGAAATACATTTGGTTTTATCCTATGGAAACAAAATCAAGTGTTCGCATCATCTTTCCCCAATTCAAAAATCTTGTTGAAAACCGGTTTCAATTAAAAATTAAATCTGTCTACTCTGATAATGGTGGTGAATTTGTTGCCTTAAAACACTATTTTACAACAAATGGAATCAGTCATTACACCACAGCTCCTCATACACCGCAACAAAACGGTGTTTCTGAGCGATGTCATCGTCACTTGGTTGAAACCGGTCTCACATTACTACATGATGCGTCTCTTCCACTACGGTATTGGCCCTATGCCTTTTCCACCGCTGCATACCTTATTAACCGTCAGCCCACACCTCTCCTCCAACATAAATCACCGTTTGAAATTTTATTTACACAGTCTCTAAATTATAAAAAGCTAAAAAAATTTGGTTGTCTTTGTTTTCCTCTTATCCGGCCATATAACACAAACAAGTTACAACCAAAATCCATTCCTTGTATTTTCGTAGGATACTCCTTAACACAAAATGCATATAGTTGTCTTGATCCCCTGACAAACTGCCTATATCAATCACGCCATGTCATCTTTCATGAAAATGAAAATGGTCTCCCCTCCAGCCAATTTTTCACACCTTGCCCGACAAGTGCCTCCCCTGTTCATGGAAATTCTTCATCTCCTCCTACGCCTCCACCAGTGACTTCGGCAAGGGTACCCATTCTCACTGCTCACTCAGGTAATGAATCCCCCACTATGTCTTTTACTTCACATGAACTCACATCTTCATCTTCTCCTTCAGCATGTTCTGCTCCCAGTATTTTTCAACCTACCTCATCTCCCCTGCCAGATCTCTGTAACCCATCCTCATCAGTTCTTTGTGCAGTTTCGCCCACCTCACCTCCTCATCCCTCAAATCCTGCACCCAACCGGGCTCACTTAATGGTCACCCGTTCCATGAATAACATTTACAAACCCAAACAAGTTAACACCACCACAAAACACCCCCTCCCAAGTACTGCAGAGCCAACTTGTGTGGGACAGGCTCTCCGTGAGCCACACTGGAGATTAGCAATGTCTGAGGAACTCACAGCCCTCATGAGGCATGGTACATGGGAGCTGGTACCGCCTCCTCCTGACTGCCAACCAGTTGGGTGTAAATGGGTTTTTCGGGTCAAACGACATCCTAATGGTTCCATAGCTCGGTTTAAAGCCCGCTTGGTTGCAAAAGGATATCATCAACGGCCTTACCTGGACTACAGTGAAACGTTCAGCCCTATTGTGAAACTTGCCACCATCAGAACAGTTCTCACCGTGGCTGTCCTGCAAGGCTGGTCATTGCGGCAACTAGATGTAAACAACGCCTTTCTGCATGGGAACCTGCATGAAACAGTTTATATGTCACAGCCACCAGGGTTCCAAGATACCACCACTCCACATCATGTCTGTCGGTTAAACAAGGCAATTTATGGCCTCAAACAGGCCCCTCGTGCCTGGTATTCTGCTCTGCAACAGGCCATTCTAAAACTGGGATTCCACAACTCCAAAGCCGATCCTTCTCTATTCATCTATACCAGTGCCACTGTTCTGTGTTATCTGCTGGTCTACGTGGATGATCTAGTCATCACTAGTAACACTCCATCCTTCCTGACTCATGTGATTCATCAACTTGGCATCCAATTCTCATTAAAAGATCTGGGCACACTTCATTATTTTTTGGGGCTGGATGTTATACACACCAAAAACGGGTTGTTCTTATCGCAACATCAATACATACGGGACCTTCTCTTCAAAACCAACATGCAGGGTACTAAGGATGTTTCTTCTCCTATGTCCACATCAGTCAAGCTCAAGCTTCTTGACGGCACAACACCCTGCAACAGCACTGAATTTCGAAGTATCATCGGTGGTTTACAATATTTGTCTCTTACTCGTCCTGACATTTGCTTCGCCGTTAATAAGTTGTCACAATTCATGCATCAACCCACAGTCACTCACTGGTCTGCTGCCAAACGTTTGCTCCGCTATCTAAAGAAAACCATTTTCCTTGGCATTCACATAAATCGTCAGTCTTCATTTGATGTTACCACCTTTGCTGATGCTGACTGGGCTGGAAATTATAATGATCGCACCTCTACTTCAGCTTACATTACATTTCTGGGGATCAATCCCATCTCGTGGAGCTCTAAGAAACAACGGGCTGTCGCCAGGTCCTCAACTGAAGCTGAGTATCGTTCACTAGCCACTGCTACGTCTGAAACAGTTTGGTTGCTGTCCCTGTTCAAAGAACTCTGTCTCCCAATTCCCTCTCCACCAAGACTGCTGTGTGACAACCTGGGAGCTACACACCTCAGCTTCAATCCAGTTCAGCATTCCCGGATGAAACACATTCAGATAGACCTCCACTTTGTCCGTGATATGATTCAGAAGAAGATTCTCAATGTTCAGCATGTCAACACTCATGACCAACTGGCAGATTTTCTAACAAAGCCTCTGTCTTCCCAACGTCTGCATTCTTTACTGCTCAAGATTGGCTTAGCTGATGGCTCATCCATCTTGCGGGAGCGTATAAAGGAAATCCCCACAGATTCAGCAAATAATCCCTTGCCCCCTGTACAGGATTGTGCAACCATCACTCAAGCCTAATATCAAGCTTGTAACGGCAAATAAATCTTCACTGTAAATGCAATGTAAATGCTAAGACACAACCTTAGCTTTGTTTCTAAATTCAAACCTGCAATCCTGTGTATATATATGTTAACAGTTGTATTATTTAAAAAAGGAAAAATATATTATTCTGAAGTTTATCAATTAGCTCAATTCTCTAAAAACTTCCTATCTTCATCAACATCAATGCAAAAACTCCAATCTGCGGGTCGCAAGAGAGGATGAAGGCAGATAACATATACCCTAAAAAAGAAGATGCAGGTAAAATTAATGGCACTGGTAGATGGTTTCAGAAAGACTGAACTATCTATGTTGCTTGGTTAAGTTGTGCCAGAGGTTGCTGTAGAATTTCCGAGTTAATGTACGGAATACAGTAAGGTGGTGTTGATGTCCCAGATATCTCTTATTTAGTGTTAGAGATATACTGTGGTTAGTTAATATGTTTATATATCTGGATTTTTTCTCTTTAGACTAAGAAATTCTAGGTTAAAAGTTGGAGTATTTATAAAAATATTTTCAATTGGAGGATTTAAAAATAATATAAAATTAGTATATTTATGAGAAAGATAATAAATCATCTAAAATAACTTTAAATTTGAGAAACAAAAATATTTGTTTTGAGTTTTAAGATGATTAATGTTCTGAGATTTATATAAGTTTATCTTAAGAAATAAAAAGTTTTGAACCCTTATCTGGATGGTTTTAAAGTTATTTATATTCATTAAACCTTGTCGTTTTAATAAAAAGAAAGGATAAGAAAGTCCTCTATTTTCGGTGACATTAATGAGAAACAAATATCCCTTACATATCATTAATGAAATAGTTAGTATGTCACTTAAAAGATATTATATACACCTATGAGTATAGAAAAATCATAACATCAGATATAAACGATTCACATAATTATTTTAGAATGAGAAACATGACAGTTAATCATGTTTTTAATACTTTTAATTTAAAAGATCGTCTAAGATCAAACATATAATCTTAGAACTTGGTAATTATTAAATTCAAATGTTTTGGGCTTAGCTTGTTTGCCAGACCAATAATACCTTAGACTTGATTGACCGCCAAGTTTTTTGGATCTGATATAGTTGCTAGATTTATGTTATTTTAAGGTTAGCTGATTGCCGAGTTTAAATTTTTTAGTTCTAATATATTTGCAGTATTATTTTGTT
>Ga0325410_1005287_pt1 | contig 14276 bp, 6 predicted proteins | sample PopdelMetagenome_16_FD_206182 | JGI IMG/M metagenome (GOLD analysis project Ga0325410, IMG submission 206182) | Populus deltoides microbial communities from Bellville, Georgia, United States - Xylem-PdIQD-R3 | ecosystem: Host-associated > Plants > Phyllosphere > Stem > Wood/Secondary xylem... | reverse complement strand
TAACAAGCCGATAGACAGAAGCCTCCAAAATACATGCACGCGGTTTCCTTATTATCCACGCACGATAAAAAAAATTATTTTAATATTATTTTCAAGTAAAAAATATTCTTTTTAAAAATAAAACTCGCCTAGGATGGTCCCCGCTCTTTCTGTACCGTGTGGCCGTGTTCATCCATTGACCCAACTATTGGCGCACTAAGTTTCCAGTGGCCACAAGCCCACAGCCACGATGAAGCGTTGCTGCCATCACTCTCTGTTTTGAGGGCTGCCTTTGCCGAGTTTTTGAGCAGTGGAAGGGCGCGGCGCGTGTGATTGCTCTTTTGGGTCCCCCAAAAATCGAATCTAATGATCAATGATTTGGTGTTTATAGTTTACACAAGAGAGTAAGGGTAAGTTTGTCAAACAGAGGACATGTGATCCACGTGTGCTGTTGGATGCATGACCCACGTTTTTGTTACTTGTCACTAAAGTTTTTAAACCCGGTTCAGTTTAAAGCCCGGGTTTCGGGTTTTGACCGGGTTGATCGGGTCAATTTTTAATTTAAAAAAATTCAAAACGGCGTCGTTTTAGTAAAAAAAAAATCAACGGGTTGCAACCGGGTTTTTGACCGGATTACCGGGTTAGCCCGCTGGGTCACACCGAGTCATGACTTATGCTATTTTTTCATCAACCCGGCCCGGTTTCAACCCCGGGTCGACCCGCTAAGCCGGACCGGGTTTCAAAACACTGCTTGTCACTCCCACATGAGTTATTGGGTAAGATGGTCTTTGACTCCTCTTCTGTTTTGATTTGTAGTCGCTTTTTTTATATGTTTTTTATTTGAAATATTTTTTTCATATGTTAAAAATTAAAAAAATATATTTTAATAATATAATACATCGTATTTGTTTGATTTATATTATTAATAAAATTATTATTTTTAATAATAATAATAATAATAATATGGTGATGTATTTGTTTTTTTAAAGCTAAATATACTTTAAAAAAAATCTCAAATTAAGGGGAGGTTGTTTTAAATAAAATGTATTACAAATTAAAAATTAGAATAAATTTAAAAGTATTTAATAAGTAATGATATGAAAAATATAATGATAATAAAATAATGATGATAATAATATTAATAACAATTATGATGTTGATTGAATAATATTATAAATTAATAAATTTATTTAAAATATTTTACAAAATTTTATAGATTATAAATATATTTTATCAGATAAATTAAGGTTGGAAATTAATAGTAAAATATTTTAGCTAACTAGTTTTTTCTAAAATAATGTATACAAAACAAATATATATAGCATGAAGGTTTTGACATCTAGCATCTTAGTAGATAACTAGAATGGAGGTATTTAAACTTTTTTTTATAAGAGGTTTTATCCCGATTTGGATCAGGCCAACATGGATATATTTATAGCTTCGAGTTAGATGTTTTTGTAAAGATTTTTTTTAGGAAAGAATTGGATGATTTTAAAAAAATTTTAAGTTAAATATTTCTTTCTTTAATTTTAATAGTAAAAATCTATTTTGAAATTACCATGTTGAGATTTTATATATATATATATATATATATTATCTTTCAAAAAAATATTTTAAACAAAACAAACGGGGTCTAACGCCGTCTACCACTAGACACAAATTTTACGAGAGAAGACAAATAAACTAACGACGTGTTAACCAATGGTTGCTTGCACAGCCTGCACACCAAACGCGCACACACCCACTAGCACCATCTTGTCAATAACTACAGTTTAGTGGCAACCAGTAACTATCAGCCCTTGCACCTTTGAATTTAAGAATTGTCTTTCTCCATGTTTCTGAATCTTTAACCCTATCATCACCTCCAAGAAGATAGCTTTGTGTTTTCTGTTTCGATCATCATCGCCAAGGAATCTTTCGGATCCGTTTTTTAAATTGGGATTTTCAGTTTCTAGGAGAACACAGCAGTCAGAGAACCCCTTTGTTTTTCAAAGCTCCGGTAAGTTATTCTTGGACTTTCTGAGTCGATGTCAATTGCTCAATTTTCCTTTCTTTTTAGTTAGCAAAGTTTGAAACTGGCAACAAAGTCACAGCCCTTATCTCTTACTTTATATTTATCTTTCATGATTGCTCATAGCGATAACTATTGAAGAAAACAAGAGTTTGAATGTATAAAAATTATATATTTCAAGTGGACTCTAATTTAATACTGCTCAAATTTGGCGCAGAATATTTCAAGAACATGGTATGCATATGATGTGTGGAATATCAACGAACCAACCTTGTAGCTAAGCATCCCCACGTGCAACCCTTGTCTGATCATCAATCAGACATGATATGATTCTTTATCCATGTTGATATTACCATGACTCTATTTCTTCCTGTTTCTTAAAAACTCGAAATCTTGATCCACAAATTGAAAGACTAGAAGAAGGAAGGAAGGAAGGGGTTTCTTGTTTTTTGGCAGATAAATTTCTTTATGCAATGGAACCTCCGGCGAGGCAGCAAATTTCCCGGCAGAAGAAGATGACAAAACAGTTGACAGGGAAACGGGATGACACGCCGTTTCATGCGGTGGTGAGAGCTGGGAATTTGAAGCTGGTTAAGGAAATGATAGCTGAGAATCTTGGAGAAGCTGCAGAGTTGACTGTGATGTTGTCGAAACAGAACCAATCAGGAGAAACTGCTTTATATGTTGCTTCAGAGTATTCGCATGTTGATATAGTGAAGGAGCTGATTAAGTACTATGACACTGGTTTGGCTAGTCTAAAAGCAAGAAATGGGTATGATACTTTTCACATAGCTGCCAAGCAAGGTGATTTGGGTAAGTACTGTTTTCAATTCTTGAAATTCCTTGCAAGAATTTATAAATTGGATTGGGGTTCGTGTTGTCTGATTGTGTGTTCTGTTACTGTAATGCGCAGAGATAGTGGAAGTTCTCATGGAGGTCGATCCTGAACTTTCTTTGACCTTTGATTCATCAAACACTACAGCTTTGCACTCTGCTGCCTCACAAGGGCATGTTGAAGTAGTGAATTTTTTGTTAGAGAAATGCAGTGGCCTCGCTTTGATAGCAAAAAGTAATGGTAAAACTGCCTTGCATTCGGCAGCAAGGAATGGACATTTGGAGATTTTGAAAGCCCTTTTAAGTAAAGAACCTGGACTCGTGATTAAGATTGATAAGAAAGGTCAGACAGCTCTCCATATGGCAGTTAAGGGACAGACTGTTGAGCTGGTGGAGGAGCTGATCATGTCAGATCCTTCTTTGATGAACATGGTTGATAATAAAGGCAACTCTGCTTTGCATGTTGCAGTACGTAAGGGTAGAGATCAGGTATTCTACCTCTTCTTTAGATTTTCTTTGCCCTGTTATTTTTGTTACCAAATATGAACTTACGCTCATGGTCTGTTCGAGCAGAGGATTAATCAAGAACCATTTATATGTTATATCTATTATGTGATGTTATGAGTTGCTTTTGGTTCCATGTATTTTAGCTATGTATCAACTTTAGACCAAATTTTTTACTTATTGGTACCCATGTCTATGCTCAAGAACTACTATGCTTGACCTAAATTGTGAGCATCTTCTGCAAGACAAGTAAATCAGCCCTTTTGTGATGTTGCTAAATCAATATTTAGAGCAGAAGTCACTCTGTCATCTACCAAAGTTGCCAAAGAATCCTTTCCTTCTTACAAAGTTGGGAAGTTTCTGACATTTATGTTGGTGCTATTTGCAGATCGTTAGGAAGCTACTTGACCAAAAGGGAATTGACAAAACAATTGTCAACAGATCCAGAGAAACCCCCTTTGATATTGCTGAGAAAAATGGCCACAGAGGAATTGCCTCCATCTTAGAAGAACATGGAATCTTATCTGCCAAATCCATGAAGCCTACAACTAAAACAGCCAACCGAGAACTAAAGCAAACTGTAAGTGACATAAAGCACGGGGTTCACAACCAGCTTGAGACCACACGGCTAACACGAAAACGCGTTCAAGGTATAGCCAAGAGGCTCAACAAAATGCACACTGAAGGTCTCAACAATGCGATTAACTCAACCACAGTTGTTGCAGTCCTTATTGCCACTGTTGCGTTTGCTGCCATCTTCCAGCTCCCTGGCCAGTTTGTTGATAACCCAGATAACCTCGCACCCGGACAGTCTGCTGGAGAAGCGAAAATTGCTCCCAAACCCGAGTTCATGATTTTCATCATATTTGACTCTATTGCTCTCTTTATATCATTGGCTGTAGTGGTGGTTCAAACTTCTATCGTTGTTATAGAGAGAAAGGCAAAAAAACAACTAATGTCCGTGATCAACAAGCTAATGTGGTTGGCTTGTGTGCTGATTTCAGTTGCATTCCTTGCACTCTCATACGTTGTTGTGGGAGATGATGAGAAGTGGTTGGCACTATCTGTAACAGTCATTGGGACAATAATCATGGTAACAACAATTGGGACGATGGGTTATTGGGTAATTGTACAGAGAATTGAGACTTCCAAATTACGGAGATCATTAACAAGTAGGTCACGATCCGAGTCGATGTCATTCATGGAAGAATCAGAGATTCTGGAAAATGACTTCAAGAAACTCTATGCAATTTGAGACTTTGTCCACCATTTTAGGTCTTACATATGCATACAACATTTTCCTCCTTGTATATATTCCTTTGTGACTTCATTTCAGCCTTTTCGCTCACTAGTGAAGCATGGAGCTGGTAGATAATCTGAAGATTTTTGAAGAAGAAGAAGAAGAGGGTGGTAACTTTTTCAGTTGATGGGAAATCAGTTAGTTGGCGGCTCAGTTCTGTTCTCATAGATGACCTCTATCCATATGTACATTTTCCCTTGAGATTCTTATCTTTCTCACAATTAAAAAATCTACTTTTGATGCTTTATCGAGCTTCAGAGGTTGCTATAGAATAATAGAAGCTTCTCTGGTGCGAAATTGGGAAACTTGCAGGTATGGCTCTAAACATTCTGTGTAATCTTATTTATTCAGAATGCTAACACTAGCTACTGCACCATGCCTTAGTTCCACCTTCTTTTTTTATCAGATGCCCTCTCTTCGAGCATCATCAGCCAACTCATTGCCACGCTCAAACTGTTGGAGGCTCGTTGGCAATTGGCAATCGTATTTGATAATTCCTTGTCATTTAACATTTCACTCTTAGGCAACTATAAGGAAAACAAACCTTTTAGGCAACTGTAAGGAAAAAAACCCCAAGTCATCCCATCTTAATCCTAGATGTGATGAGTAAATATGATTCTGTGGACAAATTATTTCTCTTCTTTTTTATTTACCAGGATTGGCTGGCAGGGAGTCTAGTCAATGCTAAAAATGTACTGACTGCGAGCCCTCATTCTGCTGTTGATTGCTAAACAATTTCAATCCATCCTTAATTCCTGATCTGTCACAAGGGCTTCCTGCAACATTTTGAAACCAGAAACCTTCCATATTCTGGCAGCATCATGCAGTCTAGGGCACAATTAGCCGAGTCAGTATTGAGCCAGATGGGGTATTGATTACTTTCTTGAACATCTTTCATGTGTCTGCTAATCCAATTTAATTATGAACTCCCTTTGGAAGCAAAATCATTACTATAAAGTTGGAGACTAGATGGAGTTAATATCTAATCAACACAATTTCCACAACTTACCTACCAATTTCAGTATTTTTGAAACTTATTTGTGAGAACAAACTTTCTGCAGATGGTCAAGGCATGTCAAGTTATGTTCCCATCCCTGTTCTTTCCACATATGCTATCCTTCGCTGTGAACAGTTTCCAAAACATTTCTTTTGCTTAATAATCATAATGCAGTGGCGTAGATGATGCTAAAAAGGGATCCAACACAAATGAGCACATGGGCCTGCTTTTAGGGTGGACTTGATTTTATAATTATGTTTTGCTCTCTCGTATTATAGTTTAAATCTTTTATATTGTTTGTTTTCAGTGTTTTTTTAGTATTTTCTTAACATTTCTTTTAATAATTTTTAATAATTTGTATTTTATGTTTATCTTTTACTTTTGTTATTTTTATGTGCGGGAGATAATTTTTAATATACCTGTAATATAAATAATTTAAATTTATTGATTTACTTTTCCAAGTACTCATTAGTTTCTTGAATTTCTAATCTTATTTTGTTGATTTAATTATATTATGTTCATTATTTTGCTATGATATACATTTATATGTGAATATTTTCTATGTTTGGACATAAGGAAACTTTTCCAAAATTTCATACCAACGAGTAGTAGTTAGTTTATGTGTACATAGTAATCTATATATCTAATTAATAAGAGAAATAATAATCTGTGACGACTGATTCTCTCATAATTATTCAGGCCACAAATTTTGTCTATTATTGAAACTTTATGGTTTCTTTTGTTATTTAAATGTATTTCACTATTATATGCTAATATACTTAATGCGTGTGTATTAATTTATTTTTCTATTGTATCTATGATGTATATTAAATGTTATTTTCTCATTAAGTTGGTTGAATTCACCATTTATTAATATTATTTTCAAGTTCTTAGCTTTTATTAGTAAGTTGACTTTGTTAAGAGTTTTTGCTTCTTTATTTGTTGGTATACTTGGCTTGCTTCTGCAAAAAAAAAATGTATATATATATATTTTTTATTTAATGTCTTAAAGGCTTTATTGTTTCATTATTTTATTTAAAGTTTAGATTTTTATATTGTAAAAGCATTATGAAATATTATTTGATTTTATTAGTTTTAAAAATAATTTGAAAGTTTACAAAACACTACGAATTTTGTATAATTTGTTTTATAATAAGTATATTTGAGATTTAACGTAAATAAGATGCCTCATGATACCGCTTCTGTGGTGACGGCCAGAGATCCAGAATTTGGACGGTGACAGTAGGACTGGTCCCAGCAAAGCCACATTTATTCCTTCACAGTATATGAGGCATCTTGTATCTTTGAATGCTTGAAATTGGTTAATTATGGGTTATTGGGTTGTTCCTGGCTTCACTACTAAGTACCTACACAAAAGATTGTTTCAATTCTTTAAGAAAGATGTACATGAAGATCAAAAAAAGAAAAAAAAAAGTTCATTTATAACCTCTGTAAATGTCAGTGACTGGTTACTGAAACACTGCATCAGTGTTTCATTTCTTGTTTACTGAAACACTTCATCAGTGACTATTTACCATGAAAGAATCTTTATTGAATTGTTGTGAAACTCGTTGAGATCAATACTGAAACTGGGACATTAAATTAACAAAAAACAATCGTATCAATTTGTTTAAAATTTCTTCAGACTGCATTGCAAAGAATACTTGAAACAAAAACAGTGCGTAAAGTGCCATAAATCCCATCTTCAATTGAAGAGGACAAAGCCAGAGAAATCATGTTCGTGATTGACTGAGACGTGTGATGAATTACTAGTCAGGCAGCAGTATTCTGCTGGCTTGTACCTTAAAAATGATAGATTTTGCAAGGACACGCGGAACCCCTTGGACAACCTTGCCATCTTTGGGGGAAGAGGTTTCTAGTTACATGCTTGTCTGTATTCTTAATGCCTAACATTATTCGGCTAGTTGATTCAGTACCAGGATATTGCCCTTCAATCTAGTCAAATATCAAGGTGGCATTCTCGCTCGGATTCATGTTTAGTCGTAATCACAGGATAGATCAACAAAATGCATGAAAAGCTTTCTGCTTCTGGAATGGCCCATTTAGTGTCAACTTGGGTACGTTACATTCCCAGCGGATAAGTATGTTCTTAGTAGCAAACAGTGAACATCCTGCGTCAACAATCATTGGTATTACTGTAACATACTTTGTTGGTATCAAGTTGCAGTGGATCACACTACATTGCAGTGGGCTGGCATGCTTGCTCTGAATGAGTAATCTATTCTTATCTCCTAGGATAAAGGTATCCGGCAACTAGTGTTCGGTGATGGTAATGTTACCGAGTAAGATTTCGACTGTTGAATTTATCGGTTTCATTTATAGGAATAGCATCTACTCATTGGATCGATGCTTGAGATTTTCCGGGAAGAATATTCGGTTGGTAAAATGACCATTACTCTATTTTTAAGCATGATTCAAACTCCTCTGTCCCTCTATTAGGCGATCGCCTCTATCAAACTTATTTTATTTTCCGAATGCTTTCTCAAGAAAACTCACTCTGGATGGTTTTCAACTTTTCCTCAGTAAAGTGAAACAAAAGATGACGCTCCTCACTTTCATGCAGGGGCATATCATATCTTCCACAGTTCTGCTGGGAGTAATATTGATAGTCAATGCCCTCAAACATTCATTAAGAATCTAGTTGTCAGGGGAAAGGACCATGCATCAGGTTATTGACAAAAGGCTCAGATTTTTCAAAAAACATGGAACTAGAAAAAGATTTACAGGTGACTTTGTTGGAAAAGGTTTCTGGCACTTTTGGTAGGACTGATAATTGTGTTTCTTAGGTCTGCTTGTTCGATTTCATCAAGAGAGCATGACCTCTGAATTGGCTTCATTAGAGTAGAATTCAAGGTGGTTTAGCTCATTGTCAAACGTTAGTAGATAATTCCAAACGGCCCACAGCAATTCATCATTAGGAAGAGTGTCTTTAGTGAATCATCTTACTTCAGCTCAAGCCTACACAAGCCAGCTCAATCAAAAGTGAAAAAAAAAAAGTGAAGAAAAAGAAGATCCTCAAGCTTATATTGCAGATTTTGGATTCATCTCACTCTGAAATAACTTCATAATTTATGCAAGTACACTGACACAGGAAAGCACGCCTAGAATAGTGAGGGGGTTCCTATTGGCCTTTCCAACACAAACTATAGTCTAGTGGATGATCTACACGATTGAACAACCTGAAAATCACACTGCTATAACCGAGACTCACTTTAAAAAGTTCAACAGGAAATGAGATATGGCGTCTCTCTGTCTGACCCCCCTTTAATTGTGAATTTCAAGGACTTCCGCAGTTATATGCCGCATAGTTTAGGCCTCTCTTGATCCCCAGAAGCTGCAATTACTGGCGCAGACAATGAACAGACTCCAACTTCACTTGAAGTCTTTCTTGAACTAAACAGCTGCTGTGACCTTTTACAATGAGCAATCGCTCCCTCAATTGAACTCTCAAACTCTGAATTTGAACTGCTACTTCTCTTGAGCAACTGTAAGTCACAGAACCCATTTGAACTAAATGAAAAGGATGATGATGAAGAAACAGATGAAGATATGGACGTAGATGAGGATGAGGATAAAGAAGACTTAGTTGTAGAATGCCATTGAATTGCCCCTGAGAAAGACCTCCTTTGACAACGAAAAGGGTCTTCAGCCATCTCTTTCTCAATGCTTCTCTTGAGGGCATTTGATATCTTGTATCTGCCATTATCAATATTTCCATATGGATTCTTCTTTGGTACTTTCATATACTTGATCATACAGTCCTGGCCTTTTGAAATAGCTTCTTCTTCTGTATTGCATGCTGCTTCAGCGCAGGATTCATCTGTGCAGCCAGACTTACTAAACAAAGACTTTAGGTATGCTCTTGAAGATTTGAGTTTTTGACCAAGTGAGGATTGTTTTAGCTTCTTAGTCCATGACTTCTTTTGATGATCTCCAAGGAAACTGTTAGCTTCAGTTGGCCATTCAAAGAAATATTCATCTGGGTTTAGTTCACTGCTAATCATGCGAGATTCTGACGGTGAGATATTGCAAGATTCCAATGGGGTACTGGTATTAGTGGAAGGTGTAGTGGAGCTATTAATGAAGGGAATAACATAGTTTTCAGCAAAGGCTGCTTCTGTTTTATTGTTTAAGGTGGTGGTGGTGGGGTTTTGGAGGAGCTTTTGAACCATTAGCAAGCGAGGAGGGAGGTGGAGAGGGAGGAGTTTTCCCTTGTAGAAGAGTTCATCGGCTGAGGATGTTGTGGTTTCTCTACCATTAGAAACTGAAGACATTTGGAACTCGAACTCTCTGCTTCGTGATGGAGAGCTAATTGAGTAACAAATGAAGCTTGAAGAGGAGCTCAACTCCATGTCAATGTAGTCATCAGATTGGTCTGTGGCCATTTCATGTAGCATACTGTCTAAGAACTCTGTGTCTGTGTTGTTTTTGAGGGAAAGATGCTTATGGGGAGGTGAGCTTGATGGAGCAAGAAAGGGGGCAGAGCACCCTTTAAAGTGAAGAAGGTGCCAAGTTAGAAAATAAAAATTTATTGCAAGGATTTGTCAGATTTTTCGTTTTCTTTTTTCTTTTTTATTATCTTGAATAGGTCCAAATAATAAAATGCAGAAAATAAATGGAGTTTTCCCCTGGTAAGCAGTCAGCTACTGACCCATATGCATTGATACTCCTACATCAAGATTTATGTGGATCCTATGAAGTGATTTTTTTTTTCCCCTCTGGGGAAAGGGGGTGAAAGATAGTAGCTCTTTATCGAGAAAAATAAAGTTTTCTTATAAATTACACCCTTTTTTGTGCTATTAAATTACACATTATTGGTCCTTTGTACTCAAATTCTATATTAAAATCACAATATTGTAGCACGGCAATTGCATTTTTGCCATGCGTATACTATGGTGCTAATGAAGGACATACAGGAGGGTAATGTTTCCGTGTTTCTTGTTTCTTTGCTTGCCAACTAATTTTTTTTTCTTTTTTTCCTTGGAACAATAGCATGGATTCATTTTCTTTGTTGGAAGTGGCCAACTTTTGACATTTAGTTAGCTTACATGGAGGTTGAACCACCTAATTATCAGATTTCAATAATGCGTGGATAATTGTAGTTAAGTGGATGGCCTTTCTGGAGCTCCTCATGCATGTTCTTTTTAGTCATCCATGCATGAATCATCCACTGCCGTAAACATACCTTGAATTTACAAAAGGTTTTTGGTTCAGAAGGTGAGAATCTGTCCCTACAAGAAGAGAAGATGGTGACAGTGGTCTTGTTTTTGTTGAAAGCTTCAATGCAAGTAAGATATCCAACATGAAAGTTTCAACAGTGTTAAAGAAAACAATAGTACTGTGCTAGCTAGAACCAGCAAACAGATCAGGTCCCAGATGGAATCTTCACAGCTTTCACATTATGTTAAGCGATTTCGATCAGGATGGTGTTTCTACTTGGTAGTCCTCGATGGATTATGAACGTAGTAGTCCTTCATTCACACCAGCCCCGACGCTATACGGTGGTGGGGCTTGTGGTGTTTACGGTCTGCATCTCACAGCCAATGAATTTGAGATCTCCTTTCAGAAAACATGAGGCATAGATGTTCCTTAAGAAATAATAAGAAATACACATGATGCCAAAAGAAATTGGTTAGTTTAATGTAGCAATATACTTGTACAATGTGGAACAGCTCTGAAACATCCACAAGCTTCTCTGCAACAAAAGTTTAAATTTGAAAAGGCCCAGTACACATCTCAAAACCTGGTTTTTTGCACTCACAATTCAATAATGGAGACACAGAGAGAGAGAGAGAGAGAGAGAGAGAGAGTCACAGTGGTCTACCATACTAGCACTACATTTTAGTATTTTTATATTTCCAAAGATTACTGCTATGGGGCTGTATAATCTATGGCCATGGATCCTCGTTTGACTGGGTCAAACTAAGAAGAGGCTTTTCAACGAATCTCCCTTTCAGTCTTCGCTTATGGCTACTATTTTTGGAACCGGAACATGGGGCATTTGACTTCCTTAGGAACAACCGTAAGGTCCAAACAAAGACGACATTGAAGAATGGAAAATATCCATCCAATGCTTGAATGAACGAGTGGATTTGTCTTTCCTTCTAGTCTTCTTGCCTTTTTCCCTCCCCCCCCAGGCTTTGCCGACCTCATTCGATCTCCTTTTTTACCTCGATTTTTAGATGTCTCGATGTGTTTAATTAAGATAATACTGAATGATATTTTTACTCTTTTGTTTTTAAAGATATGATTAATATCCTTTCATCATTTTTTATATATTGAAATTACATTATTAATTTCTTATCAGGTTTATATCCAGATTAATGATTTTTACGCTTTCTTTTCTTCCAACACTCAAACCCTGCGCAGCACTACAAGGAACAATCTTAAATATATGTTTTAATATGTTTTCAAATAAAAAATAATTTTTAAAAAATACTTTACAACATACCATCTCAGTTCAATAACTTAAGTTATTAAATGAGATCCAAAGATATTATTAATTTATATCATTTTCTAACACACTTCCTCAAGTAAAAGTTTTTTGAGTTTAAAACTTGTACAAGTTCATCTTACTTTATATTTAATTTTTATCAAATAAATATGAATTGTGAGATTCGAACTCGTAAAATCATTAAGAAGGTTCTGATACTATATTAAAAAATCATTTCAACTTATTAACTTAAATTATTAAATAAAATCTTAAAATATAATTTATATTATTTTTTATTATACCCATAAATTCATAGTTTTTCATGGTAATGCTGAATGAATTTAATAACTGATCTAATTAGCAGTTAGCATTCACAAACTGCTGCCTTAATCTATTTATGATTAGTTGGATTGGACATGATGCTCAGGCGAATAATTCCCTGCATGAGATAAAACCACAGCACATAAGATCACGTGATGCTCCTCGGACCACCACACTCGAAGTTATGTTCGATGTCCTGGCCACATGTTTACCTTTTCTTTAACGTAGCTTTTTCACTTTTCACAGTAACGAGACTTTTACCTGCCTGGCCGTGGGGTGTGAATAGTACAGCTAGCGTCCAAGCACACAGGCGCATGATTAGTCAGTCACCGGGGGCAGTTAGTAAAAGGAAGCCGGAGATCATGCCACACGGCAGAGATAAACAAGTTTCAAGGCAAGGAAAGCCCACTGGGATGTCACTTTTGGAAGCTGCCTTTCCAAGTGGGTTTTAAGGTACCGCTGGCTGAAGTTCTTTTCTTTTCGATTATAGACACTCTAGCTATTAATTTGTACCGTAGAAAGTTTCTTTTCAATTCATGAGTGCTACTTCCTTCCAATGATTGTTCCATAAAAAAAAAAATGCAATAAATCTCACGGTCCACGTCCACCTCAATCTTTTTCATGGAAGCAAATGTCAATATCCCATCCATTACTAGAGAGCATGAGGCATCAAAATCCTTTATTACGACCAGGCTAGCTGCAATGCCAGGCCAGGCCAGACAGACACCTCTTTTGATCTGAGGACCCTTGCGTCTCCCCTCGCATCAACAAAGAAAGAGGAAGTTGCAACTTGCAAGGACCCAGTGTTTCTAATGGAGTTATCTCTTTTCAATCAAAAACTCAAGTTTTTCTTCAACAGAGTCACTAAGAATACATAGCCTTAGCAGATACTCCACTGTAGGAGGACGGAAATGCAAATAATCATCTGGGTATTTCAGTACTGTTGTGATTACATTTGCTTAGGGTTATGGTATCTGCATTTCATTATCAAAAGAGGAGAAGATTTACAGACTTCCCGTGTGATATTTCAGTGCGCCTACTCCCAATTAACTTGAATCTGCTGAGGAAATACAAGCTTTCTTTATCGATCCAAGCATGGGCATAAGATTACGGTACTGAGTACTGACAAGATTCACAGAAATTAAGATGAACACAAGGATGAGAGGAAAAAAAGAAAATATTCTTAAAAAATTTTATGAGATTGTAATTTTGATTTTCTATTTCATCATCTATTTTTTAAGTTTATAAAATAACTACTCCTTTTTACTCTTTGAGCACCATATAATTTTCCTATAAAAATGTGCCGTCTTAAGGCAAGGCCAAGCTTGCAAGGGCCTCCAAAGCCAAAGCCCGCATGAAATCAATAAATCCATAAATAACCTCAAAATAATCTTTAATTAATTAAAAAATAAAAAATCATCTCAAATTTTTTTAAAAAAATCTCAAATCTCAATCCACTTTTTCCAGCAATACAAAAAGTCAAAAACATCTCAATGAACATAAAATTCATTAACACTACAATCAGCTTTTAATATGATTGACTAGTAATTATCTCTTTCTCCCTATTTTTTTTATGTTTTTCTCATTGTTTTTCTTCTCTATATAAATTTAGACGAACGCGAAAAAATTTAAATTTAAAATCAAAATATTAAATGTTAAAACTAAAAGGACTGATGCAGAGACTATGTGAACAGAAGTATACTTTTTTTTCATGGGAATTCTAAAAAATACATGTTTTTTTGGTTTTCAGATTTTTTTTTAAAACTGTCAGCATCTAATTAAATTTGAAAATCTAATTTAAACCTTTAATTTTAATAATATACAAATATAAGATACCATCAACCCAAAAAATACTAGAATCCAATCGACCAAAAAG
>Ga0325410_1005286_pt1 | contig 14279 bp, 9 predicted proteins | sample PopdelMetagenome_16_FD_206182 | JGI IMG/M metagenome (GOLD analysis project Ga0325410, IMG submission 206182) | Populus deltoides microbial communities from Bellville, Georgia, United States - Xylem-PdIQD-R3 | ecosystem: Host-associated > Plants > Phyllosphere > Stem > Wood/Secondary xylem... | reverse complement strand
AATTAATATTAATTATTATTTAACATTAATTTGATACTTAACAGAAAATGGCCTTACTATTCATTCCTTATTTACTCACACATAAAATTATATTGCAATTATAATTTCGTTACATTATAATTATTATTATATATACACTATAAAAAGAAATGGTGTTTTTATGGAAAAATAATGTATTTGTAAGTTTTGCAATTTTTTACTATAATGTTGGCAAAATTGTAATTTTTATTTTTTTAGAAAAGATTTTATTTTTTTAGAAAACAAATTTTTCTTATATTTTTTCTATATACTTGATATTTTTATTATTTTATACTTGGTCTATTTATCATTATTTTTTATTAAAAAGAACAATTATACAAAGACAAAGAAAATGATATTTTACTGTAGCAATTTCAACATTGTTTCATTCTTTTGCTACGTTAAAAATTATATTGAGATTTTATATGCTTTTATTAACGTATATGATCTTTACTATATTTTATTATATGTAAACATTGACCTTTTGATTTACGGTTATATTTTTTATTTGATGTCAAAAAATACGTTAATAACACCTACACATTAATTCTTTTGCGTTAGAAAGAAAATTATTCGACCTGCAACGAGATGATTTGAATAAACACATTAACATATTTTTTTTTTGCATTTATTGGCATAAATAGTTCTCGATATATTTAATTAAATACATGAATATTTTGATTTATAATTAGAATTAAAAAAAATATTTAAAAAGCTTACATATTTATTTTTTTATAAAAAAATATTATCTGACCCGCAGCAAAATACAGGTAAAATAATTAATTGTAAATTAAAATATGAAACACTTTCACTATTTCAATTATTGTGCCTCCTATGCAAAAGTTATTGAAGAGTTAAAAAGTTGCAGACTTTTCTAACCTCATTTTTCTTTTCTTTGCTTTTGTCTTTTTTTTTTGTTTTTTCTTCTTAACTTATTACTTCATCTTCAATTTTTATTTTTTTTTATCTTATATGAACTTTGATATCAAAGCGTAGGCTTTTAATTGTTATAATTAATCGATTTATTAAAGCTTATGTTAACTCATAATCGACTGTTGATCCAACATTAAAAAAAAATAATTCTTTTGTTTACAGCTCAGATATGGAAAATAGAAATTCACCATGTCAGCTCCACTGTCATGCCAGCACCTACTGCCATGTCATCACCTATTGCCATGTCATTGAACACAGCCATATTAGCACCATCATCATCATATACAACCACGTAGCACCATATCAATACATACAACAACACTAGCACCACAATACCCTGCCACGACAACACCATATCACCATGTAAGCCATGTCAGCCAACAATGACATGTTAGTGCCATGCCAGCTAGTGACTCATAAGTGCCATGTCAACTAACAGTGCCACATCAAGAGTCTTTTCCACGTTAACAACAGTAAGTTCTAACGCATTTCCATTACAATCTGGTCAGTAAATCACTTTACCTTTTGATACATTAAATTTTACTAGTCTAGTATTACACTTGTTATTCGAATTATCACTGATAATACCTTCTATGTCTTAAACAAAATCCATGCATTACACCCTTATATCTTTACTCACTTTGTATATTGCATCAAGTTTTGCCATTAGTCTTTTTTATTAATTGCCGACCTTGTCGAAACCTATGGAAGTTGTGACCTTTTAGTTGGTTAATTATTTACATTTAAGGGTTAACAATACATGCTTAAAATTTTATTGGTATATTTTGTTCTTGATTAATTTCTATATTAAAAAAAAATTAATTTTATTTTTGTATTATGATTTCACTTGCAAGAATCATATGTGATCTCATGCATTTGTGAATAGTCGTCTAGCATTGAACTTTAAGTTTGCAGCTACCATGAATTCTACTTTGAGTGATATCTTTAGAATCAATCATGAACAAAATACCATAGAGTTTGAGACAACTAGGTTATGTGTTGTTAGATATGCCTTGACACAACCCAAAAGAACTGAAGATGAGAGAAGGATTGTTATCTTTCACACCTATATCAAATATGGGGATAAAGGTTGCAAGATTATCATTAATAATAAAAGTTATATCAATAAAATATCTTCAAATATTGTAGCTCGCTTATGCCTAAAATTTGTTCTCAATCCTAAGTCATATAATGTGTCATGGGTTAATAATAACTCCATAACGATTAATGAGATATGTTTGTTCCCTATCAAATTCATAGACTTTCACGATGAGATTTGGTGTAATATGATTCCAATGAATATAAGACATGTCATTTTAAGTAGGCTATGAATATATGATTTAGATGTCACCATTTCTAGTCGATCAAATTCATGTTCTTTTGATTTTAAAGGTAGAAAGATCAAACTCATTGGATTGCCACCAAGACATAGCAATAAGAACAAGAAAAAAAGAATATGAACGAACAAATACTTAATATTGTGAGTCCATGTGAGTTTGAGAATGAGGTTAAGGAATAACCTATTATGTCTGGTTTAATTGTAAAAGAAATTTTAAGAAACTTTCTAGTGAAACTACCTAAGAAGGTAAATATGGCTAACATAATAGGTTCAAAAAAGTTTGAAAAAGAGGTTCATGAAGAGTTAGTTATGTCTTTTTTAGTTGTAATTTTTTTAGGAGACTCTCTAGTAGAGTTGCCTAAAGAGGTAAGTGCAATGTCGAGAGAGTTTCAAGATAGTTTTTATTTTGAGTTCCCTAGTCTATATTTAACATCCAATTTGTCATAGATTTTGAGAAGCCTTCCAAGCTTCCTAATTCTTTACCCCTATACTTGACATCAACATGTCATAGATTTTGAACAACCTTCTAAGCTCCTTAATGCTTTGTCTCATATGCTTGACATCCAACATGTCATAAGTCTTGAGTTGTTTATTGAGCTTTCTAAATCCTTACCCTTTATTCATGATAAAGAGGCTAAAGAAGTCCCAGATTCACTAGGTTATGTCCAATTTATATCTATCTAGGATTCAAAAAGTGTGTTCCATTCCATACTCCTAGTCATATAAGGTTCATGGTCACAAACCTAAGATGCAAGTAAATCTTTCTTTTTGGTCTCCTCACTCTAAAATGTTTGATTCAGTTAAGTCTTTTTCATGTAGAGTTCATAATTTGCATGTCAAGATCATAAAACATATTCAAGCAAGTAATGAACAATATAAATTTAGAGCTAGTATCATGATACACTTAATGTTGAAGATTATTTTATGATACAGATTAGACCTGAATGATATTATTTGAAAACCATTTATAAATTGTAAATGAGTAGTACTAGATCATTCAAAGTGTAACAAATGATTGAATTATATAATTATATCATTAAACTACAACTAAACTTTGATATTAGCTCTACTTTTGACATAAATAACTTCATTATATATAAAACACAATAACATATCCTTGATGATCCTTTTAAAACCCCTGTCCCATTATCCTTATCTTTAGCACAAAAGAAACATATTAATGATATTTTGAATGCACATTTTTTTACCACAATGGTGAACTTCAGTGAATCTTAGTATATAAGTTGAACGACCAGATTCAGACTATACTTAGATTATCAAAGAGACATCACATTAGCCTGATCATGATTGTTGAAAGCAATATTAGATCCATCTTGAATTACACTTGACAAGGTCGAGTTTCTTTAATCCCGAGAGAATTGGTGGGGACACTAGACTCGAGACATTGTTTACACACTTGTATGATCATAGATGATGGAGGATAGCCTAGACTGTGGAGAGATTGAGCTTTAGCTTATGTTTTTGGTTTGATTTATTTGAACTTTTAGTTGAGGTTTTTAATTAAACTTATTTGTTGGGTTTGATTTAGTTAATGTTAGATATTCTATTTATCAGGCTATAAGCTCAATTATTTGTTCTAGTTAGGGTTTTAGTATTTATATCCTATTTATTTATCGTTAGATATTTTATTTATAAGACTATAAGCTCATTTGTTTGTTCTAATTAGAGTTTTAATATTTATATCATATTTTTCTAAATGTTAGATATTTGTTGATGAATTGAATAATATTTGCAAAATTGCAGACTTTCCCAACCCCAATGTTCTCTTTTTTATTTTTTTCTTCCTTTTCTTTCACTTTTTCTTCTTAGCTTATTACTTCATCTTTAAATCTTTTTTTGTACAACATTATAGGTACAACAGAGAAAGTATTGTCATCTTCTACTCAATTGAAACTCACTTGTTTTACTCAAGAAAACAAATATGAGGAGTGTCATGTAACAATTAAAGTTGAAATCAATGCACTTATACAACATGTCATTTGAACACTAGTACCCAAACCTAACAATGTCAACATTGTTGGAAATAAGTATGTGTACAAGATCAAATAAAATGCAAATGGGACTGTTAAAAGATTTAAAGCTAGATCAGCACTAAAGAAATTCTAAACCTAAATTATTATTTTCAACTGTTTGTCATCTATAAATGGATGGTGAAATGGAAGTAATGAATATGCACTTAACTAATTTATCGCATATTATCATTCAAAAGAACTTGAAAAGTTAGGAGTGTTTGTTGTTTATTGAGTTTACATATAATAGAAGTGTGCATTCTACTATTAATCACTCATTATCTAAAATTATTTATGGTTTTAATCCACCAACTCCTTTGAACTAGTTGTCTTTACCTGTTAATGAAATGGTTAACTTGATAAAAATAAGAAGGTTGAAATGGCAAAGAAACTTTATGAGTGGTTGAAAAAAACTAAAAAAATAAACAATATGCATAACCAACAAGGGTTATAGGCATGTTATCTTTGAACTCGATGATTGGGTTTGGATGCATATGAAAAAGAAAAAATTTCTAGACCGTAAGAAATCTAAGTTGCATTCTAGAGGTTATGGTACATTCCAAGTCATTGAACAGATTAATGACAATGCATATAAGTTAAAACTTCTAAGTGAATATAATGTTAGTGCGATATTTAATGTTTTTAATCATTTTTTTAATTATGTAGGTGATGATTTGAGGTTGAATCCTTTTGAAAAAAGAAAGTTAGTTAGTTAGTTAGTTATGTAGATTTAATTTAAGCCTAGTATCTAATTATGATTATTTTATTCTTATTCAATTTTAGATTCAAATTCGTTAGTTATGTGGATTTAATTTAAACCCGTTAATTAACTAGGGTTAATTTTTAAGTTATATTATATAAGTAGTTAAAATAACATTGAAAAGAGAACTTTTATCATTATTAATAATTAACAGCATGAGTATATTTCTTCTTTAATTCTTCACTCAACTTCCAAAACTTATCAAAGATTGCTTTGTGGTGTTCTAACCATATACCTTCGATTTTTGGTTTAAGAAATCATTAGGTTAGGGTTTTCTATATGATTTTAGCTTTATTGAGTGAGTATTTCAATTCTTGATTGAGGGTTCTGAGGTTTATCCTTCCGAACCAGCATCATCATTAGTATGTCTAGCCTATGAACAAAGTCTGATCAGTTTTTTTTAGTAACCTGGATAGTTTTTAGATAGTTTTTTCAACTAAAAAATATCATATTTAAAGCCAAGACTATCAGGTTTAGTTCTAGTTTTATACAGGCTAATCAAACCTCATAATGAAAGGAATTATCAAAATTAATTCTTTATCAATTTTGGTTCAGAAACCTTCTATCAAAGAGGGATGAAAAAGAGTGTTTATACACTATTTTTTTAGATTTTAAACTCTTTATCACCTTTATTTTTCAACTTATTCTCTTCCTTTAGAGCTTTGTTTTTTCATCCAATATAGAGCTTAGGTTAGTTTTTTGAGAAAGATACTCGATTTAATTTCTTTTGATTTGTGGACCTGGTTCAAAAGTGCTTCTAAATAAAATGGTAATGTGAGAATCTTAAGAAACTTATTACAAACATCATATTTGCACCAAGTGAGGAACAATATAGCTTAAAGGACAACAAATTAATCCTTGACAACAACAATTTTTTAGCCTAATAAAATCTTAAATGCTTCAATAAATAAGTATTTTACATTAGTATTATTTAACTATAAATTCAATATATGTTTAGTACATAATCTAGTATTATGCTTTAATCTCTTATGCAAGTTTGGATATATGTTTAGTATGCATGATAAAATCTTCAAATGATATTTAGTTTTAATTGCATACTTACCTTTATATATAAAATTACATGCTTAGATAGAAAACTAGTATGAACACTAGTTTAATTTATTAATACTATTTGGTCAACAATCAAAAGACTTTATTTTAATTAGTTTTTTTTTTTGTTTATAATTCCTTGTGAAAACTAGATTAATTATTAAAACATATTTTAACAACTTTAATCTTAAATTAAATTCAACTTTTATCTAATTTTCTATATTCATGTATGTATTATACTTTTTGGAATCAAACAATTAAATCTATAATCTTTGTTTAACTTTCATATCTAGCTTTATGATTTTTTTAATTTTTAGAAAGTTTCTAGATATCTTTTAATAGTATAACCTGTATATTTGTTTTTATGTTCATGCAATTCATTTAATTTTTATACAAAATTATAATGATAGGATTCATGATAAAAGAACTAAAATAATATAAAAGGGATTAATAAAATCTTGCATAGTTTCTATACATTTGATTATTAAGTTATTTAGTTTTTATGGTTATTTAAGTTTATATTATTTGTATCTTGCTTGTTTTTTTAGAAGCCAAATCTTTATTTACATATCTTTGCTATTGTTTATATAGAATCATGATTTTAAATCAAGAAATATTTACAACCAATATTGTTTTGACAAGTATTACATTGGTAGGGATGATTCCATCATCATGTACTTTAGTGTAGTGTGCAAAACTTGAAAAGTTCAATAGATTAAGTTAAGAATAGAAAAATATTATATTCTATCTAACCACTTTAAACTTGACAAAGTTCTCGACTGAAGAAGTGTCAAAGTTTTCAGATAAGGAATCTGACGTACAATTATGACAATTGTGAATGCATAGAATTATAGTGATTTTATGTGCAATAACTATATCGCGAATGGATTATACAATACATTACATGATGTATATAGTTAAATAAAAAGTGCTAAGGTATTATGGTAAGTTTTGGATAAAAAATACAAGATTGAAGATGCCAATATAAAAAAGTATAAGGTTGAAAAATTTATGGATTTTAATATGATCCATTCAAAGACAATTATAAGCCAAGCTTTGAATATCTTGTATGATATCCATGCTAAATTTATGTCTTTAAGTGAATCTTTCCAAGTGCTTACAATTATTTAAAAATTATCACTATCTTGAAAAGACTTTAAAAACTACCTTAAACACAAAAGCTAAGAAATGGGACTTGAAGACTTCATTCTAAGGTTAAGGATAGAAAAAGATAATAAATTGTCCAAAAAAAAGCCAACTATTTTAGTATGGTCCCTGAAATAAACATTGTGAAATAAGTGGTGAAATCCTATAATAAAATCAAAAGGAAAAGCTTGTTTTGAAGGGGAAAGAAATTGTCAAAAAGTTCAATGATAAATAATTCATCTATAACCATACTAGACACGTGGCCAAAGATTGCTGAAACAGGGTTTAACAAGGAAACCCTAAAAAGAAAAACGAGTGTTTAAGCAAATATTATAAAGGTTGATCACCTTATCAACAAAATTTCAAAAATGATTGTGCATATTATTGTTTCTAAAGTTAACATGATCAACAATCTTGATAGTGGTGAGTAGACATTAATGCCACAAGATATGTATACATTAAGAATATGATGTTTTTACTTACAAAGAAATGGATGAAGTATATTTATATATAGGGAGTTCATTAGCTTTCAAGGTGTTTGGTGTTGGAAATGTCATAATAAAGATGAATTTTGAAAAGCTTCTCATCCTTAACAATGTACTTCATGTTGCTAACTGAAAATAGGCCTTGTAATTTTGTTTTTCAATTTTTTTTTCTATGGAATGATCTAGGTCTCATCATCCAGATCACATGTTTAACAAGTTAGCTTGGGTTCACTTAGGTGGCTTTTCATATTTTTTTTTTATAATTTTTTTCAATTAGATTGACTGAAAATTAAATTTTATAATTTTTTTCATTTTATTTTTTATAGTATTGTTCTTCGTATAATCCAAGTTACGTGTTTGGAGATTTAACCTAAGTTTACTCAAGTTATTTATTCAGATTTTTTTTAAAACTATTATTTTTAATCAATTTCACCCTTTAACTCTTTATTTATTCTTAGATGAATTTAAAAAGTACTTTGAACTGAATTGAATTCAGAATTGCAAATAGACATTCCCCCATGTACCTGTTGTTTCGAATGAAGGAGATTAAATAAATAGCCAATTGGATGTCATTAAAGCTGAGATAAGCACATTTGCCACACCAATCAAAAGATCGATTGCATGAATAAATACAAACTACACATTGCAAAGGGGTTCAGACAGAGGATCAAGAACGAAAGTACTGGCAATCTCATAATCATATCAAGTGTGAACATTTCCGGAAGCTTACATTTAACACTTCCCATTCTCCAGGAACTACAAGACCTGGAGCAAGAAAATCAGAAAAGGCCATTCATATATTTATATGTTGGCAGAACTAAGCTCACACTATACTAGCCCTGAAGCTTCCGCAGATAAGCTTATTTTAGGAGAGCAATTACAATGCATAACGACATCTCAAGCATGACCAGCACTGCCCTTGAAGAAAAGCATTATTAAGGCCTATGGAAAGAAGTAATGGCAAAATGTATCAAGATTGAATGATAACCAAGAAAACGATGCTATTATGATGGAGCACCAAGATAAGAGGCAAGTAGCAATATGTCACTGAATATTCCACCAGCAGTCACTTGAGCCCCAGCACCAGGTCCGCGGACAATCAGAGGCTGTTCTTTATACCTTGTAGTTGTGAAAGCTATGATGTTATCAGAACCAGCAAGCTGTGCAAAAGGGTGATCTTTCTTGTATCTTCGCAACTCAACAAGCCCTTGTTGACTCTCCGCATCCACCACCCCAACATATCTCAAGACCTTTGGATTTCAAACAAAGAAGAGAGAACGGAAACAGAAAAAAAACATTAAAAAATACGTTATATGAAGACAAATATTTAAGAAAACATGCTCCACCTAAACCAACACAAAGTGGCCATGGGATTTTTCTTGCAAATTGATTATGGAAGGATGACATACTTATTCAAAAAAATCTTTGATTTCAGAGATCACCGCAGTTCACAAGTACTTGATATACTGTTAACACTAATGGATGGATTTTGGCCCAGTGGCACTGACCCTCAAAAATCAGAGGAGCGGGGAATAACATCTCAATTTCAGGGCTATGCTTGCCACCAGAAGAACCAGACCAAAAGAATCAAGAGTTTGTGAAATACGTGTTCTTTTCCCCCATTTGATATCCATAATGAACTTCTCTTTACAATTCCCTTTTCCATAAACTTGATTTACGCTACATCACATAACCTGAATCACTTCTGAACTATTTTTCTCAGTTTTAGGCCATCAGAAGAACAAAAGCCATTATCACAAATGGTTGTGAAAAGAATATATGGACCTTCCTCTATGATCCAATAACTAAATGTCTTTTAGAAAATGTGAATAAGGATAGCTTTTGAACTGAAAAAAATTTGTTACAAACACAAAAGGTTACAAAAGGTGTGTTTGATAACAAGTTCTGTTGAATGTGGTTTATGGGAACAAATCATAATACAATCAACTAAATTTAACATAATTTATGAAAAAGCCAAAATATATTTTTTTATTTTTACAGCGAATCACGATTTGGCATTACAATAGGGGAAAGCAACCCGCCCCCCTCATCACAATGCCTCATATCCATTATTTACCCACGGAAATGGTATACTTTTTCTGTAACATCTGCTAAAACTATTTAACTTGTTTGCATGGATGTTTATATAAATGTATGAAACAACATATTATATTCCTTGTTTAAGTATCCACATAGATTCCTATGAATTTGTAGTTTGATAAGTTGGCAATCGAAGAATTCTGTTAAAAAAGTAATTAGAAACAAGCAGAAACATCTCGAGAGATACTCACATCCCCTGCATCCTCAGCCTCTTGTCTCGCCCTAGCCATTTCATTGTCAAATTGTGGTAACTGCTGCATAAACTCTTCAGCAGATGCGCTAGCCTGAAGCAAAAATTAAAAACATAATGTCAAAGGAAAACTGGTATCGCAAGCCCAGTTTATGATTTACATAACTTGAATCTTACTCTCAGTGGTTCAGGGACAAGACTTTGAACAGGGATATCAGACAGCTCCAACTTTAAACCAGTTTCTCTTGCAAGAATAATCACCTGTAAAATGCAGCAGGTTTATGACTGCACTTAACGAACTGAATATACTGACAAGTACAATTCACAATCGATGAAGTTGCAGTTAGTCAACTATCACATGTCATGTCTTCATACTGACTGCAAGTTGGTGCTGACAACATCAGCATTTAAAAGATTTCCATCCACTGAATTCAATCAAGGTTTAGTGGCAAGAAATAACATGGGACACCCATTGACCCAACAATATATTTGACTAATGACTCAGATTCACAAGACTGACTCAATCACTCATGGGACAGAAAGTCATCCATATATATGAAATCTAAAGAACAAAATCCAGTAGATGTAGTTATTTGACAATAAGAGGGCATGAACTAAAAAATTTGACACATTTAATGAGGTATACAGAACCTTTCTGGCAACATCTGTTCCAGATAGATCATCCCTTGGATCAGGTTCAGTATATCCTGCCTGCTTTGCTTCTGCCACTACGTTACTAAATGCTCGCGTGCCTTTGAAATTGTTGAAGATATAACTCAAAGTTCCACTGTGATAACAAAATGGAGAGAACGCTTCTAAAAGATGTACAGTGAAATTATTTAACATCACTGATACAGATACTTGAAAGAAAAATTGATGGAATTATATAATATAATATATTCAAAGCCTCTTGAGTGCTCATGTTTCTGTCTATTAAGCAAAAACATGTCTTACCTGAAAATTCCTTCAATGCGCAGTATTTTATCCCCAGTTTCAAGGAGACCTCGTAAAGTGCTAATAATTGGAAGGCCAGCTCCAACAGTTGCCTCATAAAAGTAATGTGTATAGGATTGCCTTTGAAGAGCTCTCAGTTTCAAATACTGAATTTATATAGAAGAAAAGATCAAGAAGAGCAGATGTAGTAGACAAAGACATAAGCAGAGAGATGATGACAAAGGCATGACAAACATAGCAGTAACAAAATGTTCAGCGACTACCAAATAGTTGATGAGAAGCAAACTTTTCCTGTTAAGTTAATAAGTAGAGAAACCAACCAACTTAATTGATGCAGAAGTTTCATCATCAGGCACCCATATGTAGAGCTACAACGTCAGGAATAAAAAGTGTAGCAAACCTCAAAAACTTTAGTTTAGAAAAAAAAAAAAAGGAACAGAGAGAGAAATGTAATCTCTACCAAAGATGGAATGGAAACGTGATGTGCAATAATGAGGAACTAGTTCAAGAAGCAACACTCCAACAACAATATCCCAACATAGTTCATGTTACCTGATCAAGTGGTCCTGAATTTGCCTTTTTGTTTGGGGTGATTACATGAATTCCTCTTCGCAACCAATCATGATAACAACTTGCAACATTAGAGTCTGCTGTACAGTCTACCAAAACAGTATTTGGGAGAAAATGATTTCCATGCACGTGTTGCCTGAATTTCTCCAGGTCAGCCACTTCACCTTTATCCTTTACAAGCTCTCTCCATCTTGACAAGTCAATTCCACTGCAGCCAGAAACTAATGAGCTTAATGAATATACAAACATAACTTTACATGACTGTTACGAACAAAGCATTACGGTTGTCACCAAACAGAAAACAAATTAATGATCAGTAAAGGTGCAAATCATCCAACCAGATAAATCTATAGCTCTCATATTCAACGACTTTTGGATATTTCTAAACACAAAATCTCAGAGGAAGGGAGCGTGTAAACTATGAATCTCAGTTATATACTCTTAGGAAGGGTTGAGTTCTGCTTCTAGCAAGAGTGGGAAATGGGAACAACCCGAATGAACTGGGTGTACCAACCTATCCTAAATTTTAGGACAGGTTTAGGTATTGTTAATAAGGTGTGTGATAGCGTTGGATAAAGAAGAAAACATGTCATGTTTTGGTTTAGAAGCGTGGGAACGCAAACCCACCCTAGTAACAATGCACTGATGCCAACAAATTGAACAACCATGTCAATACAGCAATACCTATGGACAAATTATCTTCCAGAAGGAATCATCTTGTCCTTTCGTCTCAGGAATTTTAGTTATAAAGTTAAGCCATCAATTCTGAAGAACGGAAAAATAATGCAACTAATGTATGTATTTGGTGTTAGCTTTTGTCAACTTAAGAGGGCTATCATAGTCAATTTTTGTGTTTTGATTGAAAATGAGAACTTGAGTTATTGGAAGTGGATTTTTTTTATGATGTCAAATTAAGGATAATGAGCACGACATCTTGTCTATGTAGGACAATTTTTAGGAGTATATTAGTTAAGTATGCCTTTTCTTTTTCTTTTAAATAAAGACTATGAAAGAACAAGCATTATGTAAATCCCAATAAAAATTGCCCTGATTCAACTAAATTGGTATTTTTCATCCCTTTAAGAGAAGACATTTTGGACGCCAATTAAAAGGCCCTAATTCTATTGATATGCTAAATGTGTCGAGTGCTTCTGAAAGAGAGTTGCTAAATGAATGAGTTGTTGAGTGCTAATCGAAGAGAGTTTGCAACTCCCTCTCCTCCCTCCAGCATTAAATTAGTTGACAACATAAAGCCTCTTAAACCTCGGAATTCTAGATGCTTGCTCTTCAGGTTTAGGTATGGTCTTTCACTTACAATACATCATATGCAAAGGAAATTGAAGAGAATGATCTTTTATTTGTTTGTTTATTAGTTTAGCATTTTGGTGCAGAAATTTAAGTTATGCTATTTGATAAAAATGTGCCACATGCTAACCAATAGTTGTTCATAGGACTTCTGATCACTTTACATCTATGAATTAAACACATTATTTTTTGTATCAGGAAGAAAGGTAGTCATTTTGCCTTCAACAGGAACTCAGAAAGAAAAGGTAACAGACAGTATCATACGGGCAGGAATCTGATGTAATTCTAAAGACTTACACATCATTCAAAAGCATTGTTCTCGAGCCAGTGATTCCCATAACACGCAAATCAATGTTAAAATCTTCCTTAAGGACTGCCGCCTGCCAAAAGAAATTTCATAACATGTTCAGACTGATATAGCATTTAGAATAATAACAATACCTAAAAAAGAATAAAATATATGCATTGCTCCATTAGGTAATGTTCTCAACTCCTATCTATCCATTTTTGCAAGCCACAGCATGGCTTCCAACGTCAAGGGTGCAAGTATCAGTTCTTGGAACCTGATGCTCATTTATTCAAGCTTTACCGAAACCTTTCGGTGCCTAGTTCAGAGGTCATGACATACAAACTTGGGAAATAAAACTTTCATTTATTTTTTAATGTAACGGCATAAGAATTCGAGTAATAATAAATCCTAGATTGGACCAGAACTTGAACATTATTTATGTAAGCAAAAACTTTGGGGAAGGTTGGTTTTATGGTAAGAAATAAGAAGATTTGTCTATGAAATGCAGTCATCGTTTAAGTAGAACAAGAAAGAATAAGATAGACCTCCAATAACATTAAATCTTCTTTTGGTGAAAGTATTGACACACAACATGGTATTTACTGCTTATTTTGCTATGTTGCAAAGTACATTTTGCAACATGATTTATGTAAGCAAACACTTTGGGGAAGGTTTGTTTTATGGGAAGAAATAAAAAGACCTGTCTATGAAATGCAGTCCTCGTTTAAGTAGAACAAGAAAGAATAAGATAGACCTCCAATAGCCTTAAATCTTCTTGCAGTGAAAGTCACCATCGACACACTACATGGTATTTACTGCTTAATTTGCTATGTTGCAAAGTACATTTGGCAACATGATTTATGTAAGCAAATACTTTGGGGAAGGTTTGTTTTTATGGGAATAAATAAAAAGACCTGTCTATAAAATGCAGTCCTCGTTTCATGTAGAACAAGAAAAAATAAGATAGACCTCCAATAGCCTTCAATCTTCTTTTGGTGAAAGTCACCATCGACACACTATGCAAAGTGCATTTTGGGCACTCATATAGCATTTACTCATCATTAGTAGTACTAGCGTGAGCAAGAAAACACAAAAAAACCTCTAAATGTT
>Ga0325410_1005285_pt1 | contig 14279 bp, 10 predicted proteins | sample PopdelMetagenome_16_FD_206182 | JGI IMG/M metagenome (GOLD analysis project Ga0325410, IMG submission 206182) | Populus deltoides microbial communities from Bellville, Georgia, United States - Xylem-PdIQD-R3 | ecosystem: Host-associated > Plants > Phyllosphere > Stem > Wood/Secondary xylem... | reverse complement strand
TATATATATATATATAAATTCATTCATTCACACACACAGCTAATAGACACCGTTCTTTCATTCTAGTCAAGCGAGGAACTTTCTTCCTCTGTTTGATTTTTTTCTAAAGAAAACACACCATTAACACACAAAAGAAAAGATGGCGTGCTCTTATCTTGGTCCTTGTTTTCTCTTAATTTGCTCTCTTCTTGCGCTTTTTGTTTCTGGGTCTCAAATTCAAAGAACTTCATTGCCTATTATATCCTTTGATGAAGGATACACCCAACTTTTTGGGGATGATAATCTGGTCATGTACAGAGATGGAAAGAGAGTCCATTTATCTCTAGATGAGAGGACAGGTTCTTATATTTTCATAATTTCTGTTTTGGCTCTATGATTCTGGTTTTTCATTTCCTTATGTGTGTGTGTTGCGTTGGCATCCATTGAGAGTTTCTTTGGGTTGTGTATATGCAGGGTCCGGATTTGTTTCTCAGGACTTATACCTACATGGATACTTCAGTGCTTCTATCAAGTTGCCAGCAGATTATACTGCTGGAGTTGTGGTTGCTTTTTATGTGAGTAACAGTGCATATTAAGATTTTTAATGTGTTTTTAAATAAATAATGGAGGTTTAATATTTGGATTCAGTTCATCATTTATCAGACCTAAATTGATGTTTTTTCTGTCTTTTCACGGGGAGTATTTGATTTATCTTTCAAGTCTTGTGCTTTCGACGTATCAAAGAAACTCAGATTGATGTTTCTTTGATTTACAGGTTTTTTTTTCATGCCAACTGTTTTCTCTGTCACGCTAACCTTGAAACTCATTCTCATGGGTTTGTTAGTTGTCCACTGATTTTATGGTTCATGTCTAAGCTCTATTTTAAGAAACTGAAAAAAATCCAATCTACCTTCATGCTTGCCATTTCTCTCCACAAAATGTTATCTTTTCTTTAAAACCTAGCAAGGAAAATAAATAATATCATTATCATGCTAATTTTCGCTGATAAATTTCAAAATTTTGATAAAAGAAAAATTAGAAAAAAACATCATGGCTGTTTCTTTTCTTAACAGATGTCAAATGGTGACATATTCGAGAAGAACCATGATGAAATTGACTTCGAGTTCTTGGGTAACATAAGAGGCAAAGATTGGAGGATCCAGACAAACATTTATGGCAATGGCAGCACTAGTGCCGGCAGAGAAGAGAGATACAGCCTCTGGTTCGATCCCTCTGATGATTTCCATCAGTATAGCATTCTCTGGACCAATTCTCAGATCATGTAAGCAACAAACCCGCTTCCCCATCTTTTTTTTTTCTTCTTGTTTTGTTTACCTGTGTGGTTTTACATGTATTATTTTTCTTGCAATTAGAGATTTTTAAAGGGTGTACTTGACCTTTTAATCAATAATGACCTCATGGTATATACGGTATGTAATTTACTGTTTTGGGGGGGTAGGATGGATGCATTTGCTGTAGGTAGAGACAAAGTTCCTTCTTTTAGGTGACTAGCACAGAAAGTTCTCTGTTCTTTTACCTTTAGGGACATGCACCTGTTTTAACAAAACCAGTCTGCCAGCTTTGGCGTGGCTAAAGTTTGGTAAACTTATTTGTTTGGTTACTGAGAAAAGTTAGATTAAATTCGAGATAAGAATCTATTTAAACATTGATGTGACGGAGCTGTATGCAACCCTGTAATTCTCAGGGAAAGACCGAAAAAGCATCCAATCTTGTCAGATATTCACAATTTTATATACTTGTTTCCTCAATTTTTCACATTTACCAATTAGAAGGTATTGGTTTTCTATTTTGCATATGAACAAGTTGTGCTGATTTTGTTTTAGGAGGATTAATCCTTTTTGGTGCATTGACTACCATTCTAATTCCGTGTCTATTTCTTTTATATTTAGATTTTATGTGGACAACATTCCAATTAGAGAGGTTAAAAGAACAGAATCTATGGGAGCAGATTTCCCTTCCAAGCCAATGTCTTTGTATGCAACGATATGGGATGGGTCTGATTGGGCTACTAATGGAGGCAAATATAGAGTGAATTACAAATACGCCCCTTATGTCGCTGAATTTTCTGACCTTGTTCTGCACGGGTGTGCTGTCGATCCTGTTGAGCAGTTTCCAAGATGCGATAATACAGAGAGTTCTCAGGCGATCCCCACCGGTGTCACACCAGTGCAAAGAATTAAGATGGAGAGCTTTAGGGCCAAGTTTATGACATATTCTTATTGCTATGATCGGGTTCGGTACAGGGCTCCCCCATCAGAGTGTGTGATCAATACCAAAGAAGCAGACCGACTCAAATCTTACGATCCTGTTACTTTTGGCGGAGGCCGGCGCCACCACGGGAAGCGACACCACCGTAGTCCGTCAAGTCATGCTGAAGTCATTTCCATTTAAGAAATATGCAATGGTGGCATTGTAGTGTGATGGATGGGGGTTTATTTATGTTGTCATCTTAGTCTTAGTGCATTTATGCTATTATGATTTAGCTGGGCTCATTTGTTTTTGTTGTGAATAGAGAAAAAAGAGCATAGATTCTTATATGGTCGATGGTGGGTGGTTGGGCGAGGATGTGTATAGTTCTTCATACCTTTAGTTTTCCAGTTGTTCATCTCATCATTGATGTTGTCTCTTGGCTTTACAAATTGAATTTGGTAATGATTTTTTCTGTACTCTTGACACGCTCTAACGGGTTAAATAAATTCTTAGTATATGGAGTCCCTCTGTGTGTTGGTATGGGTTTTGGCTGTGTTTTTGCACTGAAATGGATGTTGTCAGCAAGCATCTTGTCTGTTGTCTAATATTTTATTCTAATTCTCCTTTTGTTTGATCCAAGTGAGGAAAAAACCATCTGCTGATCAGTATACCCAGGACATGTCTTTAAAGTTTAAAGGTCAAGAGCTCGGGCCCCCTGGTCTGTCTACACGTCTCTTAGTATTTTAAAGGTCAGACTTGTCATCTTCGGAGGACATTTTGTCAATGGTTAGCTGGAATCCAAAGTCGGTTTAGATGTGACAACTGGTGAAGGCAACGCTGCTGCAAATGGCAGAATGTTGGACTTGTATAGCTCACAGGTTCTGTTCTCAACGGTTTTTTCTTTGAAATTCCTCAAATATTATTTCAATGTATTATGAAAATTATGTTTTAAAAAAAATTATTTTTTTATATATTTAAATTATTTTGATATGTTAATGTTAAAAATAATTTTTAAAAAATAAAATAATTTTATTTTAATACATTTCTAATTAAAAAAACACCTTAAACTACTACCACTATTATAATCTCAAAAACTCCTAAAATCTCAAAAACTCCTAAATAAATACAATAATACATCTAGAGAACATTTTTCAAGAACACTGTATCATTCGTGAAAAGTGAAGAAAGATCGGTGCGTGACAATTGACGAATTTAGATTTTTCTTCTCCGAATACCAAAAAAGAGACTCAATTTCCTCTCTGGTCAATTTTTGGCAGACGAGAAGTCGAAGGAGAGAAGATTGAAGGATAGGGAGAGAGCCCGATCAAGACAAACAGCATCAAGGATTTCTTTGAGCCACTTTGGAGTGTTTTTCCATTCAAAACTTCATATGATAGGATCCCACCTGGCCTCGCAATTAGTTGTTCTGTGACTCTTTAATTGGATGCCTTAAAGCAGCAAAGGTTGTTGATACTTACTTCATTCTAAGGTTAATGTACCGTATTAATATATTAGAAAGCAAACCCCAAAAGAGAAGATAAGGCTGACCAGATTGGTAGATTAGACTAGGAAAACAATTAGGGCACTGGCTTTATTGCTTTAATTCTATCGTGTAATGTTTTTTTTTTTTTAAAGTAATTTTTTTTGAAGATATATTAAAATATATTTTTAAAAACTTTTAATATTAATATATCAAAATCATTAAAAAATACTAAAATAAATTTAATTTAATAATTTTTTAAAGTGAAATATACTTTTAAAACGCAACAAGAAAACAAAACAATTGTTTTTTCCATTAATCTTCTCTCTTTTGTTTTTCCTTTTTTATTCTTTAGGATAAAGATTTAGATTTGATTTGTATTGGAAGCTTCTCTTAATTTTACTACAATGTACAGTTCATTTAATAAGATTTTGATGTTTCTTTACTAAACTATGGTGATTTTCTCTTGCTTTTTGACGGTTTAAAACAATTCTAGAGGAAGAAATCTTTCACCCATATGATGCAACTCATTCCCTTATTAATCTACACGGTTGATTGGTGGTGCTTAGAAATCTCATCATTGTTTTTGTCATGGAGTTCTATTGAGCTTCTGAACCAGTTGATGAAAAAATCAATCAGGTAAGTTGTGGTGTAATTGTAACCAACTTGAGATTTGTATAAAAAATTTCGAGTTTGAGTTTGAGTTAGAATGTATATTTTTTATAAGAGTCTGGAATAACCAGGATTTTACTTATTCATTTGAATTTATAAGTTACGCTTTTCAGAGGGTGGAGTTTCCTCAAATCCAAAAACAAAATAAACAGTTCATGAAAAAATCAAATGCTATCATCAGCAGCAGGGCAATATATTTCAATCTTAATTTTTTTGTATTATCATGGTATAAAAACAGTGATGTATTTGTTTAACTTAAATCATTAATAAAGTCAAATGTTTTTTTTATCAAAAAAGAATTGTAAAATATATTACTACAATTTGTTTGTGAAATTTTATAATTTCTTAGACACCACAGTACACTCTGTTCAAATAAAAAATAAAATCAACAGGGAAATAAGGTATAGAATGCCAAATTGATGCAAGGTGATCGTATCCAAGATTACGAGACAATGTTTGCTGAAGTATCATTTTGCTGACTTCGGGGAATCTCTTGATTTATCATAAACTTTGTAGGAACGGATAGATCATTTTCTCACAAACTCGAAGGCATGTCCGTCAGATGGAGAGATCATCTGGGAATGTAGTGTAAATTGTGTTTTACAAAAGAATATATTTTTTTTATTTTGTTTAATTTTTTTTATATTTTTAGATTTGATGTGTTGATATAAAAAAATAATTTAAAAAAATAAAAAAAATTATTTTAATACATTTTTAGATAAAAAAACACTTAAAAAATATCTAATACTACACTCACAAACACACCCGCAGCCTCACTCGTTTCACTCCAAAAATATTAATTGACCCATGAATCTTTTCTAATTCTTTTTAAGACAGAATGGCACCAAAACTGCTGCAAGATTACTAGCTTCGTTGCCGATGGTATCATCACTGCAAACTAATGGCATTGGACTCAAGAAAGGCATCCCATAAAGTGGGTTTAAACTTTGAAGTACAGATTTGTGGGAAATTGTTTTAACAAAGAATGAAGGATTGAAAGGCATATTATAAAACTTGTGCAATCTATAATCAAGGATTGGTTCTAACTACAATTATTATATTTTTTTTTAGCGATATAAGTTATTTTTAGATTTGGTTTTTATTAAATAAAAATACCTATTTATTTTTAACAGTTTTTCATATAAACTATTAACAAATCAATTGGTATATTTATTAAAACAAGAATTATTATTTTTTACGGTTTTCCCATGATTTGAAGATACGGGGAGCATACCTCCACGTATCAGTAAGCTGGGATTCCAAAGGTTGGGTATAGAGAAGGAGACAGTAACAGCAAGCAATAAGACTTTAGCCTTTCGCTTTAAAAGTTCAGTTGCAAGGAAAAGATCCATGGCCATAATGAAAAAGCTAGAGACGTGGTTTTTATGAAAGTCTTTGATGCCTCTAACCACAGAGGTTTTGATATCGCTGTCACAGCTGGAAAATGATAACCAGCTTCACAAAAAACATCACAAGCACTCATCACCTTTTCTTTTCCTCAAAAATTCATGTGGGAAGGAGAGCATTTGAATAAAAGTTGTTTTCTTGCTTATCTGACCCTCCGATGTCGCATGGCTGGCCAGCTCGGACCTGGATGAATCATAAATAAAATCTGAGTCAATTTACTCGCACAGTTCCTGCCACACTTGCCTACTAATTTTTGTAATTAACTAAACGATCTTGACCACAAGATTTTTAGTCTCATCAAAAGCACCTTTTCTATCAATCATAGAAATCATGTGTGGTGGCTGTAAATTGTTACAAATTATATGATCGCCTTTCTAGTCTAGGTCGGGAAATGATATTATCAATCGGCTCCTACTTTAAGCTTAAGAAATAATACTTTTTATGTTCATGATTTTGTCACTAGCTTCTGCTGGGAAATATTTTCTGGTGTAAACTTGACTCAGAAAATGGTTTCCCACTCCTTAACTGTTTCTCTTATTTCTGCTGTCAGAATGGTTTGCGAACTCTTCATGCCAGTATTGCTGAACAAAATTTGGAAAAGTAAATTCCATTATATATTAAATGCTATTTATTAGTTTGAAATAGGAAAAAAAATTGTCAATTTTTCAGAAACTACTACTGATCAAGGAAAAACGAGCATTCAACACTGCTCTGCCCCTCTTTGTATTCAATCGTGGTGCATTTGATCGTTTATTTATTTATTTATTTTTATACAGGGTTAGAAGCTTAGAAAGGTCTCGAGGAAAACTATATGGCTTTAGTGAATATTATGAGTGTGAATGACTAGGTTACTTGAAAAACCTTGGTTGGAAGAGGTCTTCCTAGGCCGCTTCATTCTCCATCGATGGGCCTTGTCATCTTGCTCAAGAGGCCTTTGTATATTGTTTGGAATGAATGCATCAATGGGCCTGACCATTTTGTGTACGGAAAGGTTTTAATTAGAGGAACAAAATTAATTAAAAATCCAAATCTATAATTACATTAATAACAATCCGTTCATCCTCCTCTCATATTTTTTTTTCTAAAAACATATTATATATCCTACAGTTGGGTACGCGGTTACCTTAAATTTCATATTTTTTTATATATTTTTAAATTATTTTAATATATTAATATTAAAAATAATTTTTAAAAAATAAAAAAATATCATTTAAATATATTTCTAAATAAAAAACACTCGTCTCACAATCCCAAACCCAAACAATTTTTAAAACATTTGATTCTCACGTCATCCTCTTCTACCGTTCGAGCAAGGGATGATTTCGACCACAACATACCTCTCGGTGAGTCATCCTGGAGCTCTAGGGTTCAAGTTCAAGCCAATCGAAGAAATGCCTGATGATTTCATTGTTTCCCTTGTGGAACAAGGCCGTCTCTCTTCATTCAGTTTGGCTATAAACTTGTCAAGACATGATATACTGATCTTTGTTACTAAATCTTGAACTCAACTTCAGATTCAATTTAAATCTTTCATTCAGAAAAACAAAATCCGAAACAACTTTTCCTTTATATTTTTAAAGTTTTTTTTAAGTGCCGATTCAATTGTCAATTTTAAGTTCGAAGGATAATTTTTTCCTTCTCTCCAGTTGCTACAAATAAAAAAAATGTCTATCCCCATGGGATTAAAGGTAGCTTCGATGATGTAAGTCCAGTCCAACCCAAAAACATAAGCCCTCAAACAACGCCTGTTGTTTTCTTGCAAGCAGAAGCAGCAGCATTCATGAGACACATAGAGAAGGAAACCAGTCCACCTTCGCCTTTCTCTCCACCTACAACGGAAAACATAGAAAGCAATCGCCTCTTGTATTCCTCTCTTTATTTTTCTCCCTTTCCTTCAGGTCTGGTCTAAGTACGCTGCGTTAGAAGACGACAAGTGTGCTCTAAAATTAGAGATGGGAGTCCTGTATCTGATTTATCAATCATGCAGGTAATCTTCCCCTTTTTTGTTGCACGATGGTGATTAATATGGGTAATTCAGAAATGTTTTGTTGGCTTGGTGTGTTTTCTGTAAAGGGCTGAGTGTGCTTTGCTAATGACGTAGCTTGTCCTCCTCCTATTTCTCCCTGGTTTATAATGAAGCTGGCGATAATCCATCTTTTCGTGTCGTTCTTGCTGTTTCTGTTGATAGTTCATGTCAATTTTTGGATAGGTTTTGGTTGCTCAAGATTCTCACGAATGAGTTGTCTAGATACAGATCACAGATTAATAATAATAGGCAGTTTAATTCAATATATTTGCGTTTTACCTGATTATCTGCGTTCTAACAGGTCCACACAACTCACAAGAAAGTTCAGCTCTGATAGAATTTTGAACACATATACTAGATTGACCATGCTATTGTATCCTATTTCCTACAAGAAGCCGCCTTAATTAGTGTGAAGGTACTCGTACTAAATGTTCCAATATGATATGGTACCTGCATATTCCTCCACGATGCTTACTATTGTGAATAACTCCTTTGCAGAGACTAGTTCACTCCATGTTTGAGCACAACATGTCTACAATTTCTGTTCTTTAGCAGTGTTAATCACTCTTGATTGAATTGAACACCTCCTTAGGCAGACCGACCCCAGTTGCCATCCCAAGTTATCTAGAACAGCAGTTGGTTCTTGTGGTAATTCAAATTCGATCATCCTTCTCGCTGTCAAGTTTAAACGTTATGAATTCATGTTTTGATGTTTAGCAAGGCTGGTTAATGATCTTTGTTGTGTGATTTTTACACCCTTTTTACCTTCCTATTTCAAATTCAAAATCAACAAATTAATCTGATTAAAAAAGCACGGCTTATTTCAACCATCAATACAAGGGAAATTAACGGGAAAATATCCTAAACGAAACTTCATATACCTGTGGGTATGTGGGGAGAGGAGTAACCTGAATCATGCTCTCACCGTGGACGAAACAAGCTTAAAATTTCAATAATAAAGGGAGAAAAAAACCCAATAATGCTAAAGTTTATTGATTATTTATATCAGTACTTGCATTAAGCTAGTCATATTCAATAACAAGTCTTTGGAAACAGATCTCTATCAGCAGTAGGTTCCAAAACTAAGTGTAGAACTCCACAAAAGAGGCAAACCAGAATGAATCCCTCTCGTGGGACTTCGTGATCACATGGGTGTGCGTGTGCGAGAGCTAATTCAATCTTGAAGGTTCTTTTTCCCAATAAAGAGGGGACTCCTTATGCTGATTTGACGCATTCTTGCAACAAGCCACTTGCTATTTGCTTCGATCAGAGAAAAAATTGTGCATGAAAAATAAATAAATGCCAGTCCAAAAGCTACACATCAAGTACAAAAAAATAAGTACTGGTTTAAAACCCACACAGTAAGAATATGGAAGAAACAGAACTACCAGCCCAAAGGTCCACTGTTTCTGCTGCTTCCTGTTTTTTTACCTTTTATTCACTGTATATCTTGATTCTTGACATGCTTCTAGTTCTCAGATTCAGCCTCTTTTCTCTCTACCATTTTGATGAAATTCCTAACAATTGTCTTGCCTTAAGATGTTATGATGCTTTCTGGATGGAACTGCACCCCCTGCAAAAATTTCAAACATTTTCAATAGCATCTTATAAAGACCTTACTACCTGTAAGAGCAATAGAAAGAAAGTCGATGGACCCATGTAACCAATTGAAATAAAGAAATCATCAGTCATCAGCAAGTCCAAGGACAAACACATCTTGGAATAGTCCATCGTATATTTCTTTTTTTTCTAGAACCCCAGCATGTTTTTTCTCCATGTGGCTGAGTGTACCTGGATTTTGGCATATTAATACAACAATCTGAAAGGGGCACCTCTGTGTTTCACCGTATGTTGTTTTCTAACCACCATTCGAGACCCCTAGTTTGTAAGATCCTAGCAACATCAATTTTGGTATACTCGTGACATAATAGACCATGCACTGATCAAGAAAACAACATTTATAAATCATATAAGCCTGTAGAACAAGTTGGGGAAGGAACACCACCGACAGGTTGCAAAATGATCTAGGAATACTGATCACAAGAAGGTTTCTGGGCAATCCGATGAGTGATTATAATCATACAGCTTGATAGATTGAACATTAACACGGGTCATTTCTAAAATAACAGCTGTCAACTGGTAATTCACAAATAGCTTGAAAGACATATCCCATAAAATAAAATCTCCATTTTTCTTCACCAAATTGATCTTAAGCCTTCACGTGGGTAATATCAAGGAATGACTGAAACCATAATTTTTTTCCCCTCAAATTTGAGAGTAAAGGAAAAAAAGCGCCATCATGTTAAAGTAAGAGCTATGACTATGAAAGTCCATTAATTCATGTTAGAGAGCAATTTTCTTGCCCTCGCTAGTACTATGTTTTTCCTTGAAGAAAGGTGGGGGCGAAAGGAAAACAGTTATTAGAATGTTTCACTCTAAATATTTCAAATTTCTTCTTTTTTTTTTGGCAGATGAAGCCACGAGTCTATATGCAAGACTTTCAAGTGAAGAAGACAGATCACAACAAATTTCGTGCTACTCTACATCTAAGCAAGCAAATATGGATGCCGAGCTCAGACCTGTCAAGTAATTGTATGAAGGGCAATTTACCAATAAGTGGATAACAAATGAATTTATTACCTGCAGATGCTTATATTTTCGATGGCGAGCAGCCATTATGAGGCCATCCTCAGTCCATGCTGTAACCTCTAGTTCTTCACCAGGGAAACTCTCTTTTTCAATCACAAGGCTATGGTATTTTCCAGCAGTGAAAGGACTGCAAAAGGTATACAGATATCGAGGCAAACCATTACCATATACGGACACAATCAAGATGAAATTGAATAGAGAGAAACTTATGGCAAATCATGGCACGTATATTAATAGAATTTCATGCTTTACCAATTTGTTTTCCCTCGGAATTGTCTATAGTGAGAAAAAAAGTTATTCAAGCGTAAATTCTGGTATAGCATATTAGCTGGCTAAACAGTTCCCAGATATTATTTTTCTACAAACATAGAGGAAAGCTGATGAAAAATTCTATCTTTGGAAAGTCCTCGTAAAGGGTGTCGTATCTGTCGTTCAAGTAATCCTTGAACACCTCGGGCAAAAAAATCAGTTTCTACCACAACCCTCTCTTGTCCTCCTAATTATTAATTACTCACCACTGATGTTAATTGATCGGGCTATAAAGTCTATTTACGAAGAAAAAATCGTTTGAGATGGGTTAAATAATAATATCCATTTATAATTTAATGTAAAAAATAAAATAAAGTTGAGGTTTTTAAAAATATAAATTCGCTTAAAATTTTTATGAGATAAATCTTCCTCTAAATAAAATAAATTTATTTATTTTTATAAATAAAAAACACGCTATTTTAATTTTTATAAAATTAATATTTAAAAATCAATTATATATGAGACAATATAAAAACACAGAAAATATTTAATTAACCTAATATTTCCTACAAAAGAAGAGTTGAGGAGTTGAATACATGTTGCTAAAACGCTAATTCTCAATTCTGCCCATCTCCCTTCCTTTGAACGCTCCGTTCAAATTTCAAAATCGCTGCTATTACTTATTACTTATTAGTAATGAAAAGAAAACATCAAACAGTTGATGGGAGTGAAGGATGGATGCATGGAGAGATGCGAGAGGGGAGAATCAAGAATCGCATACCAATGTGTAACTTCTCGGAGAGAGCATGTGAGACAGCGCACTCAGGCGAAGCGCGAAATGGATGGATGGGAGGAACGAGCAACGCCGAGAGCTGTTTCGGTCAAGCCAGGATGGAAGCGATTCAAAGTGAATAGATATAAGACGGAAGGAAAAAATAAAACCCTCTCCCTGCTCATTTTTTTTCTGGAGCGGAGCAGCGATTGCTTTCTTTAAGCTACATCGATCTGCAAAGGTCCTTCAATAATGAAATTAAGTGGTTGATGGGAAAAGCAAAGGAGGAGATACAGATCCATCGTCCGTACAAGACGTGGCAAATATAGAAACAGAAATTTGAGTCCATCCTTCGATCTAATCTAGCCTGCAATGCATGCATGATGATGGCTGCAGGATAGCTAATGTTAATTTTTTTGCCCCTTCTATCTGAACAGCTAGACTAGTGCTGATTCATGAACCGTACCATGCATTCTATAGCCGGAAAAGAAAAAATGGTAGGTAAATATATTTCTGTGCTCATATAATTCTTACTGTATTAAAACATTTAAAAACCGATGATATATATATATATAAAGTTCTCTGTCAAACAAACAGAAAACTATTGGTTTTTAAGATGGTAGCTAGCCCACTGGGCTGTTCGCTATGTTTTTTGAAAAATATATTTACAGGGTTGTACGAACATATAATTATTTTTTAAAATATTTTTTATTTAAAAATATATTAAAATAATATTTTTTAGTTTTTAAAAAATATTTTTAACATAAAAACACTAAATTTTTTTAAAAAATAAATTTGAAGTAAATAAAAAAATAAAATAAAAATTCATTTTTTTAAAAAAAACTATTGCATGGCCCAATTTATTTATTTTAAATTAATATTTTTTTTTGTTTTCAGATTATGTGTTGTTGATGTTAAAAATAATTTTTTTAAAAAAATATTATTTTAATATATTTATAAAAAAATATATTTTAAAAAATAATTACAATAAAATTTTCAAGCAAAAAAAAAAAATGCAAGCTTCACAATTACCATAGCCAATATCAACAGCTACCTGCCTTTATAACCTTGATGCACCCACAACCTGTTTTAGGTTTGACTGATGAATAACTTAAGTTATAGACTTAGTTGAAAAACAAAAAATTATGTTGACTCAAGCTATTTTCAAATTACATAGTATGACAATTCTTTTCAAATTGTTTTTTTATAGCCAATGATCTATTTTTTCAACTTTTTTTTAATCAAACTTTTTTTTTGTCCTTTAACATTGTGTTAGTTGAGATTTGGGCTTCATAATTCATTTTGATTTAATTTTATTAGGGTTATTATATTTCCATAATCTTTGTCGCATGCTTGGCTAGTTTACCAGGATTGACTTGACTTATTTTTTTTTAAATTGAATTTTTCTTTTTAATTTTACCCCCTAACATTTTATTGTTTATGAAATAAGTTCTGTAACTCTTTTGTTAACTTTTTATTATTATAGGGTTATCGCGATCTGATGATCCGAGTCATGAATTTTGCAAGTTAACCAACGTTAACCCAAGTAAATTTGGTTTGTCATTGTCCCAATGTTTTTTTTAAATATCATCTAACATGTCGCAATCTTAATGTGTGTGTGTGTATATATATATATAAAGTGGTGACTAATAGGTATTATATTTTGAATTCATAATTGATTTTTTCCTTCTAGAAAATACATTAGCAACACATTTATTTTTTTTTTCATTTAGAAAAAAATTGATCCAACCCTTAGGTTCACTGGGTTGAATAAATTAATTTTATTTTAGTTAGAAAAAAATACAACAATAAATAAATAAAATTTAAAAGAAAAAGTGATAAAGAAAACTTGAGAAAAAAATATTTTTTTCATAAAGATACAATCGAGGCATCTTAATTCATAATATGTTAAATATGGAAGAACGAGTTGAGGTAAAAAAAGGCTTAAAAAACAACCTTGATTAATTAGAGTTAGCATGGTAAATTTGTAACGTCGTAAATCAGGGTCAAACCAACCTGGGATATCATACCAAACTCGTAGCCTAGATCATGAGATTAGATAGCCCGATAGAAAAAATAGAGAGAATTACAAAGCATATTTTTTAATGAAAAACATCAACTTGTACTTTTAAATTTATGACCCGGGTTATTAGACATAAATCATGTTATTTGAAAAAACCATAAAGCTTGGTTCTTAAACAATAATTTCAATTATACAAAAGGATTAATAAAATAACAATTAAAAAAATGATGATCAAAATTGAAATACAAAATAAATTTTATACTAGATAAAATAGTGAAATTAAAAGAAAAAAATTAATTTAAAAAAAGGATAAAAATAAAAAACCTAAAACAACAAGGATCAAAATTAACATAAAAAATAAAATTAATTTTTTTATTAAATAATTAAATTAAAAAGAAAAAAAATATTTTCAGCAGCTGAAAGACACCATACATGCCACTTAAAGAATGCAGTGTCTGCCACGTATATATATTAGTGTGTATGTAGCAAATTTTTATTTTTTAATTATTTTCTTTATATGCTAAAAGAACCAATTGCCCCTTAAATTACCACGTAATAACCAAAAAACTTTGAGGAAAAGATGAAAAAGTTCCTTAAGATTAGCTTTATTTTTTGGCTTTCACGATTAATTTATCATTTCATTATATTTTTATTTTTATTTTTTATACTCAATAAAAGATCAAATTACCTCTCATTTGTTAGGATAATTACGTAAAATTATTGTAAAACAAAAATGTTTCTTGAATTTAGTTTTAATTTTTTTATTCTAAGAGAGTTTGAGTTGTTTCATTATGCATTCTAAAAAAAAAAA
>Ga0325410_1005283_pt1 | contig 14283 bp, 3 predicted proteins | sample PopdelMetagenome_16_FD_206182 | JGI IMG/M metagenome (GOLD analysis project Ga0325410, IMG submission 206182) | Populus deltoides microbial communities from Bellville, Georgia, United States - Xylem-PdIQD-R3 | ecosystem: Host-associated > Plants > Phyllosphere > Stem > Wood/Secondary xylem... | reverse complement strand
ATATATATATATTAGATGGGCTGCAGATGCATATAGATGGACCACATGGTTATTAATCACAATTTCACATGAAGTCATTGCACGGATGGACAGAGAAAGGAATTGTTCCTAGCTAACATAAGAAAATGTCTTTACCTTGGGTTAGTATATGGTCAAATATGAACTTGTACCGTGTAGTATAAATTACGATCACTATATATCCGTGTCATATGTTTAGTCCTTGGTTTGAGATGAAAATTTTGTACGTATTAGGACGGGCATGTATATGTATTTGAAAATGTGGTTTGTGGTTGAAATCGTGTTTTTTAAATTTAAAAAAAAAATTATATTTTTGTATCGTTTTGATGTGAATGTCAGAATTGATTTTTAAAAATAAAATAATTAAAATATTTCCAAACAAAAAACACTTTAAAAAACAACTATTGCCACACTTATAAACACTCTAATAGTGACACACTAACATGCTTGACAGTGTAGTAGTGGTTGCTTTTTAAATAACCTTTTGTGCCGAAATGCATGCCAATGATTTTTTTTATTTTTTTAAAAATTATTTTTGATATTAGCACATCAAAACGATCCAAAACATACAAACCATATTAAATTTTAATAAAAAAAATTAAATTTTTTAAGAATATAGTTTGCACCGCGTTTCCAAACGGTTCCTATAAGTAGCGAACCCCACAGCTAGGATACGACAAATGGGTGGATACTGCGTGCTGGTTATTTTGTTTTGTGGAGGATGAAATGTATCTTTCACATTTTCTGGGACCTCACAACCTCTGCAGGAACGATTAGCACAAAAATATCCGGCCATGGATGATCCAGAACTCACTTTCAGCTTTCCGAAGTGGTACCCTTTCTCATTTACTCATACATCTTGGTGGGGACTTCGTGTAGCCTAATGAGTCTAATCTTAGGTAAAATTGCCAATTAAGCATCAACAGCCTGCAGCTTACACTTTCTATTTTATGTCCAGCCGTTATTTTGGTCTGATTTTCATGAAAAAAACCAGGCTATGAATCGAGAAATTTATAATTAATATAATATCAGCAGGACCGTATAAAATTAACAATTTGATAATGAATCCTGTCAGCATTAATTGGACCATTTCTCGAATTATGCATGTCATCCTTGTGCAAGGGGCCTCTATAGCGAGTGGATTAACGAAGAAGACGTGCATGCATTTCATAAGAACATACACATACAGGCTGCATAGATTTTGTTTTTTTTTTTTTAAAAAAATAATATAAAAGAAAAGGTATGAGGTTTGTACGTATTCGGGTTCTTAAAGAAAGGAACACTAATGTCAAATGAGCTAAGATTTAACGACTTAATCAAGTCTTTTGCCTAAATGGGAATTCAGGCTTAATTCAACAATTTCTCCTCCCGTAAAAGAGATTAATGATGATATATTTACCCTGAAACAGTCCTTTACCATCTCTTTGTCTTGTTAATGTCGAATATTAGGTGGGTTAAGGACAAGTAATGGAGGATTTCCAAGGACAATTAGTCAACAATTAAAAAAAAAAGGGTAAAGAAGGCTTGAAAATCACAATTGTAGTTGGTAAATGATGAGAAAACACAACTTGCGGTTCCCCAAGTTATACCCACCTTGATCTTCATCTCCAGTTTGTCAAAGATTCGCGTGCACTGCATGGAGAGGCCAGATGAGTGTGACACGACAAAAAATGCGTTTCAGCTTTAGCTTATTATTGACCGTGGAGAAAAAGGAAAAAAGAAAGTTGATATTGAGATGTTTTTGTGCATCATTAGTACTGATCCAATCATCCATGTCCCCTCCTCTTTCTTTCCTTTTTCACATGGTATTTTAATTTCTTTTCATACGCTCGGTTACTTCCATTTGTTTTTAATTAAATCAGGGCTTAATTAAAACAGTTTGGAAACGTGATGCAAATCGTGTTTTTAAAAAATTTAATTTTTTTGTTAAAATTTAATATATTTTTATATGTCTTGGATTGTTTTAATGTGTTAATATTTCATTCGGCTTCATTTAAAAAAAAAGAATCCCCAAAAAGAACAATTTATTGTCTTCATTTAGTTACTAAGAAAATCACATTAAGTGTATATATATTTCCCGAAGGAGGGAGGAGGCAGGCATGGAGAAATGGTGCTTAATTAATCAGTGGTGGAAATGGAGAATTAAGCATGATAAGACGGGGTTGATGGCTTTTAATTAGGCATGGTAGAATCCCATCAAGACCTCACTAATTTTCTAGTTACACAGCTAGCATGAGTGTTCAAATTAAGATAGTATAATAGTGTGGAAATTAAATCCTTTACTTGTTAATCGTTAAGTATCCCGACTAACCTTTAATAATTTAGATTGTTTCTCTCCTATAATTGGTTTTTCCCTTTCTTTTATTCATCGGTCTGGGAATTAAAGTCGATCTTACTTAGTTGATATACATGGATATCAATCAAAATAATTTTTTTTTTGTAATATATTAAGAATTCAAGATGATACCATTTAAATTAAACAATTAAAAACATAAAATTTAGTTTTGTTACTCCTCCACGCTTCAAAAAATTATCGACCAGTTTTGGCTTGATTTTTTATGGGTTAAATGAAACATGAGTCAATTAGGTTTTTAACCGTTTTATATTGTATCAATTCTCTCTCAATTTTTTTTAAAGTTTTTTATATTCTTTTTCATTTTGTTTTTCGAAGTTCAATTATGTTTTAAAATTAAAACTAAACTTTATTTTTTTTTTCATGTTTTGTTTTCTATTAGATTATCTTGTCTACATGATTCTATTTGCAAGTTTTGATAACTTCACTTGATTTTGATGATGCTTTGTTTTTTAATATATTTTCTCCGATTTCATGTTTATATATTTTAAATTTTAGAAATTAACAATTATTATTTTTTAAGTTTTCTTTCTACGATGTCGAGTGGGTTTTTCATTCATTAAAATACAATCATAGCGCTTGAAGAGCATTGTTTTTTTAAGTTATAAAAAAATTGGCCCGGTAGCAGCAAAACGTGAAGCATCTATCTAATTCTTAACAAGTAATACACCTCGACCATTTAAAAAAAAAAAAAGTAAAATAAAAATGATGAGATATCAGTATTTCTCAAAGGTGGTATCCATTAAAATATCATTCATGCTCTTACATTATACTGATTTGTTCGGTAGTCAGGAAAGAGTATCACGGCAAGACAATAAGAGGAAAGAAAGGAATTTGTCTCTCCAATCATTTTGTTTTTACTATAGTAATAAGCGTAATCAGCACCAATGAAATCGGAGATTATGACCACTGCTGCTAGGAGATACAAACAACAAATCACTGCAGCTTTGGTCGTCATTCGTAAAAAAGAAAAGAAAACGGAATTGACCTTCTTTTATAAATTACTGTGCTGTGGGTTGCTTCAGATCAACTTTACTATCAATATTTGACGAAGATAATTAAACGATAAAGAAAAAGATAGCAATGCCTGGTGATCTCTGCTCTAACATCGGCCAAGATAAACTCTACCTCGATGGTGAGCTCATGCAGACGTGTCGTTCGAGTCTGGCTGAGCTTGCTTTATGGATATTTTCCAATCATTACGTTAGTCATAAATCACAATGCTATTGCTGATACAGTGATGTGTTCCTTCGTTTGCAAAAGGGAGTCTACAAAAGGGTACATTACACAGTGTCAAGATTAAGAATTATTTAGTATATATCAACTAAGATTTACATCATGTCGTTTTCTTGAAGATTCTTCGAGGAAAACAAAAAACATGAAACTTGTATACTTAAATCTTCGTAAGCCTGTAGGAGATTCCTACAAGGAAAGCGATTCTACGGTGTAACATGAGTTGTCTATTCTCGTTGCAGAAAGCAAGTCTTGAAGAACTGTAGGGGAATATTCAATTTTCAAGCCCTGTGTGTGCTAGCAGCACTGCTATGTATATGTATATGTATATACCTGAGTATATACCCACAGGGCAAAAAGAGAAGGATAATCATGAGGATCCATCGACAAAGTGGTACCGATCGAAGAGCAAATGTTGGTCAACTTTTTTTTTTATTAAAAGGAGGGGCGGGGAAAGAAAAAGGTTTCTACCAAAAGAAAAATGTTCTCGTTGAATTAAGTACTCTTTATTTCATTATAATAAGGTTTTCTTTTCTGTAAGAGTTATCTAAATCCATTTGAAAATCCTAATTTCCAAGAGGGATTTAAACTTACTCTAGTAAATTTAAGATGAGAAAATCAAGGGTGAAATCTTTTTTGAATTGCAAATATATTTTATGTTATTTCTTTCTCAGTTCAAGGTCAAGATTATATATTGTTTTTTTATTTTTTTATGGAACATGAATATTCTATGAATCTTGAACTATATGATACAGATAACTCTTTTTTTAATAAAATTTCATTCCATCCTTTTTAGAGCTCGAATAAAAAACTTTCAAGTGAAATTGAGGTCCCAAGTTTTAATGGTTAAAATTGTATTTTCAGGGCCAAATTATCTCAAATGGGAAAGAAAGAAAAAAAGAAAAAAAAAACATGATCTCAAGCATTGATGTGTTTTTCAAAGTATTTACCTCGGGGTGCTTGCTTTTCATCTGTTTCATTACCCGCAAAGCTCCAAGACAAGGTAGATGACCCTTCGCCACTTTAAGCATGCTTGGTTTTTGAGCTTGATTCTATCCTTGTATCCTGTACTCCAAGGATAACTAGCTCGCATAATGGTGAGAACATAAATAAAAAAATCAAAAGCCCGTGCTAACAAGCGAGAAGAACAAACACTTGTACCATGCACAGGGCCAGAGTGTAAGCTTCGAAGCACTGTGATCAGGATTTGGGCTCCATGTGACAGGAAATAGAAGCTGTTGATGCCCAAAAAAGGGCAGCCCCACTGCCACTACCATGCTGGCCTTACGTTTATGAATATGGACAAGTGTTTGTACAAGGACAAGACTGGAACACCCATGACTCCATGAGACAAACACCATTCCTTCAAGCATGTGAAGATCGTCTCTAAGGACTCTAAATTTCAGGCTTTAGGCTCTAGCATTGTTCGTATTAGAGCCAGAATGCCAGTGAGAGCTATGCATGTGGCCGGTAGCAATTGGTAAGGGCACATTGACAGGGACATGACCACCAAAAGAGTGTTTGATTGCTTTCTGGTTCTCTCAAAGTGCATACAGTCCACAGGTTGTCTAGGATTGTCAGATATCAGCGCTTGGAAGGCAGTCCTTCAGACCCTTCAATTATTCTTAATTGGGGTCAATCAGACCTTGTGTTCTCTAATTTTGAACAAAATCAAAGGACACAAGGTCTAATAGGCTAGCTTTAAAACCAGACAAAATCAAAAAACACAGAGAGCGACTGACCAAATTTAAAACAGAGGAAATGAATGCGAATAGCCAGACCCAGAACAAACATAAGAGAAAATTCAAAGGGGGAGTCGATGCTTGAAAAACATTTCGGCTGGGCTGTTCATAGTCGAAACCTTGATAGGAAAGTGATCCTTACTGACAGTTCAGGCCCTTGGAGATGCCAGCCCTTTAAAGCTCCAAGTTGGCCCAGTTATTGTTCTTATAGGTCTTAAGGTGGGCAGGCCCGCGCAATTGCTCATTTTATTTTTTATGTTTTTTTGCTAAGGTGGGGGCAGACGAGGCATTATGCATCCAATTTTTTTTTGTTTTAATAAGAACAACTAGATGACTTTTCATCTCTAGCTGAGCAGGTGATATTTTAGGTGGCTAGAAAGTTAGGTTTTTAACTTTTTGGATTAAAAAATGTAAATTTAAAAAGAAATTAAAAATCCCGGATTTTCTCAACTTCTTGGAGAAAAAAAGTCAATTTCAACAATTTTTTATTCCAAAAGACCTAAAAATGCTGAAAAACATAAATAGAACCATTTGTGGCTTTAAATTTGCCAACAATTGGTTAAAAAACCAATAATCAACTTTAATTAAAAACTCCCATACTTATAATCTATCTTTTTCATGCACAATAAAGATTGGAAAACATATAATATATTTTTTTTTATTGAAAACAACTCTTTGAAATTAAGATTGATTTTTCTTTTCGTTGAAATCTGGCCCACCAGTGATTTTTTATCTTTTTTATATATAATTTAATGATTTTCATTTTATTTTCTCAAACTCAAAAACTAAAAATTAAACAAAATAAAGATATATATTGAAACAAAATTTTCAAAAATTAAGGGGCTAAAAAGAAATTGACAAGATAATAGATGGACCAAAGAAGACTTTTAGCATCAATTTGTAAATGGCCATCTAGTTTCCTATATTTTTCACTTTGGTTTTTTATTTTTAAATTTCTCTTTTTTTTACATATCATAAACAATTAATCATAAAAATATCAAATCAAAAAGAAACAAATTTGAGTATTAAAATAAAAAAATGGCATTGTTATAATTTATAGTGAAATATGAGAGGCGGCAAAAAAAAAAAAAAACTACAGTGAATTAAATTCCCCACACATTTTAAGTTTTTTTAATTAATTAATTAGTTAATAATATGTATTTGTGTATACGTTTGGGCAGATATACATGAATGATGGGATTTTGGTGCGGTTTTCCACTGCCTTTTCTTTTTGTGACGCGTGGGCTCCGCCTAGTAATTAAGGATTAGAAGTGAAGCAGCCCTTGCGTCGTCCAATCTCAGTTTAGTAAAAATGTGTCGAGTGTCAACCATTGTGGGCACCCAAGTCGTTCCGTGGGCAGACCAAATCGCCCGTTACAACGGACACCACCCCGTAAGGCATGATTGGAACTTTATAATTAATCAAGAGCTGGCATGTTCAATTTTCCATGGAAGTGGCTCCATCTTCTTGCATTAAGAGGAATCATTCAACTGGACCACTTATTGTCTTCCACCTGTCCTTCAGATTTTGACTACATGATAGGAAGTTGACTTTCGTAATTTAGGGCATAAGAAAGTGATGATAATACAAGTAACTTAATATTCATGTGTTGGATAATCGGTTAATTTTATGGTTTTAACAATTTAATTCATTTTTCTAGCCAAAGTAGCTAGTACTTGGTATCTACAAAAAAAAAATTTTAAGGGAAAATACAATGATATTTTAGAAAGAAACTCTTAAAATAAATATGCAGTGAAAAATGGAGATCGAGAACCTTCTCTTTTAAGGATTTTATTGGATCTTTATAACCCATCATCTTCTTTGTCTAAGAGAAAAAATGTATCTCACTTGATAAAAGAGAAAATATCTTTGTACGCTTGGACTTAACACTCGGCTAAGCCCAGGAGAGCTAGGTTTAGTAAATCACTAGGCGCCATACATGTTTGGGCTTAGCACTTAAATAAGCTCACGAGAGTTGGATCTAACAAATTATCATACCTATACATGATTGAGCTATGTTCTTAGCCAAGCTCAAAAGAGCTGGGTCTAGCAAATCTTCAAACCCATACATAATTAGGCTCAGCTCTTGGTCGAGTTTAGGAGAGTTGGGTTTGCTAGTCGCCAAACCCATTCATGCCTGAACTCAGTGCTTGGCTGAGCCCAAGAGAGTTTGATTTGGTAGATCGCTAAACTCATACATGATTGGGCTCAATGCTTAGCCGAGCTTAGGAGAGCTAAGTCTAGCAGATCTTCAGATCCATACATGATTGGGTTGAATGATTGGCCGATCCCAAGGATGTTGGGTTACTACTCGGTCTCTGGTTCCTCTAAATGAGAAACCAAAATAAAATAAAAACAAAAGCAAAATATATTGATCCATTAAAAAGTTTATCGAAATACATACAAAAACAAAATATGTTAATCCATCTAAGTGTATATACAATTCCCCTATAAGAATGAGGAAAAGTCACATAATTAATACTATTTTATATGTTAGACAATCATAACACCGAGGTAATATGGAGTATAAAGGGTCTTACGCAGAGTTATTTCATGACCATCACTAGTCGAAGGTCTATTTTTTTGATTTATGAAGTACAGGAGGTCGTGCACTTTAAGAGTTTTGATTTAGGACATGCAATGCATGTTTGGTGATACGGTGCATGGTACTTTTTAAAAATATTTTTAAATTGAAAATACATCAAAATGTTATTTTATATATATATATATTTCTAACATAAGCATATAAAAAAAATTTGAAAAACACTTAAAAGGCATTAATTTGATGTTTTTTTTTCATGTGAAAAGCACTTTTAAAAGCAAGTTGAACAACATTACCAAACACAATCTCAATTAGATACAGTTAAAGTTTGAAATTAATGTCTTCATTACAAGAAAAAGAAAAAAGGTATGGAAACATAATGTATTCACTAAAGGTGTCAAAAACATTGACTAACTAAGAAAACCATAAAAACCAAAAAACAATTAATCAAAAACACTAAACAAGGAGAAAAATTGAAAAACCTATTTAGAGAAAACAGAAAAAACACTCAGTTTGGTTCAGTTTTGATTTTAAAAACTGAAACCATGTAAACCAGAACGGATCAGACCAAATGTGAACCAACTTAAAAAAAGGTATAAATAGAAATTTAACCTAACCCTAAAGCATTTTTTTTTTCATTGACAGCAATTGCACTCTCTTTTAGCCTCCTGCCTCAGTCGCACTCTCCCCCAACCCCTTTGTCATCTCTTTCTTGTTCTCCCCTCTTGATACTTAGAACTTGAGAGATTACCTTTTGTCATATCCCTATTGGTTAACTCTATCTTGTTCTCCTCTTTTGATTGAATACTCAATTTGTCAAACTCTAATTTGTAAAATCTAAGGTAATCTTGCATTTTCTCTTTTAGTTTTTCCTAATTTGGATTTCAACTAGTTGCTAGGGTTTTTCTAAAAATTTTAAGTATTTCATGTAATTTAACTGTAATTTTTTTCTCTTATCTCTTATCAATTTTTATGAGATCTAAATTGAAAAAATACAATAAGACTGATTTTGATTTGGGTCTAGTTATTGAGCTTGAAAGATTTGAGATTTGGGGTTTACATTGAGCTTGTAAGGTGTAAAATTCTCTTTTCGCGTAACATTTAAGTTGTCATTGTTGCATCTAGTTCTTGAGTCATGGAACGAGGAGTCCATTGATTTTAATGTTTACCTTTCTTTTTGACATTTACTGTTAATATTTGAAAATGTTAATGGGGTTATTCTTGATAACTTGAGTTTCTTGGCTAACAATAATCCGGAATGATATTATTGTTCTTAGTATACAACTTGCTAAGAATGCAAAAAGGAGATTTCTGATCTCTTCATATTATTCTGATGACAAGAACCTAACATGGGTCCAGAAAGAAAATCAAAATCAAAATCAATGAAAAAAATTATTATGGATTTTTTTATGTAATGCAAGAAATGATGTCTTTTTTTTTTATTAGTGATTCTGTAATTATCTAATTTAATAGAATGCCTAAAATCATGTTAGTTTTGAATAATATGTATATTTTTTCTTCTTCACCACCCCTCTATTATTTTGGATTTGAGTGTAAGAATTAGCTACAATTTTCACTGATAAAATTTGGCATATGAGACAGATGGGTTTCATTTCTTATAAGGTACATTATTATTGTTGCATTTATCTAATACATATTAACTTCACCTAGTTTAATAAGATAGTATGACTAAATGGTATTTGTTACTTCTACGAGCATTTTAGTACCGTGTTAACATTCCTAACCTTTTAATAACTTTGTTCCATAGTTTTTATTAAACTTACAATTAATTATCAGTTAATTCATATTATGATTGTTGTTTTTTATTCCTGATGGATAATTAAAAGATCCTACACTAAAAGAATCAAATCCTTCAAGTTTAGAACCCAATCCTTCACTTGTTCTAGTTACTACCTGTAGTACAAATAGTAATACTAAAGGTAATAACATCCACCTTCTAGATCTAATAAAAAAAACATTCTAAATTTAGGATCACTTTTAAAAATATGATGTCCTAAAACTCCTCAAACTTTATTTATATATTATGGAAAAGACTATGTTGGTCATACTATACTTAATGGGATAAGTAATATGTGGAGTTGTCTAGGTGTATGCAAAAAAATTTCTCTTATGATTGATCGAACGAAAAAAAACTTTGGTTTTAAAACCTAAGCCTAAAATAAAAAGGGATAATAAGGGAGAGGAAGATTTGGTGATTATTAAGACAATGTGTTATAATTATAATGAGTGTAGGAAAGCCATGACAAAAATTATTATACTTGATGAGCCGCCTTCTAACTTTATAAAGAACTAATAATTTAAGTCATTTTATCGGTTAATGCAACCAAAATTTAATGTTCCTTGTCATTTTATGATTTTGAGAGATTATTTGAAAACAAATATGTATATATAAGAAGGTAAAATTAAAGAAAGTTCTTAGGGATTAACGAGTATGTTTAACAACAAATACTTGTACATCAATCCAAAATATTAATTTTAAGTGTTTGACTACCTATTAAATTGATAATAGTTGGAACTTGAATAAGAAAATTATAAATTTTTATCAAGTTTCTAATCATAAGGGTGAAACAATTGGCTAAACAATCGAGAGTTTCTTATTAGAATGAGAAATTGATAAGATTTTAATGGTTACAATAGACAATACAAGTTCAAATAATTTGATTGTTAAATATTTGAACAGAGTAATAAATGGTTTGAGCAACTAATATCTTGTCAAATGAGTTCATACATGTTAGATATTATGCACATATTGTTAAGTTATTGTATTTGTGAGATTGTAAGATATTGATGAGTTTATGGTTAAGATTAGAAATGCAATAAGATTTGTTAGATTTTCTCCTTCTATGCAAATCGTATTTAATCAATGTGCAAAAAGGTTGAAAATTGGGAGTAGAAAATCAATTCATTTGGATGCTACAAGTAGATAAAACTCAATGTGTATGATACTAGAAACTGCTAAGAAATTTAAGATGATTTTTTATGAGGTTAAAAGAAATTGATTCTAGGTATTTGAGTTACTTCAAGGTTGATTCAAAGGGAAGATAAAAAAACTTGGGTCCTTATATTTTAGAAAAGTAGGAAACTGTTAAATATTTTGTGAAGTTTTTGAAACTATTTTACACTTATAATTAAATTTCCTGACTTCCTGTATGTGACATCTAATTCTTTCTGTCATAAATTGATTTCCATGCATATAAACATATCTCAACTTTGTAGAAATGAAGATATTTTTTTAGATGAAATGGCTAAGAATATTATGATAAAGTATCAGAAATATTGAGGGGGATGAAGATAAAAAAAAATTTTTGTTGTATGAGCTATTGTGTTAAATCCACGTTTCAAATTGAAATGTATAAGATTTTGTTCTGGACGATTATATGATGTTGAAAATACTAAAACTTTTACAAAGAAAGTTACAAATACTTTGTTAAGGTTGTATGAGTATTATATGAAAGTTGATGAGGAAGTAGAGATTGTGCATGATGCTGAAATTATTAGAAATAAACATGATGTTAATGTTGATTCGATTATGATATATGATATGTCAAATGACTTGACTTTTCAATTTAAAAAACATTTAAAGGAGGAAGATGATGTGGAGGAAAAAAAAATAAGATTGAGAGGTATTTAGATAATGCTTTTAATGATCTTAATGATTCCAAATTAGATATTTTAGTTTGATAGAGTCGTAATGCTATAAAATATAAGATATTTTCTAAGGCAACACATATGGTGGAAATGTTGGTATCTACTATTTGTTTTTTCTGAAGCAACCTTCAACACTAACGGTTGTATATTATATCCATTTTTTTCTTTATCAATAGTGCAAGCAGTTTTTTTTATTAAAATTGGTTGTATTTAACATCAATTCCAATCAACATTAGAGCCTTCATGGATTATATTGAAAATTCTGATATAATTGAGTTAGATGCTTTTTCTTACAAATTTAAAATTTGTTATTTTATATTATAATTTCTTTAAATATATTTAATCTAACATGTTTAATTTATGATTTTGCAGAATTTGATAAAAGTTGATATTCTATAATGATTGTAACTATTGTTGGTGATGTTTGTGAAATGATGGAATATAATTATTTTAGCCAATTGACTTACTTCACCTTGTTCATTCCCTTATAATTTTGCATTGTTAATTCTTTTACTAATCAAAATCTAGTTTATTGCTAATTTGCTAGGGTGTTTTTATAGCATTAACTTTGCATGATATTTTGACTTTTATTGTTATTGACTTTCTAACTTCTACTGTTACTGGATTGTTTTACTTCAAACTGTGATAGATATTTTTGTTAAATTTATGCTAATCTAGATTTTTTTTGTATTAGATTTGCTTATCTGTTGCTAATGTATTTACTTATTTCTAGTATGAACCTTTATTAACTTGAGTTGTCCATGTTTTCTTAGTCTCTATAGTATGGTTTTTTTTTATTGGACCAAAACATTATTCTTATATACACCTATAAAAAAAAAAAAAGTAGAAGGCTCAATAGAGTTATAGCAACACAAATTTGATCATGCATATTGTATAGTGTAATGAATTCGCCTTGTAGGAAAAAAAATGCAAATGTCTAATTGGATTCTTGTTAATTTTAATTTTCAATTTAGTAATGGAGTTGGGATGGTTTTGTCAAAAAGCCTAATAAAAAAAAGTTTGCTTAAAAAGCTTATAAAGAACAAAACTTAACTAGAAATTACTAAAGTCCAATTTAATATAGGTTCATTTAAAAAAACCAAAAATAATCTCATTTAATAGGTGTTGGGTTTTCTGGTTTTTAATCCATAAAAAACTAACCTATACTTAATCGAACTAGTTTGGTTTGAACTGGTTTTTGGTTTGGTATGAGATATATTCTCAAGAAATAACATCTCCTGATTTGGTTGGATTTTGGAGCCCAAATTGAATCAGACCAAATCATGAACACCCTTAATATTCATTGTATAAATTCCTTGTAAATAGTATTAAAACAATTTGAAATTTGTTTGTCTTTTCCATGTGAAATAACATTATTTTTAAAGTGCTGTTCGTTTTCATTACAAAAAAAAATGTTATTAGATTAGAAAAAAAAATTATAATTATACAATGATGTCAAGAATTGCTTTAATTTTTTTTATGAGAAACAAATAAAAGAAAACATTGCATATTTGTTTATAGTTTTGCAAATAGTCATACATCATAACTATTTGAGTTTTGTTCAAAAGATACAATAAAATTTTAAAAACATTTGTCGTTTTACTAGACATCATAAAAACTTTAATTATTAAACTTAAACTGGTTTAAGAAGTCAAATTTAGACTCAATTAACCCGAGATTTGAACCAGTTTGAGTTAAAGAAAAAATAAGGCAAAGAGTTGACTCAGCCTAAAATCTAAGTTGACTCGTGACCCGGTTGACCAGGTAAAACTCGGTGAAATTCTAGGATTGACCTTACTTGTTGCTCAAACTTTCAAACTTTTATGTATACTCTTAAACTTTGAAGTTACATTAAGCACAACATTGAAGCATTTAAGATAAACAAAACCCACAAAGAAAGAAAAAAAAAAGTCGTTAAAGTAAGATATCAAGAAAAATTGAACTAAAACTCACTTTTTACAATCAAAATAAAAAAGAAATAGGGGAAATAGAGCAATAAATAGATGAAAGAGACATTATTTTTAGATTTGACAAGAAATACATTGGAGATAATAGAGGTTGGTGGAGATCAAGGGCATTTATTAAGGTGGCAATATAAGAATTGAAAGGACAAAAGCTCTTAAAATAATAATAAAAAATAAAAACAGAGGAGAATTTGGAGTGATTTTAGGATGAAAGGTTATGATTTGGATTTAACTTGTTTACAACAAGAAGAAGAAGGTTGGGAGATAGGGAGGAGTGTTAAAGAAAATTTATAATCTAATGTCCTAAGATGATTGTATTTAAACGAGGGTAATGAATTATTATTTTTTATTATTTATCCTGTTTATTTTTATATTTCAAAAGCATTTTTGAAAAAATTTAAATTTTTTTTATTTTTTTATTTACTTCAAATTAATTTATATATATATATATATTTTAGATCATTTTGATGCGTTGCTATCAAATATAATTTAAAAAATAATCGCAGCTATATTTTTAAAGAGGATAATTTAATGGATTGACTCTCTTGATATAAGATTTGAAATTTGCCCTAAATCTGGCTTTATAAATATAATAAAAACATTGTCAATCACTTCAAAAAAAAAAAATCGAACAATATTATAGTAGCATATTCGGTTTTGAGATAAAAGAAAAGAAAAGGAGGAAGTAATATTAAACATGGTTGAGACTGGAGCTTTAGTCACGATTAATTTGTGGTTTGGAAAAAAAAAAAAAAAAAGAG
>Ga0325410_1005282_pt1 | contig 14286 bp, 8 predicted proteins | sample PopdelMetagenome_16_FD_206182 | JGI IMG/M metagenome (GOLD analysis project Ga0325410, IMG submission 206182) | Populus deltoides microbial communities from Bellville, Georgia, United States - Xylem-PdIQD-R3 | ecosystem: Host-associated > Plants > Phyllosphere > Stem > Wood/Secondary xylem... | reverse complement strand
AGAAGAGAAAGAAAGTAGAAGAAAATAAAAGCTTATGCATATTTAAATTTGTTTGGGCTTATATAGGATCAAGACATAAATAGCTAAATCAACTCATGATAGAATAGCAAAGAATGCATATGAATATAAGCAAGAAAAAAATGCATATGCATAGGGTAGATTGATAAACAAGCGAGAAAATATAATAATTTAATAATTAACTTGTTTTTAAAAGCGAGCATGCATGGGATATCTATTTAATAATGAATAAAGAAGTAAACAAATAATCCTTTATAATTTTAGACAAAAAGTATCCAAAAAAATGTATTTAAAAGTATAAAGTGCATGATAAGATAATTGATGGGAAAAAAAATTAAATAAGTATGTGTTATTCATCTAGAAAAGCAAACAAGGAAGCTTTGAAGAATAAGTTTTTAGAGTTACTTGTTTAGTTTGAGCTTCAAACTCATATAATAAATTAAAAAAAAAACAAAAAAGTAATAAGAGATGGAATGATGAGAAGAATCATTACCTAGAAAAAAAAGAGAAAACTTTATTAAGAAACAAAAGAATAAAAGATCCTCTTTTTTAAAAAATAATAATGCAAATGAAGTTTATTTGAATATTATAGATAACATTATATAGATAATGAATTCAGATTCTTAAGCATATCCCTAGGAGATGAAATAGTTGAAAAGATATAGCTTTGTTAGGCAAAAGCATTCTAAAGCTACAACAATGAACTTTGCAGAGTTTGTATGTCATTATACAATGGGTCAAGGAGGTTTTGAGTTAATTTAATATATAAAAGGACAACTAAAATGGAGACTTACTTGAGTAAGTGTAGATCCATAACACTAAAGGAAAATAAATCATATATGCTAGATTGAGTAAGAGGCAAGATTGAACCTAGAACAAAATAAGTTAGGAAGAATTTAGGTAAGAAAAAAAATGTTAAAATTAGAGAAATCAAAGACTTAACTAGTGACTCTAAGTTTGGTTGATGAAGTATAGTGTTTTATTTAATGTTTACCCTTACTTGTTTATTAAGATGAGTCTTATAAATACTCTTATTGTTTTAAAATAGGCTCATCGAGAAGAGAAATTATAGAATATTTGTTCATCATATAAGTAGTAACATATGGGGTAGAGAGTGGAACATGATTACATTTCTCCTTTATTCCATTAATAATTATTGACACTTGAGTTTCCACTATTTTTATAAGATAAGTTGTTAGATGGAACAAAAGAAAACCTTTAACTTGTCTTTCCTTGATCGAAAGACCATTGTTAAAAAGAAAAAGGTTCGAGACCTCAATTTTTCTTTTTTGTTAAATCTTCATATTAATAAGGCATAGATGTTGGAATTTTAATAGAATAAGCTAAAATCTTAATAATAATTGAATAAGACATAAAAGGTTCACTTCTCATCATCCTCTTTTATTTATCGTGTTTATTAATGAACTTTACCAGTCAAACAACTTAATTTCTAAAGTTTTTAGTTAAAGGTGAGAAGTCAATCTAATTTATTAGATAATGGTCAAGAGGTGTATATTAGCACAATTAAAAAAAATAAAACTTGTGTTTAAAATAAGAGAAAATTAAATGCTATTGAGGGATAAATTAAGTTTTATATCAATTACAAGTAATCAAATGGTGCATGTAAGCAAATCATCCCAAAGAAATAAAAGTAACAAAAAAGATTAAAATAAAAAAATGATGCCTTTTAGGCTTGCTTTGTGAAAGGCACTACATATATAATTTGTGATTCTTTCAGTTCATTTGTAAAATCCACATCTTTAGATTTTTAAGTTTGTAGATGATCTAACCTATGAAATCCATCTTTTCATATGCTTTAAGTTTGATAGGAGATGGATATCATTATGAGTATGGTTTGGAAGTTATGTATAGCTAACAAGGAGATTGAAAAATTTTAACATAATATAAATTGCCTAGTAAAGAGGTTTGGAAAATATGTTTCTACCATAAATTGGTTATTTATGAAAATAAACATCTTCTTGCAGATATTACAACCTTTTGATATTATAAATTCTCCATTTCTAACTCATTTTTTAGTGTGTAGACTTTATACCAATCAAGTCCAAATTTTCTTTCATGGAATGAGATTTAAGTAGGAATGGGCAAATATAATCAGAGTAGATTTTTAAAACACAATCTTTCTGATTCTTTTTTCTTCAAGGTAGTAATGTAATGGTTGAAATTATGGCCATAAGCTTGGTAATCACTAGCTTCTCCAAATGCATGTTTATTATTGTGGTACATCGTGTTTTTTACTTGAAAATATATATATATATATATATATATATATATTTTTTATTTTATTTTTGATATTAGCATATCAAAACCATCAGAAAACACTAAAAAACAATTAATTTAATATTTTTTCAAGTAAAATGCATTTTTAAAACAAACTAAAAAATTACTTCACTATCAAATACTCCCTAAAGCCATGAGTTTTGATCACAAAGTTAGTGAAGCATAACCTTGAGAGATGTAGCTCAACTGGTCAGGCATTAGATTTGCTCTATAGAGGTCACTAGTTTGAGTCTCACAAACCTCAGGGCCACTGAAAGCTTACATGATCGTTAACTTCAAGTCTCGTGAAATTAATCGAGATACTCACAATTTAACTCCAACGCTTGTGTTAATAATAATAAAAAAGGTTAGTGAAGCATGTACTGTCCCAAAGAGTCACCAACCAAAGATGGTCAAAAGTTTTAGTTACAACACGATTCATGCTATAATTAGCATAGGAAAGAAGTAGAAGGGCAAAACTAAGAGGTTCTTAACAGGAAAAAAAAAGACATGGTGCAGGATATATAAGAACTTCGGTACCTTGGTACTTATCATGGATTCCTGTAACAAATGATATATTTGTAGAACCATAACACATAAAACCATGGTTTCATGGTGTACCGATCATTAGAAGCTAGAAGCTTTTCAGTATAGGCAGAACAAGGAAGAACTCTTACAAAGGCTTTTCTTGTAATCCATGAAAATTATGCTTTCAAGAAAATCCACTTCAATTAGAACACCCAGATAGGGATGTTGTATAAATATTTAATATTGTGGTGGATGATATTTTTTAAAAATATTTTTGACTTGAAAATATAATAAAATAATTTTTTTTTTACTTTAAAGAACAACATTAAAAAATATCAATTTGTAATTATTTTGACTTTTGTTTAATAAATTAATGTTTAGAACTTTGATTTTTCATCTGATATTTACTATTTTAATCACGAATCTTGACTTAATTTGAATTGTTAGAATTAATAAATGTAGTTTTTGCAACTTTGCAAACTAAAAACCACACCATTTTGATATTGGTCAAGTGGAATATGGTGATGGCAAAATAAATAAATAATCGGATAATTTTGCCACTGACCAGACATGAGCAGCGCCGTGGCTGAAAAAAGCCCGGGACCACCCGTTTTTCCAAGACCCGGATTCTCTGGCTCTCTTGCAATAGACGACATATTGTGCCACGTGTTCATCCATTCCATATGTGGCGTCAAAACTCTCTCCTTTCCCTTCAGGGCCGTTTCCTTCATTTTCCTCCAGATTCCCCATCCTTCCTCTCTCTTGAATCTTTTTTCCTTTCCTCCTCTGTTTCTGTTTCTTCAAATTCTAATGGCAGAAACCTCTGCTCTTTGTTTCTCTCCCTTCTCTTCCCTCCCTTCTAACATTTATCGTTCCAGAGAACCCAATTCATATCTCTCCTTTGCCTCTCCTTTTAAATCCTCAGCTTCGCACTCTCGCTCCTCTCGCTCCATTCGATTCACTTGTAAAGCTTCAGACTCTGGCAACTTCCTCGGCGATGAATCTCTTGGTTTCTTTCCTTGGTCCGATGGCGACAACGGTATACATGTCTTTTGTTCTTCATCTTACTGTTTTATTATCTTAAAGAAAGTTACGTGATTTCAGCTGTAGATCTTTAATTACCAAATTTGAATGTAGCCCATTTAGTTCCAGTTTATAAAATCACCATAAAGTCTGGGACTTTGTATTTTCTTTTCTTGGAATTAGAAAATAAAATTAAGGGTTATGTTCTTCGAGTTTTAATACGAGTTAAGAATACTGAATTCTTGTTATATTTGTGTAAGAAAGACTCTATTTTTCTTTCTTGGTTTCATGAGATGAAACCAAATGGGGTTGTTCTTGCATTTTGTTTGCAGATATTGAATGGGTTCGGGAAGAAAGAATCACGCTTTTCACAACTGATGGGCTCGTTCAGATTGGAGGCTCTGTAGTTCCTCGACTTGTCGCTTCTTCCAACGTATGCCGTTTTGCTTTTGTTTGTGTTATTTTCTTCTTTCTGTGTTTTTTCTTTTCTTTTCTTCTAATTGAGATAACATTGGTGAAATGCTGCTCATTTACTTGTCTGCATGAATGTAATATGTGTATATTGTTTGCTACTTTCCGCACTTAATTGATTGTAAGTATCTGATTTTTCCAATGGACTTAAACAGAGGAAGCGAGGGAAATCAAAAACTTCTCAGAGATTTCAACGTTTTCAAGAGAGTGATTACATGGATCCAAATCAAGGCTTATGCTTGGGTGCACTCTTTGATATTGCAGCAACTAATGTAAGTAATTTTTTGACCCATTGTTTTAGGATCTTCTTTAAAATCTGTAGCCCTGGTATCTTATTTCTATGAGATCTGGTCATATTAGGGACTTGATACGGGGAGAAGGCTTTGTATCTTTGGGTTCTGCCGATCGATTGAGATGTTGAGTGATGTTGTAGAAGACACTGTTTTGGAGCATGGTGGGGAGGTAATGCTTATTATGATTGAATTAATCTAGCATTTCAATGGTATATTTTGATATTGAGAGTGCAATCTTCATCTAATCCTGTTAACTTCACGTGGTTTATCTGTTCATATTCAAAGCAAGGAGAAAAATAAATTAGATGTTTACGGTTAATTTATTTCATGCTTTATCTTCCAGCGACAGCTCCAGTGTTGCCTTACAAAGTAGGGACTGTTTTTTTTTTTTTTTTTTTTAGCTTTTTACTCCCAAATTCACCGGAGAGTGTTTTAATATTTTTTTTTAAATTTGCATGCTTAGTGCTGATTGGGTGTTATTAACATCATTTTAGTCCACTGAGGAAAGTCACATTTGTGTTTTGAGAATTGTATTGGACTTGAAGTTGAAGTGCCCGTTTGGGTTCCATTTGCTTTCATTAAAATTTGAAAAAATTCTTTGCTTAAAGTTATTATTTTTTAGTGTTTTTGGATTGTTGTGATGTGTAAATGTTAAAAATGAATTTAAAAAAACAACATTATTTTGATGCATTTCCGATTGAAAAACATTTCGAAAAGCAATTGATACCATATTCCCAAACATCTCCCGAAAGAAGAAACAGACAACTACCCTTCTATTGGCCTCTTAATTGTTGGCTCTAGACTTGATGTATACTAAGCTGACAATATTAAGATTCATTATATGTAACTGAATGCCAATATCATATTAAGTTTTGTGTAAATGTTAAACTAATTTGAGCATGTTTTGGGCGGGTCACTTGGAGTTTCTGCAAGTGGGTTGCAGGAGGATGCAACAGGTAATGGGATCTAATTCAATATAGGAGAAGGTGTTTTTGTGTATTCCCTAAGCAGCATAATCATCCTTTCATACTTATCATTCTATTTCAGATTCACGTAGGGCTAGTGTTTAGCTGAACGGGAACTATTCTCAATCATGGGTTGACAAACTCCCTTCTTTTTAAAATGCCGGTCATGTCTACCTCTGCAAAGGACTATCTTTTAATTTTTTATTTGTCTGACATCTTTGTTGCCTTGCTTTTTTTTGTGTAGTCATAATTTAATAGGATTCCTATCCCTGGAGGTTGTATGTGTGGATTGGCTATATCTGAGAATGCACATGAATCTTCACTTTTCAGGTTGTGACTGCAGAGAAGGCCATCAAAGGTGGATTGCACGAAAAGCTAACAATGACGGTGGCAGTGCCATATCTTTGGGGGGTTCCACCTGCTTCCGAAACACTCCGTCTTGCTGTGCGGAGTGGTGGAGGGATTGTAGAGAAGGTTTATTGGCAATGGGATTTTTTGTAAACAAAGAATCTTTTTACCACCATTGGTCCATTCTGTACATAAACTAAAAAAATTGTCTTATGTAAAAAAAACCGATTGTCATTTGTATTCATGCTCAATGTGAGCTTGATGTTCATATCTAATTGATTATTTGAGACTGCCCTGTACCATTTGGCAGTGCCAAGTTCCAAACCTTGTTTTCTATATCGGAGTCAATGACAGTACCTAAGAAGCTAATGATAATCTTCTGAACCCCCTGGGTTTTCTATTTAGTCGCTAGTTTGGAGCTAATTATCCTGGTAGCGCGTTTCCAGTTGCTCCAGTTGTTCTGGAACAGTGATCTGGCAAGTTTCTTAAGATTGGTTCTAATGTGGTGGAGCCATCGGTTCCTGCCAGATCATATACGCTTTGTAGTTCTTATCTCCCTTCTTTACTATTTTATATAGTAATTAATATAGTTGGGCCTGTTAGTTATCTGCTGTAATTAGATGAAGATATGTCACAAACATATTACATATAAGGCATGTTTAGGTCTAAGAAAAGATCTACTCGTGTCAGATAAGAATAACAGGTCAAAAGAGTTATAATTTTTTATTTGATTATTGGATTGTGCTCGAGTTTTTACAGGAGATTTCAGAGGTTGTTTTCCCCTTTAGATTTCATAAATCTCACTCTAGGGCCCTGATTTTGATGGTTTTTCTGATGTTCCTTGTTATTTTTTAATTTCATGTTATTTTTTAATTTTATGCTTCTATCCTTTGTAATTTTGTTTTATTTCTTGGTTAAAATAGAGTTTCTATTCTATTTAAAGCTTTGTAAACCTCTCAAGAAGGTAGGCTTGATTATCATTATTTTTAGAAAAATAAAACTTGTGAATTTGAGGCTTACATTTGCAACCTTTTTGCCTATACAACCATTATGTGTTCTTTGTTTAATTGTTGTCTTTAGCTTTCATCTGCATTAGTAGTATCATAGTCCAACGATTCCAGATTTATTGTGAGTTGTGTGCTACAATCCCGTGGAAGAAAATTTGTTTGCTGCTGTGTGCGTTAACAAACCATGGTGAGAAGAGGTCAAGGAGCAGGGCTTAGCCAAGAAGGGCATGAGGAGCCCTCCCTTTGAGACAAAACGTTTAGGAGCTTATCATCGAAGACATGCAAAGGCAAATCGCAGAATTAACCCATAGATTAGAAGAGAGGGACCTACAAAACTAGGGGTAGCGTGACTAGGATCAAGAGAGTGATCATAGGTTCCTGGCCAGTACTGAAAATCCGAGGCGAATTTATAGGAGACCACCCCTTGAGCGAGAAAAGAATAAATTTAGGAATTTTGGATTTTGTATCAAAATTCTTGAGTTTCAGGTTTTTTTACAAATAGAAGAATTTATAAATTGGTTGAATGAGATTGAATGGATTTTAGAATACAAAGATGTGCCTGAAAAGATACAAGTGAAGTTGGTTGTGATCAAATTAAAGGGCAGGGCATCTGTTTGATGGGAGCAATTGAAGAAGATAAGAGAGACAATGGAAAGCTAGAATCAATGACTAGGACAAAATGAATAAAAAAGATGAAACAACACTTTCTTCCTTTTAGCTACTCATAAACTATATACTAAAGGCCTTACATGTTAAAACAAAAAGGCAAATTTATCAATGACTATACTGATGATTTTACCAACTAGTTTCAAGAAATGATCTGGCAGAACAGAGGAGCAACTAGTGGCACGGTACCTTAGTGGCATGCGACAATCAATTTAGGAAGTATTGTGTCTTCAGACTTTATGAACAATGTTAGAGGCGTATCAGAGGGCTAACAGTGGAGATGTAGTAGGCTACTAAGACTGTTGATAGAAACTTTCAATCAGAATAAAATAATAGAGGATGCAATAGTGCCATAAGGTAGACCCCCAACTAGGTTAGGCTAAACCAACAAAATCAGTGGGCAACAAGTCAAGGTTTTAGTTTTAGACTTTGTTGTTTGAGATGTGGTGAGTTGGGACATCGAATTAACAAGTGTAGTAAACCAGAGAATTATCCTAGAAAGAATTTGCTAGTAGAGGAAGAGCCCATGAATTTTACTAATAATGAGGGTGATCCAGATAGAGAAGGTGGTGTTCTGCATAGAGATGACATTATAACCCTTGTGATTAGAAAGAGTTTGTTGATACCAAAGGGTGATTCGGATAAGGATTGGAGGCGTAGCAATATCTTCCACTTTACATGCATCATCAAAGATATAGTCTGTAGTTTGATCATAGATAGTTGGAGCTATAAGAATTTGGTCTCTACGAAGGTAGTAATGAAACTTCAACTGCCAACTAAAAATCAACCTTACAAGCTGACATGGTTGAATAGTGATACTGAGGTAATCATGGATAGACGCTGCCTTGTTTCTATCTTTATGGGTCAAAAATACTTTGATAGTTCTTGGTGTGATGTGGTCTAGATGAATACTTGTCATATTCTTTTAGGGAGGCCATGATAGTTTGATAGGACTGTGGTTTATGATGGTAGAAAAAACACTTATACCCTTAGTATTAAAAGGAAACGTGTAATCCTGACACCTATGAGAGAGAATGAAGATAAAGGTTGATAGTGGGAAGACTTTACTGTCCTTATCACAGTTTATAGAGGAAATAAAGAGTGAGTGAGTGGTATTTTCTCTAATGCCTAAGAGTATATCTCTAGAGAAGGAAGAGGATGATAGTCTCGAGAAGACACATAGTGTGTTAGTAGAATTTTCAAATTTAATGTTGGATGAGTTGCCCCAAGTTGTACCTTCCATAAGAGAGATACAACACTAGATTAACTTAATGTCAGGTTTTATCCTACTAAACAAAGCAGCTTATAAACTTAATCTTAAAGAAGCTCAAGAGTTATAGAGACAGGTGTTGGAAATGCTAGAGAAAAGGTATATCCAAGAAAGTATGAGTCTTTGTGTCATGCTAGCCCTTTTGGTCCCCAAAAAAGATAGGTTATGGCGTATATGTGTAGGCAATTGGACTATAAACCAGATCATAGTAAAATACATGTACCTTATACCATGTCTAAATGATATGTTAGATCAATTGGCAAGGTCTAAAGTATTTTTCAAGATTGATATCAAGAGTGGGTATCATCAGATCAGAATCAAACTAGAGGATGAATGAAAGATAGCATTCAAAACTCACTATGGGTTATACGAGTGGATTGTCATATTATTCAAACTGTCTAATGCTCCCAATATATTTATGAGGTTCATGCAAGTATTAAGGTCATTCATGGGCAGATATATCGTTGTCTATTTCAATGACATTCTAATTTATAGTCCAACTCTGGAGTTTTATTTGGAGCACCTACGAGATGTTTTCAATACTTTAAGAAAGGAACAATTGTATGTCAACAGAAAAAAAAAAGTATAAGTTTTTCACTGATTTTGTTGCTTTTTTGGCTTCATTGTATCTATTGATGTTGTTCAGGCTGATCAAAGTGAGATTTTTGCAATTATTGAGTGGTCGACACCAAAAAGCATCCACGGTGTTCAGAGTTTTCATGGACTTGCAGTTTTTTTATAGAAGAATCATCATGAACTTCAGTTTCCTTATCGCACCACTTATAAAGTGCCTAAAGGGACATACCTTTAAATGGATAGATGAGGCTGGCACTAGTTTTCATTAAGTGAAGCAGAAGATGATTGAAACTCTAGTTTTGACATTACCAAACTTTGAGAAATTATTTGAAGTAGATTGTGATGCTTCTGGGGTAGGTAATGAGAGAGTTATTAGCCAAGATGGACGTTTCATTGCCTTTTTTAGTGAGAAAGTATCCAGTTCAAAGAAGAATTATTCCACCTATAATCTGGAGTTTTATGCTATTGTCTAGACACTAAAGTATGGGAGACACTACTTCGTGTAGAAGGAGTTTATTCTAATTACTGACCATGAAGCTCTAAAGTACATAAATGGTCAGTATAAACTAAGTCCTCAACATACAAAGTGAGTGTCGTTTTTGCAAGGGTACACTTTTTCATTGAGGCACCAATTAGGCAACCTAATAAAATGGTTGATGCTCTTAGTCAGTGTGTGACCTTACTTAGTACCATACGCACCCATATACCAGGATTTGATACTTTATGTGAGCTATATTTGGCTGATGCCTTGTTCAATCAAATTTATGTTGATTTATTAGAAGGAGGTAAACAAGATAACTATGTGCTTTTAAATTGTTATTTTTTTCGTGGTTCACAACTTTGTATTCCAGCTTGTTCTTTACGAGAACATATCATTCATGAATTATATTATGAATGGCATTTTAGACGGGATAAGATGTTGGCTCTAGTGTCTACATATTATTATCGACCTAAGTTACCAGGTCAGGTTTCCAACTTTGTCAAGAAGTGTGCTATTCGTTAAAGGTCCGAGAGGGCTTTATTGAATGCTAAGTTGTATACCCTACTACCAGTTCCTAATGCTTTGTGGATAGAAGTGGGCATGGATCTTGTATTGGGCTTACCCCATACACAACAGGCCATGAATTCTATTTTTATTGTTAATGACAGGTTCTCGAAGATAAACCATTTCATAGCCTGTTAAAAGACCATGGATGCATTTCAAGTAACCCAAATTTACTTTAATGAGGCAGTTCATTTACATGACATTCCTAGGACCATCACTTTGGATATGGATGTCAAGTTTATGAGTAATTTCTGGAAGAGTTTGTGAGAAAGGATGAGAACTCAGCTGAACTTTAGCAATGTTTATCACCTTTAGAAAGATGAGTAGACAGAGGTGGTTAATTGCAGCCTCGACAACTTACTATGAAGCCTGGTTAGAGAAGCCGAAACAGTGGGATATGGCATTACCATATGCAGAGTTTGCTTATAATAGGATTGAACCACCTAGATAAGTCCCTTTGAGATCATCTATGGACATAATCCTTCTAGCGTATTGGAGCTAATTCTTGTTCCTCGCATTGGACAATTGAGCATCCAAGTTACTGATATGACACATTACGTGCATGGCATTCATGAGAAGGTCAATGAGACAATCATCAGCAACAATGCCAAGTATAAGGCCCTGGTTGATAATCATCGTAGGAGAATGGTGTTTGAGGTTGACGATTTGATATGGGCAATCCTTACACGTGACAGGTTTCTAGTGGGTGAGTATAACAAATTGAAGGAAAGGAAGATAAGTCCTTGTGAGGTATTGCAGATGATAATGCTTACAAAATTTGTCTTCCCCATCATCTAAAGATTTATGATGTCTTCAATTTCCAACACTTGACTTCTTATTTGGAGGAGAAACAGAACTTGAGAATGCGTTCTTTCCAACCTAGGGATAATTGTGTAGTTGGGTCTGCGATAACGGGTGATTTTGAATAGTCATGTGTGAGTCTGCCCCAACTAGATAAAGATTTTCCCTGGACAAATTACGTGCATGGCCTAACAATTGCATTTATGGACTAGTGGGATAGGTCTAGGTCCAAAAAGAGGTTTGGTCATGCTAAACCAAAATAAAAGGTCAAAAGGACCATAACTTTTGATCCGACCATTGGATCACACTCAAATTTTTACAGTAGATTTCGAAGGCTATTTTCGTTATATTGTCAACTATGTCACTATACTAACTGTTGAATCTTTAGATATCACAAATCTTGTCATAAGGTACTGGTTTTGATAATTTTTATGATTTTTCTTGTTATTTTTGGATCTAATTCTATTTTTAGATTTTATACTTCTTTTCTTTTTAATTTTAGATTTATGTCTTTGTTTTCTTAAATGATTTCTGACCTATTTAAGACTTTGTAAAACTCCTAGGGATGGAGACTTGATTATTATTATTTTGAGAAAAATAAAACTTATGAATTTAGAGCTAACAATAGAACTTATGAATTTAGGGCTAACATTGTAGCTTCTTTCACCCATACAATTACTCTATATTCTTTGTTTAATTGTTGTTTTAAGTTTCCACATGCATCGGTAGTTTTCTCCATTTTGAGTTTTGCTTAGTGATTTAACAAGTCAGAAAAATGAAAATTCTGTGTAGCTGCTCTTGTTGTCTACCCATTTCTAGTTGTAAGCATATATTTCATGATGACTATATATTTGACGAATCGAGGTGGTTCAGTGAAACTGTTGCGCCTTTTGCTGGTGTTCAGCAGCCAACGTGGATCTCAACCTCTGCGCTGCAATCCATGATTCATTGCTTAATAATTTAATCCCTTTTTTTTTTTAATCTTTTTTTCATTTTTGAGATTAAGGGGAAAAAATTATGCCGATCAGAGAAAATCTTAGGAAAGTGCTGTGTACATAGATATTCCAAGTTCGAAAATGTAGTTGCCATATTAAATTCAAAGGTAACTTTTGACTAAAAGCAACTAAATTTTCTCAACCCTTGAATATTTGTGCGATATAATTAACAAGCGTTGAATACGGTTCCATTCTATTTGCAGATGTTTACCCTACTTGACTCTGCGAACGCTGTTGGTTTAGATAACTTGTGGCTGTTTAATGGCTACCTACATGCATCCACTCTATGGATGCTTAAGAAAGTAAAGAATATACAGCCAATATGGAATTTTGATGCTTGTGTAACCCTATATCAAATATAGTTCGTGCAGACTTGGTCTTTTTTTTCCTTTAGGCTGTTTTTTTTTTAATATATAACTACAGGTATTTGGATCAGCTTGTGTGCATATCGACTAATTCTTTAAAGTTCTAAAGTAAACGATCATGTAAGTTTTCAGTGACTCTGAAATTTATGATATTTGAACTAATAACCTTGAAGAACAAACTTGGATCTGATAAATTAAACTTTATCTCCTATGAGGATTTTTTTTATTAATATAGGTGTTTGAGTTAGCTTGCGCGCACCTTAACTAATCTCTACGGGTCCTGAAGTTAATGACTAGATAAGTTTTTAATGGCTATCAATATTAATAACCTCAAGACTCGAATCTAAAATAAAAAAAAATAAACATTTTAATTCTAAATTTTTATTATTATACTATCTCCTGGATCGTCAGAAAAATCTTTGTGAAGTTAAAGCTACAGGATGGGTAGGGTAGGGCTGTTCTTGGTTAGCTTGCTGTTGGAAGAAAGGCAGGCTGCCTTCGTTCTTTGAACTTCTTTCTTAGTGTTTAATTATTATAGCTTCCCGCGAGGAAAATGACTTACTGGCGGCTCAAAGAAAAAGGTGTCGGTTTTTAAGACTGATAAAGGATGATCGGAGGCAGAGATGTACATGCATGCATATGATCGATCCTTGATTAGTCAAAAGGTATGGTAAGGAAAGTCCTTGTGAAGTTAAAGCTACGCAAGTATACATTAGCAGTGTCAAAGTACAAGTTGAGTATCTCCAATGTATTTCAACTTTCAAGCATTAATTATCATCAAGCTTTTTCTCTGGTATCCATGAGTTCCTGTCTGCAAAAAGTCGCTCTATTTTAGTGGTGTTCCTTGATTGATAAAGTTTTAGATTTTTCTTTTAAAATTACTAGTTTTAAAATTATTAGTTTGAATGATATAAATTTTAGAATTATTAAAAATTTATCTAGATATTAATTTTATAATCTCAAAAAATTAGTTAAAATATACATAAAATAATCCCGGTATTTATAATTATATATATAAAAAAGTATCTAGGCTTCTAACCTGGCTTCCGTAAAAAGAAAAGATTATTATTCTCGTAATTATAAAAACATAAAAAGTAGATTTCACAAGTCATATATGGTATGTTAATCCAAGTTCAAAACACCAACCAATGAACTTTTTGGGTTACATGAAGCTATGGACGAATTCTCTTGCAATTAGTAATGATTATCCTAGCATTATAATTTTTATGAATTTTTTATTTTAAAGAGTTTATTGGGTTACATTTTTTAAAGCATTTTAGAGTTTTGATACTCAAAATAAAGTATCAATAAGGTGTTATATGGCTTAGGATGATTTAAAAATATTATTTTATATTATTTAAGGCTCTATGTGATGTATAAATAGGCATCTAACAAAAAAAAAAGGGATTAATATATTTTTAGAAAGTATATTAACGTTTAAGTTTTTTTTTAATTAATTCAAGATAGAGTTGATCAATTTATATTTTATTATTATATATATTTTGTATAGTATAGAGTTGATCAATTTATATTTTATTATTATATATATTTTGTATAGTCTTTATTTTATATATATATGGAGCAGGAGCATTTGTTTTCTTTTTTTTCCATAGAAAGTTTTTAAATGCGACAATATAT
>Ga0325410_1005281_pt1 | contig 14287 bp, 5 predicted proteins | sample PopdelMetagenome_16_FD_206182 | JGI IMG/M metagenome (GOLD analysis project Ga0325410, IMG submission 206182) | Populus deltoides microbial communities from Bellville, Georgia, United States - Xylem-PdIQD-R3 | ecosystem: Host-associated > Plants > Phyllosphere > Stem > Wood/Secondary xylem... | reverse complement strand
ATAAGTAACTAGGTTCCTTTAATTAAGTAATTTCTTAATATGATATCTCTATCATGATCTCATCAACTTTTTATTTATATTGCAATCATATGTTATTAGTTTATCTTGTTAGAATAATATATTGCGAGCATATGATATCGGAAAATGCTAGCAAGAATTTTAGGGACACTACTACCCTAAGAAGCTTAAAAAGGAGAAATAAATTAGTTTTATATTAGAAAATAACATAAATTATATTTTAGAATCTCATCTAATAGTTTAAATTTTTAAATTGAATTAATTTGTTAATAAAATATTAAAGCCTTGATAACCAAGTGATCTAAAGTTTAAATCTCATCATCTTTATTTATTTGATAAAAATTAAGTGCAAAATAGTGTGAGTCTATACAAAATTCAAGCCCAAAAGGTTTTTACTTAAGGGAGTGTGTTAGAAAATAATATAAAGTATATCTTAAAACCTCACCTATCAGCTTGTATATACAACAACAAAGGAATTTGATTCATAGTGTGTTTTTTTCTTGGAAATATATTAAAAAATATTTTTTTATTTCATAAAAAAAACTATTGTTGACATCAACATAGTAAAATGATTGAAAAATATAAAAAATTAATTTTAAAAAAAAAAATAAATAAATTTTAATAAAATAGTTTCAACTCGCACCTTATGTTGTCCTTACTTTGACGTGGGGTCTTGGCCCTTAAACCTGAGCACTTTTTCCCTACTATTAATTAATTAAACTCTGAGAAATATAGATCAACTCATTACGTTTTAGGTTTTCTCTCTAGAGGTCATTAGTTTAGGTCTCACAAACCTCAGGGTCACTAAAAGCTTACATAGTCGTTAACTTCAGGGGCCATGGGATTAATCGAGGTGCCGCAAACTAACTCGAACACTCATGTTAATCAAAAAAAAAATGATAGCATCTCATCCCCTTGACTAGTGACCATCATCGTTACAGAACTTTGCATCAGCAAACTAACGAGGCTCATACAATTCGGGCACTATATTAACTTTGTTTATAAAAATATTTTTAAAATTATTTTTTATCTAAAAAATATTAAACTAATATTTTTAAAATATTTTTTATGGTTTTAACTTGTTAATACAAAAAAATTTTTAAAAATATTATTTTAATACATTTTGAATTAATAATTAATTTTTTAAAAATCATATACCACATTATTAAACACACACATATATCTATATATGTGTGTGTGTGTTATAAATAATAAATAATATTAGGTAATAAATACTGGTACGAATACTTTGATATGAATATTTAATTTTTTTTAGATTAGATGATGGAATCTAAATTCTACCAAGAATATTTTACGCATGAAGGTACGTATACTAATTACAAGGAAGAATTAATAACTCAGTTCATGTAAACTCAAGTACAGATGCAAATGATAATCTGGTATAATAGTTCAAATTAAACAGCTTGTTGTAACATTATTACAAGACCAATATGGGCATCATCAGAATTACACCTGAAGTTACTTACACACAATTATATGGGACTGAAAGAAAGGTCTTAAGACAAATTACCTTAATTTAAACACACCAATATTGCAACAGTATAATTATGCTAATAATTATAACTGGATTGATTTGTAATTATATGCACATCTTGGGCACGTAATCTTCACGCCTGGCAAATCTCATGCTTTCATCATTGATCCAATCGAACTTCTCAGAGAAAGGGTTAGCTAAGGTGTTTGGAGGGTAATGATCTATGCAGTCTTTCCAGACATTTTTATCCTCCGAGTCCTTCATACACACACAATTGTTGCACTTAAAACCTGCCCCAAGGCTGATCATCAGTATCGTTTCACCTTTCTTGAGCATTTTCTTGGCCTCCATGTAACCTAGAACATACCACAGGCCACCGGATGATGTGTTTGCAAACCGATAAAGTGCCATTCTAGCTGGTTCAAGATCATGATCGTTGAGTGCTAAACTCTTACCAACCTCATCTATAATTGCCCGTCCACCAGGGTGCACACAAAAGTGGTCGATTCCAGACTTGAGATTCAAACCAGGTCCTGCAATACCCTTAGGAGTTGACCTCTTCGTTATTTTATTTCGATAATAGCTTATTTTATAGCGGAGCATTTCTGACGGTGGTAAAACTTTAGGAAGAAGAACTCGGAGGTTCATGGTTAAAGCTTTAGCACCAGCTCTTGGTGGATCTCTAGTGAGGCCAAAGCCTTTGTTGCCAAGGTCATCATCTTCTACTTGGATACAGCTGCTGTATGCTTCGTGATCAGAGCCGATCGATATGTGTGCGTACAGCACAAGTCAATTCCATGAGGGCTTTTTCCTTCAAATTAAGCTCTGTTATTTGTTAGGAGCATGGAGCAGCCCCCAATACGAAATAGAATGTTGGAGAGCATCATGGACTTCTCTTGCCAGAATACCAATTTGGACCTATGGATTCTGTGCTCACAACAATTGCAAATGAATTCCTGTATGTCTAGAACAATTGCTTGACTAAATCAACCGCTACCACACTTGCACTGCAACCCATTCCAGAGAGATTGAATGCCTTGATGTCCTTCCTCATCTTGTAACGGTTTATTACTCGAGCCGTTAGAGAGGGAGCTGGGGAGAACAGAGAGACTGAAGCGACAATAATGTCAATCTCTGATGGAGAAACTCCTGTCTTAGCAAAGAGCTTGTCAAGAGTATCAAAAATGATACCATCCATCTCCGAAAGTGCATCCATAAGAGTTGCAGATTCCTCTCTTCCTTCTATGACATTCCTCGGGCAATAAGTTTCTTCTCCAATGCCAGAACTAACCATAGTTTTTAAAAAGAAACCTGTATTCTTCTATTCCCAGACTATCGTTTCGTAAAACAGTTTTAATTACCACAAGATCCAGTATCAAGCTTTCGGTCCTCAGCGGCTTTTTGGCACTGATAGCTTAGCATATAACAACGTTGGTCTCTCTTTTGGTATGCCAACTTACAAAGCTTGGAGATAGCATAGAATAATAGTAGCAGACAGAATGCCAAGAACAACTCCATAACAAAAAAGAAAAGGCTATGGATTGCGTTTCAAGAGATACAAAGATTTTCTTCAATTTTACAAGATAATATCTACTTAGAAATCTCAAAATAGTTGAGACATTATACATAAACGTGAGTGTAGAACAATTTAAGACATAATTGTACATCAATGCTCTTCAACTTGCATTGAAATGCTAGTAAATGTATCATTCTGTCAAAAGGTTGTCCGTTGATAATTTACATAAAAAAAAAATACTTGTTCTCTGTAGATGCCAAGAGGAGAAACGAGAAACCCAAGCAGCTGGTCTTTTGAAAGTTTTGCAACAGGAAGCACCCAACAGTACACATACAGGGAACAGTGTAAAAAGGCACCTAGCAATGCAGCACAGGACAGTCCAGAAACCAGGAGATTCTGCAAAACAAAGAGACATCAAGAACTCAGAATCCAGTCATTCACATGCAAATCAGTGACCAAAATTCAATCTCATAATTCTTCTTGACAGCTCTGTGTCTGAGTTATATATTGAGAACCAAACCTAGAATTCAAAAAAAAAAAGAAAAAAGATTGGCATGGAGAATTCATTATATCCCAATACACATATCACTATTCATTGTAAGTTGTAACAGTATAATTATTATCTGACATTATAACAAAAAATCAATGAACTTGTTACTGAGAGCAATATGCTTTTTTTCTCATGGACTATTAGTGAAAATGATTTGAAACAGTTTTTTTATCTTTTAAATGCTTAGATATTACTCTTTAAAGCAATTTTTTTAAAAAGGTTGATAAGGGATAATTCGTATTTGAATCTCAAGAACACAACAACCTTGAACAGTGAACTTAAGACCCAAAAGGAGTTCAAAACGTTTCTTGGTCATCAAGAACTCTTTTGTTTGCCTTTTGCACTCAGTCTTTTCGTTTCTTGTTCTGGGGTTTAAGCAATAGCTGTTTGGGTCCCCAACGGCGTAGCGTGATGGTAAAAGGTTTAAGATTTGCACAGTAGGTCTCGAGTTCGAGTCAGGGCGTGCATCTCTTGTAAGAGCCTGGGACAGCCAGAGTTTTACTCCCTCACCTGGGCACACAAAGTACACTTTCCGGAAAATAAAATTTTTTCAAATCTAAAAAAAAAAAAATAGCAGTTTGGGCTGTGCCTAAATCTGCCCTGACTTTTTCCAAACATGTTTGGGTTGGACAAAGAGAGCTTAGGATTTATGTCCACTATAAATGGACCCAATTGGCTACAACGATAAAGTTCTACCACGTCCCACCACTGCTGTAATAAACTACAAGTCTCAATAGCTTAAGAAATTAAATAATTTAATCTTGGAGGTTTTAAACAATGTATCTTTTTTATTATTATTAATATAAGTGTCCGGATCAATTTACACGTACCTCAATTAATCATATAAATTTTAAAATTAACGATTATATAAGTTTTCAATGATCCTGAGGTAACTCGAACTTGTTATCATTAAGAAACAAACATAAAATCTGACCAGTTAAGCTGCTCTTCGAGGTTTTAAAAGACGCATCTTTAATCTTTATGTTGTTAAACTCATTTATAACATGTTCCTTCTATTTCATTAATTTTTTTACTATTTGAAAAATACTAAAAAGGAAAAGGGAAGAATATAAGATAATAAAAAAATTTACCTAGGAAAGAAGCATTTTTTGTTGGAAAAGAATTGATTGAGATGGTCAACTCTAGCTATATAAGAGTTTATTTAATTATTTATGTTTCTATAAGAATTAATTAATTAGTTTCAATAAACTATAGGATTAAGTTATAATTTACTCACACTGCTGCATATTTTTTTTTCTTTTTTTTTAAGCTTGGGCAAATTAAAGCTCGAGGATTCCTCAACTGTCCACCACATCCAAAGGGGGTGATTGATGATAGAAAAGAAGTTTGTTCTTTTCCTTTTGAATTTTATAGCCACGCTTAAATAAATTATTCCTTTATGAAAAGGAAATAATGATTACGTAAAAGTTGGTCTCAGTATAAAGATTCTCAAAAATAAAAAAAAATAAAAAAAGAAGAAGAAGAAGAAGAAGAAATGACAGGAAATGACAAATAAATGTTGTGTCTTTAGCATGGTGTTGCGTGAAAAGTAATTTTTAATTTAAAATATATTAAAATAATATTTTTTAGTTTATTATTTTTAATATTAATACATTAAAATCATTTAAAAATATAAAAAAAATATTAATTTAATTTTTTTTATACAGAAAACAATTTAAAAAACATGCTGCAACATGAAAACAAACACTTAAAATGAAAAGATTTGATCAGTTCCATTTACTCTAATTTTAGACTTAAATTCACTATGAAATACGACAATAAAATTATAATTTTGTGTTGTGTGACATAAAAACTCTGTATAGGTGATTGTTGTAATTGGATTTTTTATTATTATTTGAATAATAAAATTATAAAAATACTCTAAAAAAAAAGGTGTTCCATATAAGGGTATTTTTACATTCTTAATCATAATTTTTAGATCCAGCCTGATCCAAGCCAGGGTTTCAGGTTTTGACCCGGTCGTCCGAGTCAATTTTTTTTAAATCAAAACGACATCATTTTAGTAAAAAAAAATCAACGAGTTGCAATCGAGTTTTTGATTGGTTTTGCCAGGTCATGGATCAATCTGTCGGATTAGCCGAATCACATCATATTTTATTTTTTTAATTTAATCTGGTTTTAATTTTGGGTTGACCTGCCGACCAAATCGAGTTTTAAGAATATTATACCATTATAGCTTTTGGTCAGGTGTCATTTTCATCATTATAGCTTTTGGTTTTTTTTTATTATTTTAGATGGGATCACGGGTAAATTTATTCTTTAATGTAAAAAAAATATAAAAAAAATGGTTGATGTTACACACATCAACGCATGAAGGATTGTTGCGGTTTTCAGGTGACGTATATAGGCGTTGATTGGCAACCAAACAACAGCTTCTAATCTAGGGTGGCTTTCCATTCCTATCAGTGGCTTTCACATGACTGGTTGACACATGTTCTAAATAGACCTTTGCTGTAGCATTGATAACTTTTCTTTTTCTTTTTCTTCTCAATTTTTATATTTAACCCTTCAAATTTTTAGAGTTAACCCTAAATTTGTTTTGATTCTTATTTTTTTAATTTTTTATATTGATTTTTTTATAAATATTTTTTAATTTTATTATTCGATTTTAATTTACCATATATTATTTTTTTCACCTTGATCTTTGTTTTTTTGATTTTTGATTTTTTTTCTTAATCATTTTGCACGATCATTATTAGTTTTCAATTTTATTTTTCCATCTAAATTTATGGTGTATTATTTTTTTAGTTGAGTCTTTATTTTTATGATTTTTTTCTTTTTATTAAAGTTTTTTTCTTTTCAATTTCTCACTTCAATCAATTTTTTTTTACTAACCTTTAATTTAGTTTTTATTTTGATTTTTACGCTCATTCTTCTCATTGTTATTTTTCTTATCCTTGTGTATAACTGATTTTTTTTTTCATTTTTATCTTTTAAAGTTTGATTTGCTGAGGATTGTGTTTTATGATTTTTTTCATATACAATGCTTCCAGTTTAATGACCTAGGTCGCATGTTTGAAAAGTTAATGTACGTCGATTTTTTTTAGCTTATTTTATTTTTTGATTTCATTATTCAACAATATTTTTTAAAAAATAAAAATAATTTTGTGATTTTCTTTAATTTCTTTTCTATTGGGTTATCTTAAACTCATGGCATGGGCCACGAGTTTTTTTGTTTAGTTTAGGTTGGCTTGCCCTTTATTACCCGGATTACACATCTATCACAGTACCTTGGATTGAATCGAGCTGATGTTTTTGTTAGTTTTTTCTTATCCAATTTATACTTTCAAATTATTACGATCTTTTTTAAAAAAAAATTATCAATCTAATATCATTGTTTATTTTTTTATTTAATTAAAATAAAACTAACTTATAATACCCAATCATGATTATAACTTAAATTATTATTATTTTTTTAAACATGGTTGCATCTCGTAGACATTATTTTTGATAAAAAGAAATACAAATTTACAACATAAGGCGGGTCAAGATCTAGCGACCATGCAATACTCAAACCTCATGAGTGGTAAAAAAAATAAGATAAATTATAAAATAAAATTAAAACACATCGAATCTATAAAACTAGATTCAGGATAATAATAATAATAATAATAATAATAATAATAATAATAATAATAATAATGTTGCTGCCGGTATAAAATCATTGACGCCCTAGATGTTTATCTTTTTATTTATATAAGTATACGAATTACTTGGGTTTTGAAGTTAATACGTTGAAGAAAAATAATTCAGTAATAAATTTAATTTTATAAAGTTATAAATATAAAGTAAAATAATAAATTTATAACAGATTACTTAAAATACATATTAATTCATTATAAAAGAAGAAGATATGGACCTTAATTTTATTATTTTGATGTTAGATTACATGCACGAATTATTTATTACATCTCCAAATTAATATTTATGATATACTAGTTACTTATTGGTTAAAAAAAGGCATGTCAAACAATTTAATATAAAAAAGCTGGGGGGCATTTAAATTATATATAAAAAAATAAATGTCGTGGCATCTTAGATTGCCCGTAGAATTGCGTTTCTAATTTTATGAGCGTTTTTCTTACCAAACATCTCAAATTCCTTTCTTTACGTAATCTTGAATGTCTTGAAAACAGATGTCCTATTTTTTTTTCCCTCTCAATAATGAATTATATCCTTGAGCTAATTCATGCTTCAATTAAGACTATATATATATATATTAAATAATTTGAAATATGTATACATTAAATCAATTTCATATTGATGATGTTTTAAAATATCCAAGTAGTTTAAAAATAGGATTTTCATGTTGGATAATTGATTAATCAATTGATCATAATAATCTTATTTATTAATTTTAGTCAAGGTGGTTGATAGCTTATATTTGGTGCTTGGTAGGGTAAGATAACTTATGATTAGTATCTGTAAAAGGACTTTTTTGATGAATGTGAGAATTTTTAAATGTTTAAGTAAGTATTTTTTAGAGAGAGAAAATACAATAATATTTTAGAGAGACATGCTCTCAAATATGTATGCAGTAAAGAATAAAAATCGTGAACCTTTATTTTAGAGGATTCATGATGTATTATAACCTATAACTCTTATCTTTTTACAGAGAGGAAAGGTTAAGGTACAAGTCCAACTTTTTAATATTATAAGTTATATTGTGAGTTATATTCCATTTATTTTATTCATCAAAATGATGGAGACATGGTAGATCACGAGAGATTTCATACACTTAATGGTGTTGGTGGAGTGTAAAGTTGTTTAGTTAAACTTATTTGTTGAGAAATAAATCTTATAATATTTTTATAAAAATCTATAGAATTGATAACATTAGATTCAAGTATTGTGTTTGAATCAATGAATATAGTAAACTTGACCATACCTAGGGTGCGATGATAAAAATTCTTGGAAAATCCTCAGGCTCAACACCCTTGGATAACGCATAACAAGCCCACCATGTTGGCCTGGTTGAGTCTGGCATGCATCAGACTCAGGTTGTGTCTTGACAAGCTACTGGGCTTAGCACGTGTTAAATCTAGGTGTGCTTGGGCTTGACGTACTGTCAAGCATTAGGCTGGTAACATCTACCAGACCCAACAACTTTTGAGTTTAGAGTTGACTAGATCTAGCGCGCCTTCGTGAGAATGTGTTTGATAATGGTGCGTGTCAGCCAAACACATTCAAAAATATAAAAAAAATATACCTGTATATGAATTTTACGAAGAACTTTTTAGAAGTGCGATAACTTTTGTTTTTAAAAGTGTATTTGTTTTGAAAAAACATCAAACTAATATTATTTTTAATATCTTTTAATGTTTATGATGTAAGAAAAAAAATATTTTAAAAAAATTATTTGAATATATTTTTAAAACACTGAGGTGAAATCAAAAGGAATTTTGCTTTGAAAAGCCAAAAAAAAAAAGCATAAAAATATCTTGAATATTAAAACAAAAACATTATCGTAAAATCTATTTCTTGAATTAAACTTGAAATATTTGAGAGGCAACTTCAAAATTCAAATCAATCAATGTTGTAAAAGTAATAGCAGAGGTACTATTCTTTCAAAATGTGTTACACATAGTCACAGTACCCCACACAGATTAAGGATTCAACCTTAATATAAAGTATTTAGTTTATGTCCTAAAACGAACAGTTCTGTATCACAACACACTCCACTCCCATGGCCTCGTCTCCTTCTCTCCCTCAAGATCCAAACCCACACTCAAACTCTCTCTCTCAAAACCCTAACATCCCTAACCCAGATCAAATTCAAGAAACTTTACCTGATGATGATGCCCAATTTCCCAAAACCCTTACCCTAGAAATCCCAAACCCTAACCCACAAGAAGATGACCCAACAAACCAAAACCACGACGACTTTGAAGACCTCTCGACTTTTTCTCCCGCCACCACCGCTGCCTCCCGTCGTGGCGTTGGTGGCCGGAAAGGCAGAAAGGCTAGCAAAAAACGACGCGTGCAGGTTAAAAAGTTAGAAAAAAAGCTTGAAACTTTAAGCCAATCCCTAAAACCAATCCCCTTTGTGCCCAACAAAGCCCTTGACTTTGCTTCCCATGAAACCCTTTTGAAAAAATTGGGTTTGTGGGATTTTGTGCACTTGCAATTTGATACTCTTCTTCGTGCTGATTTGCTTGCTCAATTGATTGCTGGTTATAACCCTGCGATGCGGGGTAGTTATGTTAATGAGGTTAAAATTATGGTGAATCGGGCTGATTTAGGGCGTGCTTTGAAGTTGCCCGTGAAGAAAGATAAGGGGAATGTAGGAGATGGGGCATCTGAGGCGAAGGAGAGTGCGGAGTCAATTGGGTTTATAGAGGAGTTGGTTTCGAATTGGATTTTGTTACATGAGGATACTTGGATGATGCCGCCAGATATATTGAACTGGATTAAATTGATTAAAGAAGGGAACTTTGAGAAGTTGGATTGGGCTGGAATGGTTTGGTATATGGTGGAGAAAGAGTTGAATGCAGTGCCTAGTTTAGGGAATTGTTATTATGCCTCGCATTTGCAATGTTTGATAAAATGCCAGAGAGAGGAGTTGTTGAAGGAGGAGATTGTTAAAATAGAGATTGATGCTACGGAAGGCGAGGAGGAGGAGGGTTTGAAGATGGAGGAAGGCTTGAAGACGGAGGAGGTTGTGAAGATGGATGATGATGTGAAGATGGTTGATGAGTTTAGAGGTGAATCCTCTGTGTTAGAGGAACATAAAATTGAGTTGAGTCTTGGAGGGATGGATAATGCAGGGAAGGAAGAGGGTGAGAAAGAGGGAGAGGGGAAGGAGAATGTTGGTGATGAGGACGTGATGGGTTTTGAACAGAGGAAAGAGGAAGAAGATCAGGGTCAGTGGAGAAAGATCAACATGGATGGGCATTTTCTGCAGCCGTGTAGTCTTAGTCAAGTTGGGGGAATGGAATGTGAGGAAGAGAGGAAACAGCAGGTTGAGGTGGACGGAGAGGAAGAGGGAAAGGGAGGGGAGGAAGGAGAAGAAGAGGAGGCAGAGGAGGAGGCAAGGGAGGAGGTTGAGGAGGAGGAGTTGGAGGAGGAGGAGGAAGAAGAGGATGATGATGATGTTGGCTTTCATATTTCATCCAAAAGGAGTATTTTGGAGGGTGTAAGCTCTGAGAATCTTCTAGAGGCAATGGGAGCAGCTCAAGTTCCTTTTAGTTCAGGGGTCCAAATTCATGATAATGTATCAGCAGGGGAGTTTCTTGTTTCTAGGGTTAATACAGAGACAATTCCTGGTGGCTCTTCACTTTTTGGTAATGTTGGCGGGAGCAAGAGGGTGATTGACCATCTTGAGAGCGATATTCCTCATCACTCACTTGGTGGTGGTAGTAAAAGGATGAGAAGTGATGGGCATTGGGATACAAAGCCTTACTCGGACTTTGATATGTTTGAGGAGGAGATGCAGCATATGATGGGAAAAGCTAGGATGATGATGGAGCAGAAGGAACAGTCATGTCAGCAAATGAGTATGCATCAACAGGTGTTGTTTGATGAGTTGCAGCAGCGTGATAACTTCATTCAGCAATTGCAGAAGGCCAAGATGGAAGAGCAGCGGAAAAGCCAGTTGGAAGTTTATAGGCTTGAACGTGAACTATATATGATGGGAAATCTCTTAGAGGGCTATAGAAAGGCTTTGAAGGAGACGCACAAGGCATTTGCTGAGTACAGAGTAAAATGCCAACTACCTGAAGAACCGATTTACAAGGATACTGGGTCTGGAGGTCTTGTGTTGAGTACCACAGAATTGGAGAAGCAACGCCTGAAGCAAGAGGAAGAAGAAAGGCTAAACTGTGTATTGCTTGAGAAGATGGTTAAGGAATTTGAAGTAGAGTGCATTCCTAAGTTTGAAGGATATGAGGACACCATTAAGTTACTGGATGACAAGTTGCTGCTTGTTGAGAAGAAATTCAACCTCCTGAAGGAAATGTTTGGAGAGCGAAAGGCATTAGATATGTCAGAATGTGTTGCCACTGAGGACTGTATTCCAGCTAAAGAATCTGTTCCAACTGATGAATCTGTTCCAGCTGAAGAATCTGTTCCAGCTGAAGAATGTGCTCCTGCTGAAGAATGTGCTCCTGCTGAAGAATGTGATCCAATGGAAGAATGTGCTCCTGCTGAAGAATGTGATCCAATGGAAGAATGTGTTCCAATGGAAGAATGTGTTCCAATAGAAGGATGATGGCTTGCAGGTCTGTTTTGACTTTGTTATGTTGTAGGTAAAGAAGATGTCTTTAATGTAAGATAGCTGATGCAGGTTTTGACATGTCACATATGGTAATCTAATATATGTGCTCATATATGTTATGAAAGATTTCTGTTAAGTACGTCTAGAATTGAGGCTTCATGTCACATAAGTAGCTGGCCTTTTCCTTTTAACTTCAAAATGTGGTATGCGTTTGAGTAGTGCTGTGTGTTGATGCAAAAATCATCATTGATATGTTAATTTCATCCTCCGGTTAATGCTTATTGATCGCGAGAAACAATTTACAATTGGATTAATCTTTGTGACACAATAGTAGTCTGGTGTGGGAAAATGGTCTCTTTGGGATAATTTCCCCCCTCCCACAATAGTAGCTCTTCTGGTTAATTCCTCCAAGCCTTTTCTTCAGTGTAGTTTTGTTATCCATATGTGGTCCTTGTGGTATTGTATCTGTAAGAGCATAGCTTTTGGGGTTAGAGCCTAGAAATATAGTAACAGATAGAATGCCCATAAGTTGTGAAGCATTGAAGTTACAGACTGAGCAAAGGATGGGGGAAGTGGTTAAAACTGGAAAATGCTACGGCTTGGTGTTTCTCTTCATCTGCTCTCATAGCAGGGCAGAAACAATCGGGCATTGCAAGTTTATGTCGAATTAATGCCTTTTCTTTGGTTGATTTGCAAACTGATGGTAATACTGTTCATTGAGTTGTACATGCTAAGAATCCCTGATTTTGGTTCCTATTCTGCATGTAAACATGCCGTTGAAGATTATTTGATGCTTTATTCATTATTTTTTGCATGGTGAGAGTAGAACTTAGATCCCAAGAACTAAATCCCCTCTTTGCTAACTCATATTTATTTGTCTAGCAATCCCATAGATTTCATTTAATGATCGATGAGAACTGAATTGAGAATTTGCTAGTAATGCATTTTGGAATTCAAGGGAGGGAATGCTTTTATCTTTCACTTTGTTAGGTGGGGTGTGGGATTTAGAAAAAAGAAACCAATACCCAGAAGAAGATTGCATCCGTTGGGATTTTCTCTCCTTGCTCATATCTATGCTTTCCTAAGACTTTGCTATTTCACTCCAAACTTTACAGTACTGAATCTGTAACTATTAGATAAAAAACTAAAATGCTTGGGCTGTCTACTGTGGAGCCGACATTGTTTACATACAAAACACAGTGGATGATATTTTGCATTTTCTTATTATTTATTATGGTCTTCAACGATTTGATCCTCATTGCAGATGAGTTGATTTGGATTTTTAAAGCAAGGGTGGATTAAAATTAAAAAGGTGCTAAATATGGGTGGTACGTCAGAGATTATGTGATAATATTTAGATTTTTAAACTTAAAAAATAACATAAATTATACAATTTAGAACTTTTAAAATTTTTTAAAAATCAGTTTTCATGTAAAAATTTATTTATTTTATTTTTCAATCAATAGTTAGAAATACGAGAGAGAGAAGAGTCATAGAATTCTAGTGAAGAGAGAGAAAATTATCGTTCAAGCCATTTCTGATAACTAAAATGAATTTTTTTGGTGTACATTGGTTAGATGAGATGGAAAGGGCTTGATGCTAGTTGTTTAAACCCATAATGTTGCTTGAAAAAACAATCTAAGTTGAGAAAAATAAATCTAATCCGGTTTAATTTCATGTTTTTGGATTTCTTTTTGGATATTTTAAGTTGATGGATTGGTTTATGGTTGTTTCAATAATGTTAATGAAGTGTTTTTGAGCTAAAATGACTTGAAAATTAAATTTCTTAGACAAAAGAGACGTTGCCTTGATTTTCAAGCTCGAAATCTAGGCCTATTGTTTGCATATTTATTTTCTAATATAACTCTTTTTAAAATATCAAAACAAAATAAAAATAAGCCCAGACATGTGGGCTCAAGCTTTAAGGCCCATCTAGCACACATAAGTTGTTTTTTTGTCCTTTTATGTTTTTAAATATATATGTTAGGTATAAACTTAATTAAAATAAAAAATTATTTTACCTGGTTAAGTTAAAGACCTAAATAATAGGTTTGACAAATTAAGTTATAACACTCGAGCTAATTTTTTTTTTTTTTGGTTTTTCTTATTTTTATTGATACTTCTTTGTAATGATTTTTTGTAAAATAACTTTTAAATTTATATTTCGATTAATATCACTCATTTATGATTTTTATTATTTTTTATTTATCATTTTTTAGAAAGACTTTTTTAAAATTATTTTGTGTGTATTTAATTTTTGAAGAGATTTTTTTGTTTCATTTATAATTTTTTTCTATCTTTTCTATAGATAAATTTACTTTTTAAAATAAAAATATTTTTTTTCAGAAGATATTTCTGATATGTATAGCCTTGCATATTTTTTTATTTAATCAATTTAATATGTGTCTATTTCTACTATAGTTTAATTAAATAAAAAAATTAGTAAATACAACAGAATAAATGTTTTGTCTT
>Ga0325410_1005277_pt1 | contig 14295 bp, 4 predicted proteins | sample PopdelMetagenome_16_FD_206182 | JGI IMG/M metagenome (GOLD analysis project Ga0325410, IMG submission 206182) | Populus deltoides microbial communities from Bellville, Georgia, United States - Xylem-PdIQD-R3 | ecosystem: Host-associated > Plants > Phyllosphere > Stem > Wood/Secondary xylem... | reverse complement strand
ATCCCCAACCACCCCCCCCCCCCCCCCCCCCCCCCCCCCAAAAAAAAAAAAATCCCCTCTAAATAGGTGTGCTTAAAACAACTCATTCGTGTATACCTCTCTTTTACAAACATAACTCTATGTTTCAATTTATATACTTGTTAACTGTATATTAAGTTGGGAAAAGAACTCACAATCCACAAATTCCAATTCTTTTTTGTTTTTGTGCAATTAAGATGAGGGTCAACCAATCAACAAACTAAGCAATCAATCATAATAAATCAACACAAAGATTGGAAAAACCTGATGAGAGAAAAAACTATAAGACTGTAGTCCACTTAAAAACTTTCGATATTATGGGTACACAAGTGTTCTTTCTAAGTTAAAACTAAAATCTACAACATAAATCATCAATAACAACATATTATTAGAATACATCAACAATAAAGAGAAACAGTCGAGAAGAATCTCACAAAACTGACAACCATGCTTCTGTGAAGAACAAACCAACTTAGACACCCTTGATCTTTAATCCAACCGTAAGATTTAGGTGTTTAAAATATTATGTCAAAACTTCTTCTTGAACCAACGATCAATTAACTACTTATCAAAGTTTTAATCAAGTTGCCATACTCTCTCCTTCTCTTTGTATATGGTGTCCACTATCTTGAAAATAAATCAAAATTAACTTTTTATGCCTCTTTATGCCTAGTCATCTATATGGCCTAAAAGGCTTTAAGCATTTGTCCCTTTTTTCCTTAGTTTACATGTGTTATGCCCTAAAGCCCTAAAGCAGGAGTGATCAAATCCAACAATTCCCTTCCTCCCAACTTATCTAGAGGGCTCCATCAAGTCTGCTTGCTTTTTACAAAACACAAATTTTTCCCTTGGTAAAGGCTTGATCATCATATCTAACACATTGTTATTAATATGAATCTTTTCAAAAAAAAAAATGACTTCATCTCTTTAACATCTCGTCTCCATTGGTATCTAACCTCAACGTGTTTTGATTAAAAATGAAAAAAAGAATACTTACTAAGATGGATTGCACTCTGACTGTCACCATGCAACACAAATTTCTCTTGCACTATGCCAAGATAAAGTAATAACTTTTTCTTTCATAGTAACTTTTTAACCCCTTCAGTAATAACAATGTATTCATCCTTTATAGTGGATAATGCAATATATTTTGTAACCTCCATTGCCATGAAACTGCTCCCTTGCAAAGGTCATTAAATATCTTAATGTGAACTTTCTAGAATCACCATTATCAACTCTATCTGTATTTGTGTATCCATCAAGCACATGTTTACTATTTTCAAAACATAATATGAAAGTACATTTGAGATACTTGAATATCCATTTCATTGTTGACTAGTGTTCTTTATTAGGATTAAAAAGAAATCATTTGATCACACCAATAACATGAGTTATATTTGGCCTTGTATAAACCATGACATACATCAAGTAACCAATTGTTGATGCATAAAGAACCTTATTATCATCTCATTTCTTTCTTCATCACTTGAAGAACACTATTTTGAACTTGTCATAAAATGGTTTACAAGTGGAGAACAAATAGCTTTTGTCTTGCTCATGTTGAATCTTTTAAGTACTATTTGAATATATCTCTTTTAAGATGGTCAAATCTTCCTATAATTCATGTCATGAGTAATGTTCATGCTAAGAATTTATTTTGTCGGTTCTAAGTTTTTCATTGCAAAAGACATGCTTAACTCTTCCTTCAAACTCTAGATTTTCTTAACATTATGGCTAACAATTAGCATATCATCTATATATAGCAAGATAATAATGAAGTTACCATTATAAAACCTTTTTATAAACACACTAAGATCATAAGTTGCCCTACCATGACCATACTCCACCATGAAAGAATTAAACTTTTTGTACCACTGCATGTTGTCTTTGAGTTACTTTTAACTCATACAAATTATTTTTCTTGTAAATTAGTTTTTTTTCCTTTCACTTCAAACCCTTCAAGCTACTCTATATAGATATAATTTATATAATTCTCTAACAATGAGCAATTTTTTTTAAAAAAATTTCAACCTGAACATCCGTTTGTTTTTGAGTGCTCTCTTTCCTTTAGAAAGCTTCACTAACTTGAAGATGTGGTTCTCATGCAAGCATTTCATCTCTTCTTACATGGCTTTCATGTAACATAGCTTCATAAAAGCATTTTGGCTCTCTCTTATTAGTGACTAACACATACTCATAAGGAGAATATTTGGTGGAGACTTGGCGAGGTCTAGTGGACCTCCTTAATTGTGGCTCATCTAGAGCTTATTGAATAACTTATTTAGGGTAACATAATTATCATCATCATTAACTGGTTCAGAATCATTAATTAATGGATCAAAAGGCAAACCGCCATTATCATCCTTTCAAGTTCCAATTCCTTTTCCTCTTTATGCAATTAAAAAGAGGTTAAATCAATCAACAAACTAAGCAAGTGATCACAATAAATCAACAACAATATTACGTGGAAAACCCCTCTGTGAGGAAAAACCATTGGATGGTAGTCCACCTAAAAGCTTCACTATCAATTATAATAAAGGGTACACAAATGTTATTCCTCAATTAAAACTAATAACTATAACATAAATCATTAAGAACAACATATTTTTAGATTACATCAAAATTAAAAAGAAAGAATTCTAAATAATATCACAAAACTGAGGGTCATGATTCTATCGAGAGCAAACTAATATAGACACCTCCAATATTTGATCCAACTATAAGATTTATCTATCAAAACTTCAACTCGATCCAATAATGAATCAAGTATTTATTAAAGTTTCAAGAGAGATTGCTCAAGCTACCATCTTCTCTCTTTTTTTTCTTTGTATGTGGTAGTCTTTTTTTTTTTTTCTTTCTATGTGTCGGCTATTAACTCGAAAATAAGCTAAAATTGACTTTTTATATCTAGTAACCTATATTAACTAAAAGATTTTAAGCCTTATTCTTTTTTTTTTATAACTATAGATGTCTGAGCCAGTTTACGCGCACTTCAACTAATCTCCCGAGATCTTGAAATTAATGATTATATAAATCTCCGGTGGCTATAAAATTTATCACACTTGAACTGATAACCTCTAAAAATCAAATTTAAAATCTGATAAAGTTATACTACATCCCTTTTGTCCTTATTCCTTTTTTCTTAGATTATTTGGTTATGTCACGAAAGAGTGACCAAACCATAATGATTGCACTTTCTAATTCCGTGCAGTGATATGCTTGGAGCTCAAAGTTATGCATATTCTAGAGGATATATACTACCCTTTCACAGTTTGTAATTTCATTAACAAAAGTTTTCAGTAATTTTTCTTCCATATACAGTGCCTTATAAAACTCTATAAAATCCTCAATATAGTTATCCTCCATAACATTGTATTCTTCTTTTAGCTCTCTGTTTTTGGCTCTGTTTTCCTCTGCCATGGCTCCCCCAAATGATCCTTCTAGTCTGCCTCTTAGAATTTGTAAACCGGAAAGTCTAGACAAATACTTCGAATTGTTGGATGGGAAATTCAGTGTAAAAGGTTTTCCATTGCTTTCTGAAGTTCCAAGCAACGTGGTTTTTGCTCCCTTTTTGTCTATTTATAAATCCTCTGATGCTCCGCTTGCTCTGCTCCAACGTGTCCAAGCTCTGTCGCACAAGGGCGGATTCCTTGGGTTCCACAAAGAGGCTCCGTCAGATCGCTTAATGAACTCCATCGGTAAGTTTACTGGTAGGGAATTTTTGTCCATCTTTAGATTCAAAACTTGGTGGTCTACCATGTGGATGGGTAGCTCTGGGTCTGATTTGCAAATGGAAACCCAATGGGTTCTCCTTAATGTTCCTGAAATAAGGTCTTATGTCATAATCATACCTGTCATTGATGGGAGATTTAGGTCTGCTTTCCATCCTGGAACTGATGGTCATGTCATGATTTGTGCTGAGAGTGGTTCTACTAAGGTGACAGCATCATCTTTTGATGCTATCGCTTATGTTCATGTGTCTGAAAATCCTTACAATATCATGAAAGAGGCCTTTAGTGCACTTAGGGTCCACCTCAATACCTTCAAGCTTCTGGAAGAGAAAACTGTCCCTTCTCTTGTTGATAAATTTGGGTGGTGCACTTGGGATGCATTTTATTTAGCTGTAGAGCCTGCTGGTATATGGCATGGTGTGAATGATTTTGTCGAGGGTGGTGTCTCTCCGAGGTTTCTCATCATTGATGATGGCTGGCAAAGCATCAATACTGATGATGAGAATCCGAACGAGGATGCTAAAAACCTTGTTCTTGGTGGAACTCAAATGACTGCCAGGCTTCACAGGCTTGATGAATGTGACAAGTTTAGGAAGTACAAGGGAGGGTCTATGTTGGGTCCTAACCCTACTTCATTTGATCCAAAGAAGCCAAAGATGCTTATCTTAAAGGCAATTGAAATCGAGCATGCTGAGAATGATCGCGATAAGGCAATCCAATCTCGTGTAACTGACTTGTCTCCTTTTGAAACTAAAATTCAGAAGTTGAAACAAGAACTGGATGTTATTTTTGGTGGAGAAGAAAAGAGTGTTTCCAGTGGGAGTAGTGGAAGTCGTTCTTGCAAGGCTGAAAGTTATGGCATGAAAGCTTTCACGAGAGATTTGAGGACAAAGTTTAAGGGTTTGGACGATATTTATGTGTGGCATGCTCTCTGTGGTGCCTGGGGTGGTGTCAGGCCAGATTCTACTAATCTGAATTCAAAGATCATTTCTTGCAAACTGTCTCCTGGTCTGGATGGGACAATGGCTGATCTTGCTGTGGTTAAGATCGTTGAAGGTGGTATTGGTCTTGTTCACCCTGACCAAGCAGGCGATTTCTATGATTCTATGCACTCCTACCTTGCCGACGTTGGCATTACAGGAGTGAAAGTAGATGTCATTCATGTAAAACTTCTTTTCATAGATATCATCTATTTTGTTCTTTTCTGAGTATTTGGATATTCTATATTAGATTGACTTAATTGTTTTGTGTATCTAAGTCTCAATTGGCAAATGCAGAGCCTTGAGTATGTTTCTGAAGATTATGGAGGCCGTGTTGAGCTTGCAAAGGGCTACTACAAGGGCCTGTCAGATTCCCTGTCAAAGAATTTCAAAGGATCTGGACTCATTTCCAGCATGCAACAATGCAATGATTTCTTCTTCCTTGGAACAAAGCAGATATCCATGGGAAGAGTAGGCATGAAAGTCTAACCAAATGATCTCCTTTGTTCTTTTATATTTGCTAGAAAGTTGTTATTTTTACCATGGAGCTTGACTCCTTTTTGCTACAGGTGATGACTTCTGGTTCCAGGATCCAAACGGAGATCCGATGGGAGTTTACTGGCTGCAAGGGGTCCATATGATCCATTGCGCCTACAACAGCATGTGGATTGGTCAGATCATAAAACCTGACTGGGATATGTTCCAATCTGACCATCTGTGCGCCAAATTTCATGCTGGATCGAGAGCTATTTGTGGAGGACCTGTATATGTGAGTGACTCGGTGGGTGGGCATGATTTTGAACTCCTCAAGAAACTTGTTTACCCTGATGGTACCATTCCCAAGTGCCAAGATTTTGCCCTACCGACAAGGGACTGCCTCTTCAGTAACCCTTTATTTGACAAGAAAACAATTCTCAAGATTTGGAACTTCAACAAGGTATTCATTTATTTTGTCTACAAGGACTTGGATAAAACAATGTTTTATTATTTTGGATATATAGTGGCTGTCTATATATTCTTTGTTTTCCATATAGTTTGTAAATGAATAAAAAAATATTTATTTATTTTGTATTAAATGTTTTTTTACTGAGGTGGGTTTTAATTGTATAATAAATTAAGTGAAAGTTATGATGGATTGACTTTTTTAAGTGAGTTTTTTAATATTATTTTATGAATATTTATAATATTAAAAAAATAGAACTTAGAATTTAATATATTAATGAGATTATTTTCTTTTTGAATTTATTTTTTTAATTTTTAAAATTAATTTTGATATTTGTGATTTTTAGAATAGAATTAAATAACAATTATTAAATTTAATTTAAAATATAATTGTTTTATTAACGATCGTAATATTAAAAAATATAATGTTTCATTATAATTTTTCAAGTCTAATAAATTTATTACTACAAAAAAATATAAAAATATAAAGTATTTTTTTATTTACCTTCACTTTTTATTCTGTTATGCAGGTGTATATTCGAGGTGTTATCTTATAAAAATAAACACATTAATTACAGTATTTTCACACCTGAAAACAACTCTTTATTTCTTTTTATTTATAAACAATTATTTTAACACTGTTTCCATACCCAACATGTCTCAAATAAACAACGATATTTCTTTATATGGTGTTAGCCAAATTGTTTATTAAGGATAAGGTTATTGATGTAAAATGGAACTAAAATGGCATGTTGGGCTTCGCAGTATGGAGGTGTGATTGGAGCTTTCAACTGCCAAGGAGCTGGATGGGACCCCAAGGAGCAAAGGATCAAGGGCTACTCAGAATGCTACAAGCCACTGTCTGTTTCTGTTCATGTTACCGACATTGAATGGGACCAGAAGAAAGAGGCTGCTCAAATGGGTGAGGCTGACGAGTTCATCGTCTATCTCAATCAGGCAGAGGAACTGCTAATTGTATCGCCAGAATCTGACGCAGTTCAAATTACCATCCAACCATCTACATTTGAGATCTTCAGCTTTGTGCCCATCAAGAAGCTAGGCGGCACCGGTATCAGTTTTGCTCCTGTTGGGCTGGCCAACATGTTTAATAGCGGCGGCACAATTCAAGAAGTGGAGTATTTTGATTCTGAAGCGGAGACTTGTGTAAAGATTGAGGTTAAAGGCGGAGGGAGTTTCTTATCTTACTCAAATGCATCTCCAAAGAAGGGTTTCTTGAATGGGGCTGAGGCGGCTTTTGAGTGGCTGGATAACGGCAAACTGGCCTTGAATCTCCCTTGGACTGAAACCGCTGGTGGCGTATCTAATGTTGCTTTTCTTTTTTGAAGTCTCACAACTTGTTTAGACGTACAAGTTTGAAGCCATGTCGACTAAGCATCTAAAATAAACCAGATTTTGAGTGTAGTAATTTGATTTTAAAGTGTTTTTTTTATTTGAAAATAAATATTTAAAATATTTTTAAAACATAAAAATAAACAGATTTTTCATCAATAAGAGAATCTGTATTACTAGACAATCCCTCTACTTTTTAGGCTCTTAATCCACCCTCACATGGATATAAATCTTATTAACTTGATGACTTAATGCCCACTAAATAAATTAATTTCAATGAATTTTACTACTTTTTAAATATAGAAACCGTAAAAAATAAAACTGAATGGCAGGATTTATTATGATATTAGTGTTATCTTATGAAAGGAAAATATAATACGCCCTAATTCTAATCTTCCATTGCAATCCTAGCAATGCATAAGTAAATTAATAAAAAAAAATCTATAAAAGTCATGTCCATGGTAGTAGGGTTAGCAAGTTAACTTGGTTTAAGATGAAATTTTTTTATTTTAATTATTATTTTTTCAATTCGTTCTTCCATTGAGTTATTTGATAATTAAGCTTTATAGTTTTAATCAATTTACTTTTGATAGGGTTACCTCGGTATCACAACCAGATCGTAAACTTTGTATGCTAATCTAGATGGGCTCGGGTCAAGTTTTCTTGATCTTTTTTTAATTATATATATATTTTTTAATTTCATCCATCTATATTTTATTTGCTAGAAATTAAGTTTTGAATTTTTTTTATTTTTATTTATATAAAGTGATCAAGTTTTCATTTAATTTATATTTTATTATCAAATAAGATTCTTCATCATTTAATTTTTTTAAAATGATTTTTTTAATTTTATCCTTCAGCATTTGATTTGTTAGAAATTGGTTTTTGTATGTCCATAATCACAGGTTACTAAGTTTAGTTTAATTCAAGTTTTTTTTGTTATTTTTTTTAATTATTTTTTTTGTTTTGCTCTTGAACATTGTGTTGTTTGAAAATTAAATTTTATAATTTTATTTAATTTACTTTTAACAAGGTTACTCTAATATCACGACTAGATCACAGATTTAACATGCTAAGCCAGATATATCCAAGTCAAGTTTTCTAATTTTTTTCATTAATAATTTATTTATTCTTATTATTACAATTAATCAAACTTATTAAACTTAGCAAAACCCAACCAAGCAACTTATATCTCAATTTATTTTTTTTAAATGTATGCATCATCGGACTCCGTCCATCTAGTGTTTTCTATAAATGAACAAATTGTCACTTCTGACGCCCCTACCGCGCCCGTCCGCAGAAGAGGTTAACAAGTACACTTTCGAAGCTGTAGATATTTTCAGTGAATGATGACTGAATTGGAACTTTTAAGCACACAATTTTACTTGGCCAATATCTATTTGCCCTATTTGTTAAGACAGTATTTGCTCAAATCTCGAAACGTCTAGGATCATAGTCCGACAACATTGTTTTGACATCATCATACTATCGTGCCGGCATCCTTGACATCCTTAACAAATGCAATTGGGCAATCGAGGACACAATCAACGTGGGGGGGCACTTGATTAGAATGAGAAAAAAAAAAATTATCCTAATGTTTTATAAAGAACGAGATTGGATGGATAAAAATTCAGATTGGATCAAAACATAATAAAATTTAAAATGCAAGTATAATACTCGCAACAACTAGTAATTTCCTCCGTATGTTAATAATATTTTTTTACAAAATTAATTTGAAACTTTAAAAAATAATAAAAATATATCTTGCTATTATTTGGAAGAATAGTAATAGTTATTAGGTACTCAAAATAAATTAAATTAAAAAAAATTAAGTACACACCTAACTATGCCTATTCACTTTGATACCTTAATTTTTTTTTATCCTTTAATACTGTATTTTTTATAAATTGGTTATGGTAATTTATTTTTATGCTTGCATATGGGTGCCTTGCAATATAGAGGGATATTTTTTCACTCGGTTTAGCAAAAAAAGATTCAATTTTATTAATTTATAAAAATTGGAGCTTTATGGACCAATTTTGAAGCTTAAACAAATACTAAATCCCTTATTTTGCTAACATCAAGGACTAATTTGCACGGTCAAGTGAAGGTTTTTTTTCAATCACTCCATTTTTTTTTCTAATTTGATCTTTCAAATTAACTTTATTTGATATTTGACTTGGTAGTTTATTTTAAATGCCTAGATATGAGATTCTTACAATGTCAATGATAAATTTTAGTGTACGGTTTGATAAAATAAAATATATTATATTTATGTTAAGCAATTAAGAGGGACCAAAATTGAAGCCCAGACAAATATGGTAGACTAGGGTAAACGGGCAAGGTAACTTGGTTGGTGCATGCATATGCTAGCGCGGGGAGACCATCCACCACAAACAAGTGGTGTGTGAGGTTTATTTTGGTGGCCGAATACAACTATTCACCAATGAGTTTGATTCGTCATGGCACAAACTTCATAATGAGGTAGCGCATGTAACATCTTGAATGGTGGTCTATTTGTTTTCGTTCATCCTCCCTCTTTTCTCTCTCATCTACTCGGAACTCACACCACCCTAAAAAACATGAAAGTGTCCTGACATTTTATTTTTTTCATTCTTTTTATTGATTTTTTTTTCTAATTTCTCCCCTCGGTATTTGGTTTTATTTATTTCTTATATTAATTTTGGATCTTATTCTTTTGATCGCTATTTTTTATTTGAATCATTTTCTTAATTGATTTTTTTTTAATTTCATCCCTTAACATTAAGTACTTTTTTTGGGTTAAATTTGGTCTTTATTTTTTATTGCTATTTGTTTTATTTTAATTGTTTTCTTGATTTTTTTTTTAATTTTACCCATCAGTATTTAGTTGAATGAGAATTTGACTTTATTATTTTTCCAGGTTTACCTTTCAAGAGATAATTGTAGCCTTATGACCTAAGTTACGTGTTTGAAAGATTACTCGAGTTGACTATCAACAAGAAATTAGACATCATGCATCTCATTTTTAATTAATTAATACTTTTTTCTGAGTTTTCCCCAAATTAGCGCAGTGGGAAAACTTATTTCTCAAATCAATACAATTGAGAAAATAATTCTCACTCTAGCACACAAATAATAGTCGCACTTGCACTTGTATTAAATGGGCAAACTTATAGGACACACATATACTACATGTGCGTTAAAATACTAGCCACTCTCGTCTCAACCATTTCAGCTCCCTATCCAGCAAACACACAATTTAACAGACACAAAAACAACAATAGTTGAAGCCAACATTTCATAGAATCATAAAAACAACAACAATAGCCAATAACCAACATAAACACCTAATTTCTATAGCAAGTAAATTTATAATTAAAAAAATTAATCTCAACACCAAAATAATTCATTGCAATAAAGAATATCAATTAAATTACATGGTTAAACATCTGACAAATTAACATGTCGATGGGCTTACACCATCAAAATCACGAGCATGACATCATGATGCATGAACACGGTCATCCTCCTCTACTGTATTGTCGAAATGATGAGCCTCCATAACCTCGTCAAGTGAAGAACAACACGATGAGAACCAAGTATTGAAAACATTGTGCACATCATCGTTGGTATCGTCATGAAATGTGGTTGCAGCTCTCTAGCCCTCGTGTATTAAAAAAGTCACCTAATATATTAGAAAAGAACATATTATCATTTTTAAGATATAAATAAGAATTTTATTACATGTTAAAAAAAATAATCCAAAAAAAATTAATCCTTTCATACCAATCTATTATATCTTGGTGCAAGAGGCTTATAATTCTCCGGATTATGTGTTGGTTGACACGCAGTGTCAGATGGACTTCTAGTAACACGCCCATATGATGATGTTATGAATCACTTTGTTATGTTCATATACCAAGACATGTAAAGATATAACTCAATAGGAAGATATAACTCTGTAAATATGTGATATCTCATTGCATGCCACAAATTGATATATTGTGCATGAACCACTGACCAATCATCTTCTTCTTTACCCCAATGATTAACAACATGCAAGTCATCAAGTGTGTCAACATCATTAGGTATGTGTTGATGCAATCCAAACTAAAGCATTACCCGATTAGGATAATACACCTTAACTATGATAAAATAATGTATAGGGACCACTGATAGCCATAAATCACTTCCCTCCATATATAATAGAGATGCTCTTCCAATCAAATTATCAGTTTAAGGTGTTTATATCACCTATGAAACCATAAAAATATTTATAAAAAACATTCACACAAAAAATAAAGTTAAATAAAAAAATGAATAATTGACTTCAAGCATACCCGGTGAGGCTTATGTGAATCCAACTCGTCCTGATAAAACTCAAGAATATGAGTGGGATTTTGTGTAAAACTCTTCGACTTCTCTTAACCTAAGTAACATGTTCAAGACAATTAATATAGATAATTTTTTTTTTATAGAAAACTTAAATTTAATAATGTGTTTATAATTATTATTATTATTATCAAGCTCCAATTAACATTCATCTTCCTGTAATCGTGTCAAGCATCTAATTTCTTCAAAAATCAGGATGACCAATGTGAAGATGCTCTCACGATCATAACTTTATATTAGCAATAAAAAAATAGTAAATATTTAAATTAACTATATTTAATTAATATAATATCAAATTATACCTATAGAAACAGTAAATATCCGCCGATTTGTTTCCTTTCTGACATGCATGCATGGTAAAGCCAACGATACAAATATGCAACTATCGTCGATCTCCAACTATAGTTACAGATGCCAAAACGTTTTCTAAAAGTGGTAGAAAGTAACATGAAACTGCATTACCTATCAAACCGGTGAAAATCATGGCCCGAAGCATATGCATCATGCATGCTCTAGTATAATAATGCATTACAATCTCTATAGTGCCTTCTGGTGGGGTCTCAAGACTCTCATTTGACCATGTCAACCTAATATAATTCCCTTTATATCCTTTAGAAGGAGGCACTTTTCCCAATAGAGGAAGACATAAATCTTCATATAACAGGAGTTCCATTTATCAGAAGGTTAAATAACATGGCAACATCTTGTAATGTCGGTGTCATCTCTCTAACATAAAAATAAAATGCGTGGGTTTCTCGCTTTCACTGCTACACTAATGCTATAATCAAATTGTGATCAATATTTATACCTCATAGGTGGTTGATCTATAAAAATCCAGCCTTGATGACATATAGATGAACACAGTCATCTAGATCCATCGAGGCATGATGACGAGGTTTCATCAGACCACCCTGAGATTCTCATGAAACAAATATGAACATAAATATTAACAACATTTATAATTTATCATATGACCATGTTATATATATAAAAAATTAACTTACTTGTTGAGCCCAAATATCCTCGGATCAATGCTTATGTTGCAATCGCATAATAAAAAAATCATCAGGACCTGAAAATAATAAGGGCTCCTTCTCTCATATGCTACAACATTTTCTCATAGATCTACCTCCCCTAGTTCATACCATGACATGTACTTGTGTCGAAATGTTAAAAGATATAGAGTTAAAGGATAAAAAAATAACTTAACATGGAGATATAAAATAAAAGTCTCAATTCAAAATAAAAGTTTTCACATTTACGTTATCCACTTTGACATGTTTTTCTATTATGATCAATTACATCGCATAAGACAAATCTATTTTATGTATGCCACTCTCTGACATCCATCTCGTTATACAAATGAGTGGATGTGCGTTAACCCTTTTCAACTCTCCATCTAGTTAGACATCCTTCTACTCGTGGCCTAATATAACCAGACCTTGATGGAATATCAAGTAAGGGTTTAAAATAAAAACCATACAAATTTTTATAAATGGTGTTAGAAAATAAAAGGTTAATAAATTTTTCAAAGTCAACATGTCGCATTGTACAACATGCAATGAAGTGTGAACATGGTCAATGATATAATTGTCATTTACCACAATAACACATTCTTTGATTAAATCAAACCATTCATCGAAACTTTCTTTGACTACCAATTATTATGGGCATCTCAACTTCAAAAACACCATCTCAAATATTAAATATACCTGGATCATGTGATCTTGATTTTAATGCATTAACAATAAGTTCAACAAGCACTTGTAGAGGCCACAATACATCACAACTAATAAAATCATTAACTATAGCTCTTTGATCAACAAAATAGGTATTGGTAATAAAAAAAAGTTATTTGCATTATAACCATTACAAGCAAACCATGAACAATTTTCAAGACAGTTTTGAAAATCTTTGACAAATTAATGGTCATATATTCATAACGATAACCACCATCATATAAGAGAGTCAATCTTTTTGGTTCAATAAGCTATTCTTTGATTTGATCATTTCTGTCAACCATATCATCACACATAGTAACAAAATTCCATCTCGAAGGCTCTTGACACATTTTATTTAATAGTTTTTTCAATGCAATACCATGAATCTTTTGTTGAAATTACTCATAAAGTGGTGAGAACTGTCGCACCCGACATCGCGGCGGCCCTAAAAATAATTCTCTCGAATTATGGAAAAAAAGAACAGATTTCTGGCATCTGGTTCTTTAAAGGGAAGAGGTCTTGTTTGAGGAGTCGCCACCTAGTATTATGGTCACTAGGAACCCTAACTGGTCAACAGAGATTCTATGACTCGGGATTGGTTACGTAAAAAGGAAGATATTATCACCCCTTAAACGTTCTGCCTATGACAGACTGCATTGTTAATTTGTCTTAAATTGCTAAATATTTATTAGTTTATGCTATGATGATTTGTTTATAATATTCCTGACTCTGGCGCCAGTGAATATTCGAGCTCAAATAATTCCAACTCTGGCGTTGGTAAAAATTCGTAGCTACGAAAAAAACAATTAGATCAATATTTTTTATTCCTTACTTTAGCGCCTAGTGAATAAATAAATAAAAATAAATTGATTTTTACGCATGCACATATTTTTTTTATTTTTTCTAGCTAAATAAAATAAAATACAACGAATAAAAATAATATAAATTTAAGCCGGTATTTTTATTCCTGATTCTGGCGTTAGTGAATAAACCAATAAATTTACATTATTTTTATTCATCCATACACATTTTTTTTATTTTTTTATTTTTTATTTTTTTGGCTGGGCCCGGTCAGCCCACATGGACTGGGCTAGACCCAGCCCGGCCCGGTCACTGGCCCAAGCCAGTGACCCGGCTGGGCCAAAGCACGCGTGCGTGGCACTGTTCGAAGGCAATTAA
>Ga0325410_1005276_pt1 | contig 14296 bp, 12 predicted proteins | sample PopdelMetagenome_16_FD_206182 | JGI IMG/M metagenome (GOLD analysis project Ga0325410, IMG submission 206182) | Populus deltoides microbial communities from Bellville, Georgia, United States - Xylem-PdIQD-R3 | ecosystem: Host-associated > Plants > Phyllosphere > Stem > Wood/Secondary xylem... | reverse complement strand
ATTTTGATTGTGATTCTAGAGTTTTTTTTGTTAATTTATTGTTTTGTTGTATTGGCATAATTATTGAATTGTAATTGTTAATGTTGAATTTACCTTAGTATTAGTAATTGAATATTTTGGAATAATTATTAATTTTACTCTATTATTGCATGATTTATGTTTAATTTTTTTCATTAATTTTAATTGTTAGTCTACAGTTTTTTTTATTTATTGAATATATTTTATTGTTATATTGGCATAATTATTATTAGTTAATTTGTAGAATATTTATTGTTAATGTTGAATTTACCATAGAATTAGTAATTGAATATGTTGGAATAATTATTAATTTTACTCTATTATTGCATGATTTGTGTTTAATTTTTTCCATTTATTTTGATTGTTATTCTAGAGTTTTTTTTGTTAATTTATTGTTTTGTTGTATTGGCATAATTATTGAATTGTAATTGTTAATGTTGAATTTACCTTAGTATTAGTAATTGAATATTTTGGAATAATTGTTAATTTTACTCTATTATTGCATGATTTATGTTTAATTTTTTTCATTAATTTTAATTGTTAGTCTACAGTTTTTTTTTTATTTATTGAATATATTTTATTGTTGTATTGGCATAATTATTATTAGTTAATTTGTAGAATATTTATTGTTAATGTTGAATTTACCATAGAATTAGTAATTGAATATGTTGGAATAATTATTAATTTTACTCTATTATTGCATGATTTATGTTTAATTTTTTCCATTTATTTTGATTGTTATTCTAGAGTTTTTTTTAATTTATTGTTTTGTTGTATTGGCATAATTATTGAATAATTTGTTGAATTGTAATTCTTAATGTTGAATTTACCTTAGGATTAGTAATTGAATATGTTGGAATAATTAGTATAGATTGGGTAAATTGGTTGTGGCTATTGTTAATATGTGCAGGTTTGTGGATTTGGGTAGTATCCGGTATAGGGGAGGTGCTGTCGAATTTTTTTTTTACATTTGAATTTAATTATATAATTATTTGTATCAAATTGTGTAGATGCGTAGAACGAAAACCAGAGCTGGTCGCTCAGGTGCGGTCGCAGCTAGTTCGTCTAGCAGCGAGGATGATATTTCCTTAGGTGCCTTTCAAGAAGAGGCACCTACACCACCTGCGCCGTCAACCGATGCTGCCTCTTCCAGCGGTACTTCACAGCGTAGAGGCGGCGTGCCTTCGCTGTGGAATCAATTTACCCGCAAGTACGAGGCACAGTGGAAGGACGACCTTTCAATGTAAGTTTGTTAAGGTTTTAGTTTTTTTTAAAAAAAATTACAACATAATTTATCAAGTAATCACTATTGAATTTATTTCATTTATTTTCAGGTTCACAAACATTGAAGCCGCCCGAGTAATATCATCGGCGTTTAAATCGTCGATGGAGATTCCATTGTTTCAATGGAGTCAGATATCCAAGCATCCTGAATGGATGCCTCAAATCAATGCATGGTTTGACAGATTTCAGGTTGGTGTTAATTTATAATTTTCAGCTTATTTCTAATAAATTATTAATATAATTGTAAATAAATTATTATTTTTATTTAAACTTGTTTATTTATACACAACACAAATTCTGCTGGGACAGTGAGCATAACACTGTTGTGAGGAGGGTGTGGGAAAATTACACGGCAACTAAGTAAGATCGAAAACAATACAAGATTTTTTTTAGACAAAAATTTATGTTTCAAAATGTAATTTTTGGTTGCGTGAAGTAGGTTGCGTGATTTTTGGTATGAAGCACAAAAACGGACAAAAACAACTGCAAGGGATAGGGGTTTCCAAGGCTGGAATGATGTTGCGGTTTGGAGGGATTTCAAACCGATAGACATCCCAGAAGATATATGGCCGCACTATCTTGAGTACGTGACGTTTGAGCGGTTCACACGACACTCACAGTGCGGTGCTGGCAACCGGAATTGGCCAATTCATGGCTCTGTGACAACTCACACTGGCGGCTCCGTTCCATTTGCTGCACATGCGAAACGGATGGTAAGATTAATTTAAATGAAATATATCGTTAAATTAAGTTGTTGTTAATATATCTTTTTTCATTATAGACTGCGTCTCTTGGACGTGAGCCGAGCCCGATGGAGCTGTTTGTGGAGACGCACGTGCGGAGTCAAGACCGTCAAAAGAGGGCGCAACAGTTCGTTGATAACTGTGCTCAACATTTTGTGGTATGTTTGTTCAACCATTTTACTTTCTAAGTTATTATGTTTATTGAATTGAATATGATGATTACTTTTTTTAATTTTAGGAGACTTATAATAATCGGTTGAAGGAAGGAGAGATACGGGGACAATATTTTGACCCATCCGGAATTTGATCCGGATTTGTGGATGGAGGTTGGATTGTCAAGTGGACCCGATAAAAATCGGGTTTACGGGCTCTCCAACACTACGACCGACAACTTGCGGTCGACCCGTAGTGTTTCAACCGTTGGGAGCTCTCAATCAATTTCGAGCTCCCAATCTAAGGAGTTCGTGGCCTTGCAGCAACACACGGCTCAGCTCACCGATAAATACGACCACCTATCAGTGGAGTACGCATAATTCAAAGCGTCTCATGCACAACAAAGAGCGGAGTGTGAGCAAATCAAAGCGTCTCAAGCACAAAAAAAAGCGGAGTATGAACAACAAAAAGCAGCTTATGAATAGCTTCGCGAAATGGTCATAAACATGGCAACATATAGTGGAACATGTGCGCCTAATCTTTTTTGGCCGTTTAACCACCAGCCTCCTCCTCCAGGATCTCCTCCTCCTCCTCCAGCTCCACCTTTATATTAATTTTTAATAAACATTATTTACCTTTAAAACTTCATTTAATATTTTTTTTTGAAACATATTCAGTTTGTAATGAATATTATTTAACTTTGATTTTTTTTATGTTTAATATAAATTTTATTTGCATAATTGGTTTTTATTACCATTAATTTATATAGTTTTATATTATATATTCTATATAATTTTTTAAAAACAAATTTAGAAAAAACTATGACCAAGGGTTTTACTGACGGAATTAATCCGTTGGCATCTGATAGTAGCATTCACCGACAACCTTACCGACGGAATTAATCTGTCGGCATTTGACAGTAGCTGCCACACTTATCGACGAATTTACAAACGAATATATTCGGTCGGTATTTTATATACTCACCGACAGAATAAAAATCCGTTGGTATATTTCAAGCGGGAATCTTTTTTTTTGGCGTGCAAATTCTGTCTGTAAAACCATCGGCAAATGGTTTTTTTGTTTTGCCGACTGATATAGCGACGGAATGGGGAATCACCGATGAAAGTAAAGCCGACGGATGTAATCTGTCGGTGAGGATGTCGGTAAATAAATCACCGACGAACTTCTAATCACACACCGACGGAATATGTCCGTCGGGAAAACTATGAAATCTTGTAGTGAAATAACTAATTATTTTCAAGTCATAAATAACAATGGTTATTTTATTTTAATTATTTTAAATAGTTTATTTTATTAGTTAAAAAAACTCATTAATTTTTTAATCTTGTAATAAAAATAAATAAATATTTACCTTTCAAAACTAATTCATGCATTCTTAGTGAACATAGTTATTTTATTTTAAAAAAATCCACTCTTTATTTTTAATTTTTTTAAATATTGAGTTATTTTTTTCAAGAAAAAAAATTTAATTTATTTAATTTCACTTAATTAGTTTTACAAATGAAATAGGGGTTTAACATTTGAAACCCCAGAACAAAAACTAAGAAATTCAACAACTCATTTTCTCTTCTCTTCACTAAGTAGTCAGCCTTCCCCTAGGAGGATAAAGATTCCTCATCTTGGGCGTGGCTCCTCTTCTCCATCTCTGGCACATTGCCATGTGACTTGCAGGTTTTTGTTTGTGGTTCAAAATAAACCCTCTGAATATTTTTTTATATAAGATCTGGAAAATGTTTGATTTACGTCTCTTGTGTACGAAATTTTAGGGCATCATGGGTGCTTGGAATTTTAGGTAGCTGGGTCTATGATATTTAGACAGGATATTTGTTTTTAGGGCTTTTGTTTTAATGGGCTCTAGAGTTTTTTTTTTAGATAATTAGCTTCTGTTTGGTTTGGTTTTGACCATTTAAAAGATGTAATATATAGAAAAACAATATTCCAAGTCGAAATAAATTATGTGTATTTAAAACTAAAGGGAAACGAATAAGAGTAGTTTGGAAAATATGCACTTCAATGTTTTTTTTTTTTTTCCTATAAGGTTATGACAACCCATTAAATAACAATTTTTTTTTAAAAAAATCTAATAATACTAATTAAGAAAATAAAATAAAAATAGAATTCTAGAACACTCATTTTTAAATGACAGTTGGTTAATTAAATAAAATTAATAAATTCTAATAAATCTTACAAAAAAGTACCAATAAGTTCAGCTGTAATAAAGAAAAGACAAATCAATTCTATCTTTTTTTTTAAAAAAAATAAGTTCATCTTTTCAATTATTTTTCTAAAAGAGTTCAATTTCTTTATTACTTATTAAAATGTCCCTTTAAGAATGAAAGTTTTATTTTTTTTTCCTTTAATAACCTGTTTTTAATCTCAATTTTGTAATGTTCTTTTACAAATTTCTCCAAGAATCCTTCATAAATTTCAAGTGACTTTGTTTAAACCCTCCAAGACTCGGATGAAGATGACAACATCAAGAAATTTGGCCCTACCTCAACTAAAATTCCTGCATTTACAAAACACCACGTTGATGATATTGGCATTATCATTAAACCTTGGTTTGATAGATTGGAAGTAACATGTGGTCCTAGACCCAAGGTTGATACAACTGTGTAAGTGTACCATGGGTACCTGTTTTCTTAAATCTTGGAATTTTGAATATTGATAACAGCCACTTTGGGAATGACTAAGCATATCTTTATAGAATGGTTTATAAAAAGAATATGGATATGTTGGGCTATAAAGAGAACATGGACATGTTGGGCTGAGATAGAAATGGGCAAGATGGTTGGGCTACAGATAAAAATGAGAATATAGGCCTGATGAGCTGTTATATCAACATGCAAAATGTATAGGCTGTCGCACGTGTGCTGCATCACGACGATTATCCACTTTACAAGGTTTTGGGTATCAAGAAATGAGGAAGACAAGAAATTCTTGTATTCTATAAGTGTAAAGAGGGAATGGGAGTCACCACCTAATATTTTGGTCACTAGAAATTCTAACTGGTCTCAGAGATCGAGTACGGGGACCGGTTGCGTAAAAGGAAGGTATTAACACCCTAAATACACCCTACCTAAGGTAAGCTGCATTGTTTGATTGTCTGATATAAACTAAGATTTTATTACTTTCTAATTATTGATCTAACTAAGGTAAAAAAAAGTACTCCTTAGTAAGGAAATTCTTATCTTATCGGGTAAAATTTAACCGTTCTAATGTCAACCAAATGAATCACTAATGTTTATTTAATATTAGAAATACATCTTACGTATAAGTTTATAACCCCTGATATTAAAATAAAACAAAGTATTTTTTTGAAAATTTTGAAATATTAGCCAAGTTCTCGTGACTTTAATAAAATGGTTATTAAAGCTAAAAATACGTGCTAAAACATATATATTTTTTTTAATGGAAATGTGATACATAAATTTCTATATTTTAGAGACTTAGTCGTATGCATGCAAACAAAAACATTTATTTTTTTTATTTTTTTGTGTAATTGTTTTGCAATGTTTCATCGAAAACCGGGTATTTTAATATCAGATTTACATTAACCTGAAAGTATTTTTTTTGGACTGTGCCAGACCCAGCCAAACCATTTTTTGGTCTAGGCCGGTGTTGTCCGTCCTAGTGAACACTGGAGAACGCTCCACTGTTCACATGTAACGTGAACAATGGAGAGTGAATTAATTCACTCTCCACTGTTGACTTTGCAAAAATAGTGGAGATGACAAAGAAGAAGAATAAGAAAAAGAAGAAGGACAATGAGAGGGGTGGGGCGGGGGAAGACGAATCAAGTAATGTTTCGTGGTGGTGCTGCTGCTAGTGGCGGCGGTGGCAGAATACGGCTGGAGATGGTGGTGTTGCGGTGGCTCTTCTTTTTTTCTCTTCTGTTTCTTTTTTGTTCCTTCTTTCTTCTGTTTCTGTTTTTGTTTTTGTTTCTCTCCTTCCTCTCCTCTCTTCCTTATTTGTTTTCACGTCTAAGATCTGGTGATGGTGCTGGTGGCGCTGGTGGTGAAGTGGCAGTGAAAAAAAAAAAGATTGTTGCTATTATTTTTCCCATCTATGCAGAAGCACATGTTTCTTCCTTTTCTTCACGGGTGTTGCAGCGAAACCAGAAGGGGGAAGAATATGGTGAGAAGCTGAGGAACTTGTCTCTCTTCTCACCTTATTTCTCTATGTTATCACTGTTTTTCTTCCCTTTTTTTCGTTCTTTTCTCCATTTTTCTTTGTTTCTCTTCCTCTAACTAGTTCTCTCTCTTTCTAGTCTTTGTTTCTCTTCCTCTCTAGTTCTCAAACAATTTTGTCCCCTCTCTATCAATGCCCCCTCTCTAAAATCTCTTTCCCTTTGTTTTTTATCCCCTGGTCTCCTATTTTTTTTCCCAAAATCTTTCCTTCCCTCAAACCTGTCTCATGTAAAAATATCCCCCCCTCTGTCTAATCGCCCCCTTCTCCAAAACCTCCCTCCTGGTATTTATAAGTGAGGGAGGAGAGGGGGGACCTTATCCCTGCCATGGCGCAGGGTAAGGTGGCTACCCTACCAATGCCTTGGCACAGGGTAAGGCGGTTGTAGGGTTCCCATTCTTCATCATCATGGCGGTAGGTGAAAAGGTGTGGATCGTGTCATGGTTTAGCCAAGTTAGGGGAGAGAGAAGGAGGGGGTGAGCGGGAGAAGAGGATTTAAAAAAGAAATCTTATCTTCCCCTTTTGGATGACCAAAGCGAAGAAGAAGCAAAACAATGTCGTTTAAAACGGCACCAATTCAAGCTCGCCACTTTTTTAAAAATGAACAGTGTACTGAAATAGTGTCATTTTGCATAAAACACGTCGTTTTATTTAACAAAAAATGGCGTCAAAACATGTCAAAGTCCAAATCAGTCAATTTTTTATTTGTTCAATCAAGTCCTTAATTGCAATTTTGATTTAAAAATCAGTTCAACTGCATCCTTACCAAATTCCAACATTGCCTTGATGTTGGCCACCTTTTTCACTTTAGTCCTTGGTTTTGAATTTGTGCAATTTGACCCTCAATTGATCAATAAACTTCTAATTTCCTCAATTTAGCCCCTGATTCAGTCAATTTCAATCCCTATATTTACATGCATTTTCCAGTTTGGTTCTTGGTTTTGGATTTATTCAATCAAGTCCCTGATTGGCCATCAAACTTCAATATTTATGCAATTAAGCTCCTGATTTGACCAAATTAACACTTAAAAATTGTAATTTGACCTTAGAATTTTAATTTCTTCCAATTAAAGCCTAAATTGACTTAAAAATCAATTCTTCTGGCAATCAACCCTCCATAAATTCAATTAAAACGTTCAATAAAATTTAATTGTGTCCATAAAAATCTGATTTTGGACTTTTCTTCCTCAAATTGAATTTTCTTTGTCAATAGGGCTCTCATCAATCAAGTATATACTATCAAATTTTGATCTTTGTATTTTTTAACCTCTTCAACCAATTTTTGGTCATTTTCTGGGCGCTCTGACATTCTCTTCTCACTGCTTAATATTTTTCTTCTGAATATATTTTTGATTTTTTTGTATTTTCTCCTTTTTCGTGTAGGGACCTAAAAATATGTAACAACATAGGCCATAGACAAGGATACACATTTTACTTCTTCTATGCAATTGAGAAGTGGGAAGAGATTACTCTTAAAAGGATATGGAATTCCAAAACCAGAATAGTTCAGACTCGGTGGACTCCTTTGATGAACGCATACGCGTGATGAATCAACGACTCTAGGCAAGCTTAGCATGGAAATCTATTGATGAGGCTAAGGCTTCTATGTTAATGGGATCCAAATTGGGAGTCATATGTCGTGATAGTGATGTTGCAATAACAGCTGAATTCCATAACGATATCGAAGGAGAAAAGGAGAACTAGAAGAGTTATACCTAGTAAGCTGGAGATTATTTGATCAGGTATTAGTCTTTTCCTATGATAATATCATGGAATGTCTGCGATCTGGGTTCCTTATTTAAGAGAAAATTTATTAAAGAGGCTATTAGAGATTATGGTATTTCTTTTTGTCTCCTTGTTGAAACAAAGGTAACCAATTGCTCTTCTGCTTTAATTAACTTCTTATGGCCTAGGCATTGTATTAGATGGGTTTTAATTAATGATATGAGTAAGTCTGGAGGTATGCTTTTAATGTGGGATGAGAGCATTTTTTTGGCAAAATCTATTAAATTCTCTAAATCTTGGATTTACATTATGAATCGACATATTAAAAATGATGTTGTTTTTGTTGTTATGGGTATTTATGCTCCTTGTTCTGATTCTGGAAGAAGAATTGTTTGGAATGAACTTTCTGAGCTCCACTTTGCTTTTATGGAATATCATTGGTTTCTTTGTGGTGATTGTAATGAAACCCAAAATGCTTTGGATAAGAATAATGGCTTCTATAACAGAAAAAGGTGCTTCTAATTTTCAAGACTTTACTTAGTCTTATGCCTTGATAAAGTACCCCCATTTAACCATCAGTTCGCATGGTTTAAAGGGAACTCAATAAGTAAACTGGATAAATTATTTGCCTACCCACAATGTATGGATTTATTTCCTAGTTTGAGACTGATTAGACTCAGCAGAGGTATGTTAGATCATTGCCCCTTTCTTATTAGAGAAGACTTAGTGAAATAGGGAAGGAAGCCTTTTAAAAGTCTTGATTGTTGGCTGAAGCACTTGAATTTTCACGTTGTTGTTAGTGATTTTTGGAAAGATATTGAGAGAGATTGTCTAGGTAATTATTAGATTCTCAAAAAGCTGAATGTGTTGAAAGGAAAATTAAAATGCTGGAATAAGTTATCCTTTGGTAATAAAGAACAAGTTGTGAAAGACCTGCATGCTTCAATTAATCACCTTGTGCATAAGGCTGAATCTGTAGGTCTTAGATTTGAGGAGCAAGGTAATCTCAGTACCTTGATTTCTAAGAGGTGGAAGGCTAACAGGAACTTGGAGTCTATCTAGAGACAGAAAGCTCGATTGAACTGGGTAACACTTGGGGATCGCAACACATGTTTCTTCTATATGTCAGCTAGGCTCCATAATAATAAGAATCACATCCAGAAGGTTATGCAGAATGAGATTTGTCTTAAACTCCTAATGAGATTAAGGATAGGGCATTCAAGTTCTTCTCTTAAATATTTATAGGGACCAATACTCACGGACCTTTATTGGGAAGCAATTGATTCAAGAAACTATTTTCAAGACAAGCTGATCATCTTAAACGAGTAGTAACAATTGATGAGCTTCATGATGTCATCTTTAATAATGATGGGATAAAGGCCCCAGGTCCACACGGGTTTAATTTCAAATTTTATAAGAAGAAATGGGGCTTGCTAAAAACTAACTTATTTATGTTAGTCTCAAAATTCTTTTGTACTTGCACACTACCTAAAAGATTAAATACTAGTTATATAACACTAGTTTCAAAGATTGTAAACTACAGAACCTTTAGTGATTATAGACCTATTAGTTTGATTAATAGGATCTATCAGATGATATTGAAGATACTTGCAAATAAAATGAGGGATGTTATAAGCTTGTGTCATTAGCTCCAACTAATCAGCTTTTCTTAAAGGCATGAACATCATGGATACTATTATATGTGCTAATAAGGTAATGGATTCGATGAAGTCCAAAGAAGTGAAGGGTTTTATCTTCAAACTTGACTTTCATAAAGCTTTTGACTCTATTTCGTAGGACTTTCTAGACAACATTTTAAGGTACATGAACTTTGGCTTATCTTGGCAAAAATGGATAAGGGCTTATATCTCTACGGTTTAGATGTTAATCTTAGTTAATGGTTCTCCGTGTCCTGAGTTTGGGGCTTCTTGTGGTATATGATAAGGAGATCTCATATCTCCTTTTCTCACATAATTGCTAAAGGCCTATCAGTCCTATTCAATAGAAGCTTATCGGCTAAGTTTGTTTCTAGTATTAGATTGCATGACTGTACAAGTATTTCACACTTATAATTTACAGATACTTGTTATTCATCCCAAATAGCTTGCAATGCTTGATGAATGTAAAGAGAGTTTTATGTCAATTTAGTAAGTGTTTGTGTTTGCAGGTCAACTTCCACAAAAGTTGCCTAACATTAATTAATTTTGATAAGGACTATGCTGCTGTAATTTTAAACTTCCTAATGTACAAAGGTGAGTCCTTACCTCTGAAATACTTGGGTCTTCCTTTGGGCTCTAATCCTAAACGAATCTCCACATGAAAACTTATATTGTTAACAATTAGAACTCGCTTACAATCCTAGAAGGGTAAGAAGCTATCTCTTGTTAGAAGAGTGTGCTTGATTAAAATTGTTTTATACTCTTTACCTCTATTCTACTTGTCAATTTTATATTTGCCTAAAATGGTTATGAAGCAAATAACTTTGCTATAAGTTAGATTCCTCTAGTCTGGATTGATAGATAGAAGGTGTATGTATCGTCTTACATGAAACTTGGTTATCAAGGAGAAGGATAGAGGAGGGTTGGGAGCGGGTTCAATCATTATGAAAAATACAAACTTGTTATTTAAATGGATTTGGAGATTGGGCTCAAGAAATGATGCTTATTGGAAAAAATTATTGTGGATAAGTATAAACCCCAATTCACTAATGGTATCCCCACATTGAAAAAGAAGTTATCCCCAATTTGATCAGGTATTATCTCTACCACTAACTCCTCAAACCCGACTGTTGATGCTCTAAGGAATTCATGTCATATGAGGCTTGACAATGGCTTTAAAATTAGATTTTAGAAGGACACTTGGATTGGAAGCATGCTGATATCTTTTGTCTTTCCTAAACTGTACAGAATTAGCAATTTCAAGCATGGGCATGTTGTTGATATGGGTTGCTAGGATGTAGACATATGGAGATGGAAATTCATTTGGAGTAGGCCTTTAAGGAAGAGGGAATCCGAGCAACACAATGAGTTATTGTGCATTTTGCACAATACTATTGTCAGCAAAAGCAAGGATGATCAGCTTGTTTGGGCTCTAAATATTAAATGGTTATTCTCAGTTAAAGGTTGCTCCCTCTTATTGGATAGATTTCTTTTTCCTGGTGGTTAGCAATAAAAAACTAATATTTGGCACAACTCCTATAATCCAAAACATGTGTTGTTAACTTTGTTGGCCTTGAATAATGGGTTACCTACAAGGGCTTTCCTTGTTGGTAGGAAAGTTATTCTTCAACATGAAGATATTTGCCTTATTTGTTTGTCTTACTTTGAATCTATCACTCATTTGTTTTTGCATTGCCAAAATTTTTGGTTGCTATGGATTAGCTTTGTGAATTAGCTAGATTTGGCTTGGTGTATACCATACTCTTTATATGATCTTATGCTCATTAGTATGGTCTTGCAAGAGGTAATCGACAAGACTTTAAAATTGACGTTTAGGGTGGGATATGCTATTTTATTCTCTAGTATATTTGGCAAACTAGGAATAAGATTGTCTTTGAGGGCTATACTCCTAATTAGAATTATGTGTGCCATCTCATTTTTCATCAGGTTGCAAGTTCATTACTAGAAAATCAAAGAATACAAACAAAAACACCGATGAATTGTTTTCGTTAATATTTTATAGTGATATTTACCAACTATATTTTTTCATCTCTAACTCTGTCAGTAAATATCAACAGAAATATATCATCGGTATATACAATATAATGACATGTAAGTTTTTACAGATGTCGTTATTGACATAATTATAGCTGGATTCAAACAGGCAAGCCAAACGGTGATATGTCAGTTATACCGACATGATTGCTAACGGATTGACATACGAAATAATTTCATCGGTAAATTAATTGATAATATTTAATATATGACCCGACACTCAACCCTTTTCTATCATTTTCCTATTTCTCATTCATCCTTAAAAAACCTCTGCAACCAAAAACAGCCCCCTTCCCCCTACATCCTTCCACAACTTTTCCAGTCACAACAACACTTTGTTTAACAACAACCGTGTTCTAATTGAAATTTTATTGTAGATTTTTCATCTTAAGTAAGCAAAGCTACCATTTTTTTAAATTTGAACACATTTTTAAAATGTTAATTTTTTTATTGTATATTTTTGTAGTGTGTGTGTGTGTGTATTTTGGGTGTTTACTTGTTTTATTATTTTTTCTCAAACAAACTTGTTGTATGAATTTATACATGTTATGGTTTATTTTAGATTTTATAAAATTGCATCTGTTTGTATATTGTTGAAACTTATGTCGAATTACTGACTTAGGTGTATTGTGATGAAATAAATAATGACTTGTTTTATTGGTTCATTTTATATTTTGTTAATTTTATTGTCGAGTTGTAATTTCCATAAATGTGTACAAATTAATTTGCATCTATGTAGATAATTGATAATGAATTAAGAGAAGTGTTAAAGTAGGTTGAATAATCTTGAGCTAAACCAATCTTTTGAAAGATTCCAACGAACCATTATGGGATAACTGCACAAATCATAGTAAATTATCTACCGTTGCATAGGTGCTTACCATCAAATCGGATTATAAGTTGAGTGAGGTCAGTTATTATAAAATTGTTGAATGGGAAAAAAACATTTTACCTGAAGAGAACAAGCTGAAATAGAACTTTTATGCTGCTAAGTCTATGATGAAACCCCTCAGTCTAGAATACTAGAAAGTTGACATGTGTCCATTCAACTTCTGCATGTTAAACTGCCTTGAAAATATTGAGCTGACCGAGTGTAAGACATGTGGGTATTCTCGTTATAAACCCAGAACTAGCAAGGAAAAGACTTTTGTCGCACATAAAAACCTTAAATACTTCTCAATCACACCTAGACTGCAGTCATGTCACCAAAGACTGCTGAGAACATGACATGGAACAAATCACATGATATGGTAGATGGGGTGATGGTGCACCCTTCCAACGGTGAAGCATGGAAACACTTTAACAGTGTGCATCCTCACTTTTTAGATGAATGAAGTAACCTGTGTCTTAGGTTATGTACAGACAGATTCAATCTATTCGGGTCATTTGCTGCTCCTTACTCTTATTGATCGGTTATACTCACGATTTATAATTTTCCACAAGGGATGTGTATGAATCTGAAGTTCATATTTTTATCTACAGTCATACCCAGTCCTAATAGTCCAGGCTGAAATATAGATATTTGTCTTCGATCGTTGATTGATGAGTTGTCGCAGTTGTGGTCCTTTAGGACTTTGACTTATGATGTATTGATGAAACAAAATTTTCTTACGAAGGCAACTTTGATGTGGACTATCAATGATTTTCCAGCTTATGAGACAGTTTCTAGTTAGAGCACGCATGGAAAACTAGTATATTCATATTGAATGGAAAACACTACAACATTATCCAGTTTTACCGACGGAATCATTCCGTCGGTGAAAGCAATGCAATCCGTCGGTAAAAATAATACCGACGGACTCACCGACGGAACACTTCCATTGGTATAACAGTCGTCAATAAATCCCATTTCCGTCGCTAATTCTGTCGCAAATAAAAAAACCACCCACCGACGGTAATACAGACGGACACGTGCGCGCCAAAAAAAAGTTTCCCGCAGGAACATTACCGACGGAATAAATTCGTCGGTAATTACCCTTGAAAGTACCGACGGCATTACCGACGGACAATCCGTCGGTAATTATGGCATGGCTTGTAATTTTGTTGCAACTCTCTGTGTAATACCGACGGATATTATCCGTCAGTAATGCTGTCGGTAATGTCAAGGGTACGTACCGACAGATAATTTCTGTCGGGGATGCTGTCGGTAACAATGGCATGGATGGTAATTGTTCGGCAACTCTCTATTAAATACTGACGGATATTATCCGTCAGTATATCCGTCGGTAGATATTTAAAATATATATAAAAAAATAATTTATTAATTGTAAAAAACCTTAATAAACAAATAAAAATGCATTAAACATTAAAAATGTAAAAGTAACAATATTCATTACAAATTTAATGTGTTTAAAAAACAAAATTAAACTAGAATAGCGGCGGAGCTGGAGGAGGAGGCGGAGGAGGAGGAGGCTGGTTGTTCCCGGGACCATACGGCCAAAAAGAAGCTGC